>Ga0206971_10212_pt1 | contig 20641 bp, 15 predicted proteins | sample Alteio_BWOrgHeat_85_FD_152917 | JGI IMG/M metagenome (GOLD analysis project Ga0206971, IMG submission 152917) | Enriched cells from forest soil in Barre Woods Harvard Forest LTER site, Petersham, Massachusetts, United States -... | ecosystem: Environmental > Terrestrial > Soil > Temperate forest >...
ACTAAGGTGGTGATGGTGTTGGGGCCTGCCGAAAGCGCGATCGGTGCTGTCACGGTTCCGGATGTTACCGCTGTACCGTTTACCTTTATGGTTGCATTAACATCGCCGCTGACGGGCTTTAGTGTGATCGTTGCGGTTGCATTGCTCACATTTTCGGTGTAAGCAGTGGTTGTAGAAGAAAAGGCAGGCGTTAACGCGCCTACGCTTTGCCCCAGGGTTGAAAGGTTGGCATTGCTGGAAGCAGCACGGGTTACCGTTACTGTATAGGTTTTAGTGGTAGTTCCGTCGGCAGCCGTTACCACGGTGGTTATGGTATTAGGCCCAACCAATAAGGGCAGGCTCGAAGACGAGGCGCCGGGTTTCAGCATGATGCCGTTTACGGTTACGCTTGCACCGCCATCGCTGGTAGTCGGTGTAACGGTAACCGACGTCACCCCATTGGCTACATGATCGGTATAGTCTGTGGTGGCTGATGCAAATACCGGGGATAAAGTACCCGAGCTCAGTACCAGGTTTGACAGGTTGGCGTTGGACGACAAGGTGGATACCGCACGGGTTACTGTTACGGTATAGGTATGCGTGGTGACGCCGTCCTGCGCGGTAACAACCGTGGTAATGGTATTTGCCCCTACAGACAGTGCAATCGGTGCAGACGCTGTACCCGACGTTACGGCTGTGCCATTAACCTTTACAGTGGCAGTCGAGTCGGTAACGGTTGGCGTAACGGTAGTACCGGTTATGGTATTCGCCACGGCGGCGGTATAGCTATTGGTTCCTGGTGCGAAAACAGGGCTTAGCGTGCCGCTGCCAAGGGCCAGGTTTGAAAGCGTTGCAATGGATGATGCCGCGCGGGTTACGGTTACCGTATAGGTTTGAGTAGTGGTTCCATTCTGCGCAGTAACTATTGTTGTGATAACATTAGGCCCTACGTTTAACGTAATACTTCCTGAGGCTGATCCTGACGTTACTGCTACGCCGTTTACTTTTACCGTTGCGGTCGCATCGGCCGTAGTGGGCGTCAGGTTGATTGAAGTTACTGAATGTGCTACACTTGCGCTATAACTCAGCGTGGCGGCGGCAAAAACAGGCGAAAGCGTTCCGCTGCTCAGCGACAGGCTGGCGAGGTTAGCATTGGTAGATAATGAAGTTCCGTTCACGGTGATATTTACCGCCGTAGTTTTCTGGCCGCCGGCATTAAATCCGCTAACGACATAATTTTTAGCTGCGCTGGCAACCGTTGGCGTGCCGCTGATGATCCCGGTAGTTCCGCTCAGTGAAAGCCCGGCCGGCAACACGGGGTTAACATAGTAACCTCCAACACGTTTGATTTCTTTTGCCTGGCTGTTGCCCCCATCCGTAACATATACATTGTCCGAAAGATCAACAGCTACCGCATAAGGGTTGGTGATGCCCGTACCGATGGTAACAGTTGCTCCGCCGCCGGAGGGTATTTCTTTTATCGCGTTAGCGGCAAAGTCGGCCACAAAAACGTTGCCCAAATGATCAACAGCTACCCCGTAGACGGAAAGAAAGCCCGAACCGATCACGACAGGCGTGCCGCCCGAGGCCGGCATCATTTTTACCAGCTTGTTGCCCGAATCGCCGACGTAAATATTGCCTGAAGCATCAACAGCTATACCGATGGGATGACTGAAACCTGAACCGAGGGTGGTGATGCTTCCGCCACCGGCGGTCATTCTTTTAACGGCGTTGTTGCCGTAATCGGCTACATATATATTCCCTGCCGCGTCGAGCGCCACGCCTGACGGGTTGCTGAAGCCTGAGCCTACTACGGCAGGTGTGCCGGTGCCACCCACTATTTTTTTGATGGCATTATTCCCGCCGTCGGCAATGAACAGCGTACCGGCCGAATTAACCGCTATACCGGCAGGCAAATTAAAGCCTGAGCCTATAATGGTGGGTGATTGATTTCCCGGCGCATATTCTTCAACAGCAGATCCCACCGGGACAAAAACATTGCCGGTGTTATCAACCGCGATTCCTTCGGCCCCGCTTATCCCGAAGGCCAGGGTAAGCGGGCTGGTGCTGTAGCCAAATGCCGCTACTTTTGTTTCGGTAGGGCTAAGCGGTGTAATGGCTGTCCCCACATTATATACCTGGGGGGTGGCATAGCTTACAGTTGGCAATGCGGGCCCGTTAACGGTGATATTAACCCGGCTAAAATTATTTCCTGCTATGTTATAGCCATAAACAATATAGTCCTGTACTTCGGCGGCAGCTTTTGGCGTACCGCTGATAACGCCTGTTGTATTGTTGATGGATAAGCCCAATGGCAAGGCATGATCGACAAAATAACCGCCTGTAGGGCTGAATTTCTTCACCATGCCGTTATTGTAATCGGCCACGTATAGCGTGCTGGCCGGCGCCGGAACCGTGATAGCAGCAGGTGCAAAAATGATGCACGATGGCAGGTTAACCGCAGTGCTAATGGTAACCACCGTAGTTGTACCCGCCGCCACTTCCTTAATGGCATTATTGGCGCCGTCGGCAACAAATACATTACCGGTGCCATCCACGGCAACGCCATAAGCGTTATTAAATCCCGACCCGATTGAAACCGTAGCTCCGCCGCCTGCCGGTACCTTTTTTATGGCGCCAACGCCGGCGGTGCCGATATATACGCTTCCGGCCGCATCAACTGCAACGCTCAGCGGGGCAGCATAGCCAGTGCCTATGGTCACTACCTGGTTGCTGCTGGCCAATATTTCTTTTACCAGGCTGTTGCCATTATCGGCCACATACAGGTTGCCGGCGGCATCCAGGGCAATGCTGGTAGGATGGTTGAACCCTGATCCGACAGGGATAGGAAAAGTTTGTCCGTTAAAAATTTTCTTTATGGCATTGTTGCCGTAATCAGCAATATAAACGTCGCCAAGCATATCCACGGCAACCGCGGTTGGTCCATTAAACCCCGAACCAATGCTTACCGGGCTTCCGCCGCCAACAGGGAACTTCCTAACCACATTGGCTGTAAAATCCGCCACATACATATTGCCCTGGTTATCCAGCGCAACGCCGCGCGGGTTGGTGAAATTGGAACCCACAGCCACTCCTGTACTGCTGAACCCAGGCGCCGCCACACCATTTGAAACCGGCGTAAGCGCTGTAATGGTTGTTCCGGCGGTATAAGTTAATGGACTGCCGTTATTATAAATAAGCGTTGGCGCCAGCCCGGCAGCAACCGTAATGTTTACTGAAAAAGAATTACCCCCTGCGTGTTATAGGCCGATGCCGTATAGTTAAGGGATGGCCTGGCCATTGTGGGCGTACCGGTGATCGTACCTGTGGTGGTATTCAGGCTTAAGCCGGCAGGTAAAGCCGGGCTAATATAATAACCACCGCTGGGCGTTACCTTTTTAACGGCATTGTGCCCGGCATCAGCCACCAGCAAATCACCATAAAGATCGATAACGATGCCTGCAGGCGTGCTGAACCCCGTAGCTACCGAAGTTGGAGATGTAGTGCCGGCAAATATTTCCTTTACCGAGCCGGCGCTTTCGGTTACGAATACGTTGCCAAGCGCATCTATCGTAACGCCGGTTGGCGCTACAAAGCCCGAGCCGATATTTATCGCAGCCCCGCCGCCGGCAGGGAGCTCCGTAATTAACTTGGTTCCGGCGTCGCTCACGTATACATTCCCCGCGCCGTCCGATGCAATGCTGTTCGGCGTGGTAAATGCTGTGCTTAAGGTGCTTGTTGAACCGTCAGTATAAGATATCTTTTTAACAGAATGGCTGCCCTGGTCGGCTACGTAAACGTTGCCTAAAAAGTCGGTCGCCACGCTAACCGGGGTAGTAAAACCGGTACCGATACTTGCAACCGCTCCCCCTGCGATCGGGATCTTTTTCACCACGCCGTTGCCTCTATCAGCAACGTAAATATTACCGGTTATATCAACCGCAACGCCGGACGGTGCATTAAACCCCGAGCCTTTCACCACCGGTGTGCCGCCGGCAGCCGGCATCATTTTTATATTGTTGTTCCCCTGGTCGGCTACATAAATATTGCCTGAAAAGTCGACCGCCACCGCATTCGGCGCGCTGAAACCCGAACCGAGCGCCGTCAGCGTCGTCCCAAATCCGGGCGCTAAAACACTGCCTGTTACAACAGGCGAGCGCGGGTCGATAGCTGTACCTACCACATAATTAAGCGGCGTATTATAATAAAAGGATAAAGCGCTCACCTGTATGTTCGCCTGCGCGGTACTGCCGCCCGAACTGTTATAAGCGGTGACCGTATAATTAGCGGGCACACTTATTTTGGTTGGCGTTCCGCTAAAAGTACCGGTTACATTGCTAAAGCTTAAACCGGGCGGAACTGATGTGGCAAAATAGCCGCCCACGGGGATGATCTCCCGCACATAGCCGTCGCCGTTATCACCTGCATAAACATACCCGCTGTTGGCTATGGCGATGCCTACCGGTACATTAATGCCGGAGCCTATTGCGTTAATGGCGCCTGTACCGGCGGCAATTTCTTTTACAGCCCCGTTCCCGGCATCGCTTACAAAGACATCGCCGGATTGATCCACGGCTACGCCCTGCGGCTGCACATATCCTGAACCCACTGCTACAAGAGCGCCGCCTGCAACCGGGATCTCCTTAACCGTGCTGCTGCCCTGGTCGGCCACGTATACATTGCCATTACCATCAACTGCTATGCCTGTCGGCGACGTAAAACCGCTACCCAGCGTTGTTATCGTACCTGTGCCAGCGGCAATTTTTTTCACCAAAGCGTTCCCCTGGTCGGTTACGTAAACATTACCTGCCGCGTCGACTGCAACGCCATAAGGATGGGAAAAGCCTGAGCCTACGGTTGTTGCCGTTGTGCTGCCAGAAGCGAATTTCTTGATCGCGTTATTGCCGTAGTCGGCGACATATAAGGTGCCGTTTGCATCCACGGCTATGCCATAAGGGGTGTTGAACCCTGACGCTACTACTACCGCTGTGGTATTGCCGCCGCCGAATGGTATTTTGGTTACCGTATTGGCGCCGCCGTCGGCTACAAAAACATCGCCGGCAGCGTTAACAGCTACGCCGGTAGTGCTTAAAAAGCCCGATGCCAGGGTTACCGAATTAACGTTATAGCCGGGCGCCGCTACGCCGCTGGTAGCCGGCGCCAAAGGTGTAATCGGCATATTGAGCACGAAGTCTTTAGCGGCATAGCTAAAAGTGGGCTGCGCCAGGCTGGTTAAACTAAATGCCGAAAGCAGGCACAACAGGACAAGCAATGCGCGGATCTTCCGTGCGTTATTACCGGCTTTACCGATCGCTACGGCGCCGGTATTTTTTAATAATGCAGTTAAGGGTAATGATTTTTTCATTTTAAAATGGCAGGATGTGTTGATCAGGTGGTTATTTGTTTGTAAGCCCGGGGTATGGCTCATTTTTTATGCTTTTTTTAATGCGCGTTGTTTTTGCCTGAGGGACTAACGGTGCATCGCCTCCGGCATCCGCCCAAATTGCGGTAACATAAAAGTGACAAACTTTAACGAGGCTGTTTTGCCTTTTTAGTAAGTGGCGGGTTTTAAGGAGTAAGTGGCGGTTATTTGGTAGAAAAATTGTGCGGAACACACGCTATAACAGTATTTGGGCACGTATTCCAGAAAACGTGAAAGACTTAAAATTTTAAAAATTTCGTAAGCCTTCGGGCTTTTCTAACTTTTCGGACTTCCTTAATACTTCAGCACAATAAACCCGGTTTTTTGCCTGGCGATACCACCTGCCGCACATACCGGATGGTAAAAATAAGTTCACGGTGAAATGCATTTATCCATTCTTATCAGAATGTCCGTCGAATACTTTTGAGCTGTTGTCATACCCGGTGGGTTGCACCCCCAGGACCGGCGAGTAGAAGACGAGGCAAAATGCGGTAAAAGGCCCGTTCATTAGAATGAACAATAATGAACGTTTTTGGCTGCCGGACATCTTGTACGTACGGGGATTCGATGCCGTTTGTACCCGTTTCCATGGCGTTTGAGGCGTTTTGTACGGGGTTCGAAGAAGGGCGCGGCACTGTTTTGCCGGTTTTCCGCTGTAAGTGTTCACGAAATTCCTCAAAAACGTCACAATTTTGAGCGTTACAGCATTTTTAAGTGCTGAAAACCAGCATTTTCAGGAGCAGTTTAACGGATGTTTGCGTACTAAACGTGAGCACTTAACCTCTGTTTGAAAAGGATTGGAGATTAGCGGTCGGTCCTTACCTAAACAGATCGCTGCTCAAATAGCGGTCGCCCCTGTCGCAGCAAATAAAAACGATGGTGCCTTCGGTGAGTTCGTTTGCCAGCTTTAATGCGCCGGCCATGGCGCCGCCGCTGCTCATGCCGGCGAAAATACCTTCTTCTTTGGCAAGCCGGCGGGCCATTTGGGTAGCCTCGGCCTGCGATACATCAATTACACGGTCGACCCGTTCCGGCTCGAATATTTTTGGCAGGTATTCAACCGGCCAGCGGCGTATGCCCGGAATACACGATTCTTCGGTTGGCTGGCAGCCTACTATTTGTATGTCGGGATTAACTTCTTTCAAAAACCTGGAACAGCCCATAATCGTCCCTGTGGTACCCATCGAGCTTACAAAATGGGTAATTTGCCCTTCGGTATCCTTCCAAATTTCGGGCCCGGTGGTTTTATAATGGGCCATATAATTATCTGGATTGGCAAACTGGTTTAATAAATAGAATTCGCCGCCGGCGCCTTTTTCGTCGGCATAGTCGCGGCAAGCTTCAATACCTTCCAGCAAGGTCACCTTAGCGCCAAAGGCCTCCATAGTAAGGGTGCGTTCGCGGGTGGAACTAGAGGGCATCACCAATTCGATTTCCAGGCCATATAAACAGGCGATCATTGCCAGCGCTATGCCGGTGTTACCGCTGGTGGCCTCTATCAGTTTCATCCCTGGCTTTATGTCGCCGCGCTCGACGGCGCAGGCGATCATGTTTTTTGCCGGGCGGTCCTTCACGCTGCCACCTGGGTTGTTCCCCTCCAGTTTGCCAAAAATGCGCACGTTTGGATTCGGATTCATCTTTTTGATCTCCGCCATCGGCGTATTGCCTATTAAATCAAGGATGGTTGCCATGTCGGTTATATTGGTTCTGTCAATCTATTTTGCGCTGTCGATACAATTGACGGTTACAGGAGTTTGTTTAACATATCGCGGCCGGTTTAAACCTTAGTTTTATTTAATACCGTAATTGCCGACTTGTGGAACACCGTTGAATAGGGCTCCACGCTTTTGGTGAGCCAAACATTGCCGCCAATAATGCTATCATGCCCGATGATGGTTTCGCCGCCTAAAATGGTGGCGCCTGCGTAGATCACCACGCTGTCCTCAACAGTTGGGTGGCGCTTGGTATAGGCCATATTTTTGGCTACGCTTAACGCGCCGAGGGTTACACCCTGGTATAATTTAACGTGTTTCCCTATTATACAACTCTCCCCTATGACGATACCAGTGCCATGATCGATATAAAAATATTCGCCGATCTGCGCTGCAGGGTGAATATCAATGCCCGTTTTTGAGTGCGCCCATTCCGTGAGTATCCGGGGCAGTAAAGGAATTTCGTATTTATAAAGCGCATGCGCCAAACGGTAAAACGAAATGGCGAAAAAGCCCGGGTAAGTACGTATCACCTCAAACTCGCTGCAGGCGGCCGGGTCGCCGTTAAATATGGCTTGTATATCGGTGTTAAGCAACTCATAAAGGTCGGGCAGTTCATCAAAAAACTCTCTTGCCAGCAACTCTTTATCGCAATCTTCGCATGCTTTGGTTGCATTCATGATAACGGCGAGTTCCCGCTGCAGCCGGTCAAATTCTTCGCGCACCTGTAGTGCGTCAAAAAAATCCTGCCGCTGCTGTTCGGGAAAAAGCAGCCGTATCACCTGCAGGGCCCAGCGCGTTATTTCCTTATTGGAGGGAACGGCATCAACCTGCTGATGCTTATCAAATATGTGGCTATAAAACTTTTCGTTCATAAGACAGGCTATTGTACGGCATGTTTGATACAAATATGTTGCACAATGCTATACGTTTACAATTTTATACAAAAGAATGTTGTTGATTTGTAAAAAAGTCCGGAAAGTCGGGAAGACCGAAAGTCTGAAAGAAGGCGCGCAGTCGAAGTTTTATTCAATCGGTGTAATCTAACTATAAAATCGGTAAACCCGATGATATAACACTTCAATCGGTGAAATCAAAAATAATCAGTGAAATTGAGCGCAGCGATCTCATGAACACTTTAAAAACATAAACACTTGTGAATAATCCAAAAACATGAAAAGACGTTCATTTTTAAAATCGACAGCAATGGTGACCGCGGCAAGCGCGGTTGCGCCTAATATAATTATGGCAAAAGAATTTTCCTTAAAAGACACCCGGGAGTTTTATGAATTGAGGGTTTACACACTCAGAGATTTTGACCAGCAAAAGCAGGTTTTGAATTATTTTAGCGATGCGCTTATCCCGGCATTGGGGCGACTAGGAGCAGGACCGGTCGGGGTATTTACCGAACTAAAACCAACCGGGCAAACAAAACTCTACGCCCTGATCCCCTATGGCTCATTGGATAACATGCTGACTATCCAGGATAAGCTGGCAACCGACGTTGTCTATCTGCAAGCAGCCGACGCCTACCTGAATGCGCCGGCCGCCGATCCGGCCTACGACCGGATAGACAGTTCGCTGCTGAAAGCTTTTGCCAATATGCCTAAAATGCAGGTTCCTGAAAAAAAGCCGCGCATTTTTGAGCTGCGCAGATATGAGCACGCGACCGAAGGAGCCGGCAAAAAGAAGCTGGAAATGTTTAATGATGCCGGCGAGATAGACATTTTTAAAAAACTGGGCTTTAACCCGGTGTTTTTTGGCGAGACGCTGATTGGCCCGCTAAGACCAAACCTGACCTATATGATCACTTTTGACGATATGGCTGCGCACGATGCGCATTGGAAAGCTTTCGGCGGCGACCCCGCCTGGAAAAAAGTAAGCGCCATACCTGATTATGCCGACGCGAAATTAGTTTCAAAGATCACGTCAATCATCATGATGCCCGAGGAGTGCTCCCAAATCTAGCTGGTTCAGCCTGAAAAACACGCTCACGAACAAATAACCCCAATTGTATGCAATAGGCCAGTAATATTTTGAACTGAGGTTGACCAAACCTGCGCCAAAGTCGGAAGAGCTAAAACCAAATTCAACTCCGCCGGTGCCCTGGGTGCCTTTAAAACCGATACTTATTGCCGGCGAAAAGGTAATGCCGAAGCCGCCGGGCGCATAAATACGCTCCAGTTGCTTGTCGTCGGATCCTGCTGCTCCTTTCAGGTACACGCCTTCCCAGCCAAAATTATATCCCGGATTTACTGATAATGAAAAAGATACTTGAAAATAATCGGCTTGCGGGTTAATAACATAATAAGGATTGAAGGACAAACCGGTGTTTAACGTATTAGTTGCCAGGTATTTATTGGGCGCGAAATCAAACTCCGACCCCAGCAGATCGCCAAAAACCGTCGCATCGGCCCCCCAATGGCGGTTATTAAATACCATTCCGTAGCCCAGGTTTGCCCCCAGCGATGCTACTTTTACGCCATAGATATCGCTGATAGGCTGCATCATACGCGGCCTGATAACTATAAAATCATTGAAATTGGGTAAAGTGTCGTCCTGCGTATCGTATATGGATTGCGCATTTACTGCAGCGCCTCCCGCGAGGGCCAGCAGCAAAAATAAACTGAGTAAGGCTTTCATTTCAAGCGTTTTGGGATGGTTGATTTAAAAACCAAGTTATGGGCTAAAATGAAAATCAGGTGAGAACATGCCTATGAATGAGGTGTTTAACATTTTTTAACTTTTCACCATGATGACGCGGACACTATTTTTCTGTATCAAATCGGTTGCAAGTTTGTTTCGTGTCGATAATACACTATATTTACCATCACCAATTTAAAAAACCATGACTTCCAGGCGATCATTTCTTAAAACTTCGGCTGTGCTTTCGGCCGGGCTGCTCGTAGCCCCTAAATTATTTGCTTACGATAAAAAGTATATCGGGCTGCAATTGTATACCGTTCGCGACCACATGTCAAAAGACCCGGTGGGTACGCTGGCTAAAGTTGCACAAATAGGCTATAATTCGGTGGAGGGCGCCACTTACACCGGTGACGAGAAATTTTACGGGATGAGCGGCGCCGATTTTACAAAAGTGTTAAAGGATAATGGCCTGGCGATGTTCAGCTGCCATTATCGTTTGGGAGAGGACATGAAGGGCACGAAGGGCACGATGTTAAATGACTGGGATAAGGCTGTAGAAGACGCCGCCGCAATAGGTTTAAAATACATGATATGCGCCTGGCTATCGCCGGCCGAGCGGGGCACCCTCGACCATTATAAACAAGTGGGCGACGATCTGAACAAAGCCGGTGAGGTTTGCAAAAAAGCAGGCATCCAGCTTTGCTATCACAACCATGACTTTGAGTTTATACAGGAAAATGGAAAATATCCTTATGATACCTTACTTTCCACCACTGATAAGGACCTGGTAAAGATGGAAATGGATATGTATTGGATGACCAAGGCAAAGCAAGACCCTATCGCTATTTTTAATGAGCATCCCGGCCGTTTCCCGTTATGGCACTTAAAAGACATGGACAACAAGCCAGACCAGATGTTTACCGAGGTAGGCAGCGGGGTAATAGATTTCAAAAACATTTTTAAGCATGCCGGCAAAGCAGGGCTTAAATATTTTTTTGTAGAGCAGGATGTTTGTCCCGGCGATCCGTACGACAGTATTGCCAAAAGCATCAACTATATTAAAACCAACCTGGTTTAAAAGATCTTTCAATCAATCAACCAGGCCGGGCCTTTCTTCGGGAAGTCCGGCTTTTTTGTTTTTGGGATTACACCGATTTTATTGGTGTTAATCCAGCCCCTTCGGAATATGCACTTTCAAAAACCAGGATATTCTATCCTAACATTGGTGAAACAGACCGCGGCGACCTCATGAACACCTTAAAAAAAATAAATACTGGTGATTAATCCGTGCAAATTAAAACATAGGGTATGACGCAGGCAATGGCTTAAGCGTTCCTGTAACCAACGCCTCAATTTCCGGCAAAATGGCCAATATCACCTCGTGCGACGATAATTCCATTTGCTGCAATTGTTTCAGTTGGTCCTCCTTGTTTCCCTGACCGCTCAACGCCTGCAAACCGATAACCGCGGCTGCCGATAAGTTGTCCGAAAGATCTTTTACCTGCTGTGCATATGGGGTGATGTTTGCAACGTTATCAAAACGGGCTTTATTATTTTGCCATCGCGTAAGCATCGATTTTATCACCTGTAAATCGGCGTCCTTGTGGTCTTTTAACCACGCCGCTACCGATTGCCGGAAATACCAGCCCGTTTCCGAATCGGAATGAACTACATCGGCAATATTAACCATTGGCGAATTCAGATTGGCTGGCGCCTTTCCGGTGCCAAGCATGCCGCCCATCAGGCGTTTATAACCCTTTACCGGCGTATAAACATTGGCAAGCGTGAGTACGGGTGATAAGTCTTCATCATTTACCCAGCGCGCCAGTATTTTCAGGTAATTTTCGTTTTCGTCTATCGCGCGGTCGTTCAGTTCAAAATCAAGCATCCATAACCGCCGGTACATATCATCCGCATCCTTAACATTTGCCGCCGACCATAATCTTTCGGCAATGGCCGCCGCTCTCGGCCAAACCCTGATCTCCTCGTTACCGCCGTCAACCAGCTCGGCCCATTGTGCAGCCTCGGCGCCTAAAACGGCTTTTTCGGCATCAGCCTGGCTCATACCCGCCGGCGCCGGGTCTGTTTGGTAATGGATATATGCGGGCATAAACAAATCCAGGTAATAGCCTGCCGAAACCACGAGCTGGTTTCCATGATGAACAGCATCCGCTGCGTTCAAGGTTGGCCCCAATCCGGATGGCTTCCACTTCTGTACAATCACGTCCTGTGGAATGGCCTCGTTAAATGCTTCTTCCCATCCTATTAGTCTTTTGTTATATTTTTTGGCGATATCGTACATGCGCTTTACAAAATAGGCCTGCAGCTCATCGGTGGTTTTCATTCCCTTGGTCTGCATAAATGCAGCGATATCAGGGTTCTGCTTCCAGGCCACGCCGTTGTTTTCATCGGCGCCCACATGAAAGTAGGGGTCGGTAAACAGGCCGCCCATTTCTTTGATAAACTTGTCAAAAAATGCATAGGTGCTTTCTTTGGTCGGATCGATCGTCGGCGTTGGCATTGAGCTGATCCTTTGCATCAACTTCGCCAGGTTAATATCTTTAATCGAATCCAGCTTATATCGATGCGCCGGTTTGTAATCAGACGGATAACTCGCCAAATAAGGATAAGCCGCCAGGATACTGGAACAATGTCCGGGCAGATCGAACTCTGGTACTACGATAATGCCTCTGTCGTGGGCGTAGCCCACCAGTTCCCTCACTTGATCCTGCGTATAATAATAGCCATTCGAGCCTTTTTGCTGCAGCAGCGGAAAAACTTTTGACTCCACCCGGAAACCTTCATCATCCGACAAATGCAGGTGCAGCACGTTCATCTTTACAATGGCCATTGCATCAATATTCCGCTTTAGTACCTCGAACGGAATAAAATGACGGGCCACATCGATCATCAATCCGCGCCACTTAAACCGGGGCGAGTCGTTCACCTCAACCAGCGGGCAATAAAACCCGTTTTTATCTGGCGATATCAGCTGGTATAAGGTTTCCAAGCCACGTTCTGCGCCAATGTCCGTCGCAGCATGCAGCGTTACTTTATTTGACTCTACACTAAGCGAATAGCTTTCGTCCATTCCTATTGCCGGCGCTATCACCTGGTCATAGGTGATGTAAAGCTGTGCGCTTGCGTCATTATCCGCCGCTGAAATAAATTCCTGCGCAAAACTGATATTTACCCGTCTGCCCAATTGCTGGTAAAAGCGATTGATTGCAGCTACAAATTTCGCGCTTTCGGGGCCTTTCATCCCGATATTAAAACCGGCGGTAAAATCGAACCGGCCCGTGCTGATCTTAGTTGACTGCGGGCGTGGAAGCAGGTTAAGTGTATCCGTTGGTTGGGCAAACCCTGTCGCTGTGCTTAACAAAATCAGCAGCGAAAAAAATGAAATACGTTTCATAATCATCTATTGGTTGTTTCTTCTTTTCGATTAATAATAGCTAAACCTTTATCGGTGCAAATACCCCGTAAATAGATATCGATAGTATGTTTTACAAGTTCGGGAGGTGTTAAATTGAAGTTTTTATAGGTATCAAATCGGGTTACCGATGTGTACAAAACGCCCAAAGCAGTCAAAATCACGACCGGCTTCAGGTGATGCAAAAAATAACCCTTGTCAATACCCAGCTGTAATGCGCCGGTCATTATTTCGCCGGTCAGCCTCGCGTTGCTCACGATTACTTTGTCCTGCAACCCGGGGTAATAATGGTTCAGATCGTGGTAAAATAAATGACTGGCGCCGAAGTCAAGCGCCGTTGACCTGGCATAAAGGGTGCATATAAAATCAACCGGGTTAGGCTCTGCGTCAACAATGCTTTTTACATAACTGTCCAACCCCGAATAGTGCAGCATTAAACAAGCCTCAAGCAACGCTTCCTTATCGGCAAAAAACTTGTACATGGTTTTTGTAGACATGCCCAATGCCGAAGCCAGTTTTTGCATGGTCATACTGCGGATGCCATGTTCCAGAAATTCTTTTAGCGATTTTTCAATGATCTGCTCCTTCAATTGACGGAAAATATTTTTCAAATATAATTTTCCATTTTTAAATATGGAAAATATTTCTGTAAAATAATTTTCCTTGTCGCGCAACAATTATTTTATCTAAATAAATCGCTGTAAACTTGTTTTATCGTAGGTTAGTGTATGATAAAAGGACTGTTAGCCGGATTGGTGGTTTCCATGTTGTTTTCCCCTGCTTATGTTTTTACAAAACACGCGCGGGAGATTGATAAGCCGTTGATTATTGGTGACAAGATGCCCGCATTTTCGCTAACCGACCAATATGATAAAGCATTTAACAGTACTGATTATGTGGGCAGGAATATCCTGGTGATTTATTTTTACCCAAAAGATGAAAGCATGGTTTGCACCAAAGAAGCCTGCTCATTCCGGGATAGTTTTAACGATTTTGCGAAGGCCGGCGCAAAGGTGATCGGCATAAACGGTGGAACGGTAGCCAGTCATAAGGAATTCAGCGATCATTATAAATTGCCCTTTATATTATTGAGCGATCCGGGGGATAAGGTTTATCACCTGTTTGGCGTGCAGGATAAGTTTTTTATGACAGGCCGGCAAACCTTTGTGATCGACCTGAAGGGTAAGGTTGCTTTTACCTATGAGTCGATGATACAGGGCCGCAAACATGCCGCTGATGCGCTCACTTTTATCAAAAGCCACAAATAAGGTTGAACAGAAGTTAACCGAAATTTTAAAACAATAAGATATATTTGCGCGCTGTTTTATAAGCCGCTAAAAAATAATTTGTTACATGACCATTATACTGATTTTCTTCTTCGCCCACTGGTTTCTATCCCTGTTTTTCCAGACATTTTTTCTGCACAGGTATGCCTCCCATAAAATGTTTAATATGAATAAGTTCTGGGACCGCACTTTTTACTTTTGCACTTTTCTTTTCCAGGGGTCTTCTTTTTTAAACCCGCGGGCTTATGCCATTATGCACCGTATGCATCATGCCTACAGCGATACCGAAAAAGATCCGCACTCACCCTATTTCATCAAAGATGTTTGGGGCCTGATGATCAAAACAAAAAATATCTACCTGGATTACCGCAAGTTTAAACTGGAACCGGAACCCCAGTTTCGCGACCGCTATCCTACGTGGAACGGATTCGACACTTTTGCTGACGCCTGGGTAACACGGCTTTTCTTTATCGCTTTTTATATTGCTTTTTACATTGTTTTTGCACCTTACTGGTGGCTTTACCTGCTGCTGCCCATACATTTCCTGATGGGGCCAATTCATGGGGCCATCGTTAACTGGTGCGGGCATAAATATGGGTATGCTAACTATGATAATGGCGACCACAGCAAGAATATGCTGCCGCTTGATTTTTTTATGCTGGGTGAGCTTTTTCAAAATAATCATCACCAAAAGCCGAATGATGTAAACTTCGCCAAAAAATGGTTTGAGGTTGATCCTTCATACGCCGTTATCAAATTGATGCATTGGCTGCGTATCATCAAACTGCGAAAAGCATGAGCAATTTCATCCCTGCCTTAAAAATACTTTTCTTGCTGCTGTTTGTATGGATGTCCTATACGTTTATCCACACCAGCATCGAAATTAATCTATTTAAGCAGTGGAGTTTATTATGGTCGATGCCCCTGATCCGGCTTACGCTCTGGGATTTTTATGCCAATGTTACGGTCATCTTTTTGTGGGTTTGCTACAAGGAAAACAAGTTGTCCGCCAGGCTATTGTGGTTGGTACTATTAATAACGTCGGGCGGTGTTGCCAGCTGTGCTTACGTGCTGATCCAATTGTTCAAGCTGCACCCGGGGCAGGGGCTCAAAGAGTTTTTCGGTAAACAGAATGTATAATATATCCATTTACGCATTGGCGGGCTATAGCCTGCTGGCGTGTTGCGTCATTATGTTTTTGGTTTGGTTGTGGTCATACCGGATCGGAAATGCCGGGGTGGTTGATATTTTCTGGTCATACAACTTCCCGGTGATCGCCCTGATTTTGTTGCTGCTTGCTCCTGGATTTGAAACCCGCAAGCTGCTGATTTGCGGCATGGTTATTATAGCGGGCGGGCGGCTGGGAACGCATTTGTTGATACGGGTAACCAAACACCTGAGGCAGGAGGAGCCCCGTTATGCCCAAATCCGAAAGGAATGGGGCGAAAAAGCAGAGGTCAAAATGGCTTTTTTCTTCCAAATGCAGGCTTTGTCAAATATCCTGCTGGCTGTTCCATTTTTTATTATCACTTTAAATACAACACCCCGGCTAAGCATATTTGAATACATTGGCATTGCGGTGTGGGCGATCAGCGTCATCGGCGAAGCCATTGCCGACGCACAACTCGCCGCTTTTAAAAGAATGCCCGCCAATAAAGGCAAAGTTTGCGCTATCGGCCTTTGGGGCTACTCGCGCCACCCTAATTATTTTTTTGAGTGGCTGATGTGGGTATCGTACTTTGTTTTTGCGCTGGGTTCGCCGTATGGATACCTGGCCATCATTAGTCCGGCAATTATTTTGTATTTATTGCTGAAAGTAACCGGCATACCGATGACGGAGGAGCAATCTATCCGCTCAAGGGGGGACGCATTCAGGGAGTACCAAAAAAAGGTGAGCGTGTTTGTTCCGTGGTTTAAAAAGAGATAGATAGGTACAAAACTTCAACTTCAAAAATCTATCTTCATCCAAAAAACGTAATCTACCTGAAATAAACAAACAGGCTCCGCTTAAGCTCCTCCCATGTGGTACGACAAACTGATTGAACAAAATAAGGTCCCCGATTTTTTGCTTCGGAAAGGCATTCGCAAGCTGTTAAAGCAGAGGCTCACCGACGAAAACAAAGGCAATGTGGAGGCGCAGCAGGAACACCTGATGACTTTGATCGCGTTTTTAAAATCTTCGCCAATAGCGGTCAATACCGTCGATGCCAATCAGCAGCATTACGAGGTGCCCACCAAATTTTACCAGTACTGCCTGGGTAAAAATCTGAAATATTCCAGCTGTTATTTTAAAGAAGGTGTTGCCAGCCTAGACCAGGCGGAAGATGACATGCTGGAACTTACCTGCCAGCGCGCCGAACTGGCAAATGGCCAGCAAGTGTTGGAATTGGGTTGCGGCTGGGGGTCTTTATCACTTTATATGGCGGCTAAATTCCCGGAAAGCAGCTTTAAAGTTGTGTCCAACTCTCGTACGCAAAAGCTTTACATTGACGAACAAGCAAAACAACGAGGCATCAGCAATTTAACGGTAATTACTGCTGATATGAACACCTTTGTGATCGGCGAAAAGTTCGACCGCATTGTTTCAGTGGAGATGTTTGAGCACATGCGCAATTACCAGCAGTTGATGAACAAAGTGGCCTCATTTTTAAAATCGGAAGGCAAATTATTCATCCACATTTTTACGCACAAGGAATACGCCTACCTCTTCGAAGTGAAGGACGACACCGACTGGATGAGCAAATATTTTTTTACCGGCGGCATTATGCCCAGTGACGACCTGCTGTTTTACTTTAACGATGACTTGTTGGTGGAAAAACACTGGCATGTAAACGGTACGCATTATGGCAAAACTGCCGAAGCCTGGTTGAAAAATATGGACGCGCACAAGCCTGAAATTATGCCTTTATTTGCGGAAACTTATGGTAAAGATCAGGCGCTGAAATGGTGGGTTTACTGGCGCCTGTTTTACCTGGCCTGCGCTGAATTGTGGAATTTTAACGGGGGGAATGAGTGGATAGTGAGCCATTATTTGTTTCATAAGCCGAATCGTTTATTTAGAGACGAGTAGAGACGCGATGCATCGCGTCTCCGCCGACCACAAAAATATGATCAGATTTTATATCCTCATAATTTTATTCCTCGTATCCCTTCTGGCCATTTTAAAAGCGCCCGAGTATCATTTGTGGTTGCTGGCTATCGCGGTTACCGAGTTCCCGCTGCTGTTTTTTGTGATCACGTTATTGCTAACCCTTACCGGTTTTTGGGCGGGCAAATACCAACTGGCAGGAACCATTTTGGGGGCGATAACTATGGTCATCTTTTTATCGCCAATTGCCAGGGCGTATTGGGCGGCGAGGGCGGTAAAACAAGATATGTTTGCGTCGCTCCATGAAGTTAACGGCAAAAGTACCGTTGTGGTTTATCCATCAGATCAACGCGCACCATTCAGCTTTTTCAATTTGTTTTCAAAACAAGACACTGTACCTTACCGTACGTTGACGTATGTACGCTACAAGGATGTTGCCTTGAAGCTTGATTTTTACCCGGCACAAGATATCGGCACAGACGTGATTTTGCCCAGACCATGTATAATTGTTGTTCACGGCGGCTCATGGGCCGGCGGCGACAGCAAACAACTGCCGGAGTTAAACAGTTACCTGGCACGGAAAGGTTATAACGTAGCCGTCATAAACTATCGGCTGGCGCCCAAATGGAAAACCCCCGCTCCGGTAGAGGACTTGCAGGCTGCAATTGCTTATTTAAAGGAGAACGCCGGTCAACTGCATATTGATACCCATAACTTCGTTCTGCTGGGCCGTTCGGCAGGCGCGCAGATCGCACTGCTTGCCGCCTACACCATGCATGACCCTACGGTAAAGGGTGTGATTGATTTTTATGGACCGGCGGATATGGTTTGGGGATATTCAGTACCCTCGAACCCCTTGATCATGGATTCGCGGAAAGTTATGGCTGATTACATCGGCGGGACTTACAATGACGAGCCGCAAGATTATTTTAACTGTTCGCCGGTGGAGTTTGTCACTAAACGTTCGGTGCCTACTTTGATGATCCACGGCATGAATGATGTTTTGGTTTCGCCTGGGCATTGCCGCCGGTTGATCAAAAAGCTGAAGCAAAACGGCGTAAATTATTATTGGCTGCAATTACCCTGGGCCACTCATGGGTTTGACTATAATTTGAATGGCCCGGGCGGACAACTTTCAACGTATGCCGTTGAAACGTTTATTAACACTGTAACAACCTCCAAACCCCCTAAAGGGGGCTTAGAATAAAAGCGGAATTACAGATGGATACATCAGCTATTAATTCCTCCGCCAATGGGCGGAGGCCAGGGTGTAAAACCGCCATCATCGGAACAGGGATCGCCGGAATGGGTTGCGCCCATTTTTTGCATCCACATTGCGATATCACCATTTACGAACAAAATGATTATGTAGGCGGCCACACCAATACCGTCACGGTCGACGAGGATGGCGTGCCGGTTTACATCGATACAGGCTTTATGGTGTTTAACTATAAAACCTATCCCAACCTTTGCCGGCTTTTTGACGAGATCAAAGCGCCGGTTAAAAAAACGGACATGTCGTTCAGCGTACAGCACCTGCCGAGCGGATTGGAATACAGTGGATCAAGTGTTAACCACCTGTTTGCCCAGCGGAAGAATATCTTCAACTTAAAATATATTAAGATGCTGATGCAAATCGGCAGGTTTAATAAGGAGAGCGTTAAAATACTGGACGACCCTAAATATGCCCATTACTCCATCGGGCAATACATCAAAGAGTTCGGTTATGGCGAAGAAATGCTTTGGAAATACCTGGTGCCGATGAGCTCTGCGGTGTGGTCGACGCCGATGGAGCAGATGCTGGATTTTCCGGCGGTAACGCTTATCCGTTTTTTTCTTAATCACGGCTTTTTAGGGCTCGATACCCAGCACCAATGGTACACGCTGATTGATGGCAGCCAATCGTACCGGGAAATACTGATCAAACCATTTAAAGACCGCATCACAGTTAACCGTAAAGCGGTGAAAGTTACCCGGGAAAATGGCAAAGTTATCATTCACGCGTCTGATGATTCACGGGAAACGTTTGACCGGGTGATCATCGCCGCCCATGGCGACCAGGCGCTGGCAATGCTGGATAATCCCACCGACGAAGAACAGCGCCTGCTATCCAACTTTAAATATCAATACAATAAAGCCGTTCTGCATACCGATAGCAGCATTATGCCCAAAACCAAATTGGCCTGGGCCAGTTGGAACTACCGTATAAAAAACGAAAATGGCAGATTAAATCCCAGCACAATTTACTGGATGAACAGCCTGCAGCAGGTATCGGATGAAAAAGACTATTTCGTCTCGATCAACCCGCATAATGACCTTGACGAGAAAAGGATTATAAAGGAAATTGATTATGAGCACCCGCTTTTTGATGTGCCGGCTATAAAAGCCCAGGCTGAGCTACATAAATTGAATAAAAGCGGCCCGGTTTATTTTTGCGGCAGTTATTTTAAATATGGGTTTCACGAGGATGCCTTCGCCAGTGCAGTGGAATTATACGGGCATTTATCAGGAAAGCCACAGGACTCCGCCCTGTGTTAACAGCTTCCGCCCTTTCAAGGCTTTAAAAGCAACCAGCAAGCCCTGAAAGGGCGCTAAACATCTGCGATGGGTGTAGCCCATCGCAACAAGTGCAACCAAATTAAGCTCCCCTTTTAATCTAACATATCCAATTTTTCGTACATTCACCTATATCAAATCCCAAATGAATTCCTGCCTTTATAAAGCCAAAGTAATGCACCACCGGCTGGCGCCAAAGCAGCACAGCTTTCATTATAATGTCTTTATGTTTTATTTGGACCTGGATGAAATTGACAGCCTCACAAAACGGCTAAAATTCATGAGCCGAAACCGCTTTAGCCTGTTTAATTTTCGGGACAAGGACCACTTGCAATTGCCACGTGAAAAGCCTGACATTTCAAAAAATATCCGCCAGCATATTACAGATTACCTGCAAAACAACGGCGTAAATATTGGCAGCGGACGGATCATGGTCCTCACTAACTTATGCACTTTAGGCTACCAGTTTAACCCGGTGTCATTCTATTTTTGTTTTGATGAATCGGGCGCGCCGGTTTG
>Ga0206971_10214_pt1 | contig 20541 bp, 19 predicted proteins | sample Alteio_BWOrgHeat_85_FD_152917 | JGI IMG/M metagenome (GOLD analysis project Ga0206971, IMG submission 152917) | Enriched cells from forest soil in Barre Woods Harvard Forest LTER site, Petersham, Massachusetts, United States -... | ecosystem: Environmental > Terrestrial > Soil > Temperate forest >...
CGTCTGCTCGTAAATATTGAAAAGCCGCGAAAGATTGACCGGGCCATGCACCGGAAACACCTGCCACGGATCCAGATCGAAATTCGTTCGCAGCCGCTCCGTAATTTCAGGATCGGCATCGGCTTCAATCTCCAGCCGCACCGCGTCACCTTTGCGGCGGTTGTGCAGCTCGGTCCGCACCGACTCCAGCAGGTTGCGCGATTCCTCTTCCGCCAGATAAAGATTGCTGTTGCGGGTTACACGAAACGCGGCCGACGAAACGATGTCGTAACCGTTGTACATCCTGGAGGCATGATGGGCTACCAGGTCAGCGAGGAAGATGAAATCAACGGTGCCGTCCGACGGAAGGCGCACCAGCCGCGGCAAAGCACGTGGCACGGTAACTACTCCCGTGTACGTCATCGACGAACGACGCCGGCGGCGTAGAAGGAATGCGACACACAGAGCTTTGTTGATGACTCTGGGAAAAGGATGCGCCGGGTCGACCGTGACTGGAGTCAGCAGCAGATCCAGTTCGCGCTCGCAGTAATCGTCCACGAACGCACGCGCCTTGGCATCGAGTTCGTGCAGACCGAGAACGCGAATCCCGTTCTTGTTCAGGGCTGGACGAAGATCTTCATTCCAGCAGCTGTATTGGTCGTCAACAAAATCGTGCGTCGAGGTTGAAACCAGGTCGCGCTCCTGCATCAGAGTCAGACCATCAGGCCCCGACTCGGTGTGGCCATCCTCTATTTTTTGTACCAGGCCGGAGACGCGAACCTCGAAGAACTCGTCGAGATTACTCGCAGTGATAGATAGAAATTTCAGCCGTTCGAGAAGAGGATTGGCTTCATCCTGCGCTTCTTGCAGAACACGCCGGTTGAAAGCCAGCCACGATGATTCCCGGTTGATGTAGTAAGCCGGATTGTCGAGCGAGGTGCGAGTCATACTCGCCTTTGCCTTCCGCATGCAGGGTTTGGTTCAGAGTTTGCCGGTTGCGGGATTCGAAGTGTTCGGCGCCACCACGGCGCAATCAACTTCATTTCAAGCGAACATCAGTATAAACCACCGTCCATAGGGCGCTTCAAAAGTACTCAGGCGCGAAGATGAATGTCTTCGCGCCCGTTCACGTTAAGGTTTAGTGAATCTGTTTGATCGTTTCGCGAACCTTCGCTGCAACGCTATCCGGAAGAGGAGCATAATCCAACGGTTCGGTCATCTTCTCTCCGTTGTCCAGCATCCAGTTCAGGAAGTCAGCGAGGATTTTGCCCTTGGCCGCATCTTTTGACTGCACCGGGATCAAGAGCCAGGTGAAGCTGGAGATCGGATAGGCATCTTTGCCCGGCGCATTGGTGATTGAGACACGGTAATCTGCCGGCATGTCTTTCACTGACGCAGCTGCTGCCGTTACGCCTTCCAGGCTAGCCTTCACCCATGAGCCTGCGGCATTTTTTACTAATCCGAAGCTCATCTTGTTTTGCACCGCGTAGATCAACTCAACGTAGCCAAACGCACCTTCCATCTGACGGATCATTCCAGCTACGCCTTCATTACCCTTCGCGCCCAATCCTACGGGCCACTTCACTGAGGCTCCGGCGCCGGCCGTCGCTTTCCAATCGGGGCTAACTTTTGAAAGGAAATCCGTGAAAATGAAGTTGGTGCCGCTTCCCTCAGAACGATGAACAACTACGATGTTCTGGTTGGGCAGGTTGACACCAGGGTTGTCGGCCATGATCGCCTTGTCATTCCAGCTGGTGATCTTTCCCAGGCAGATGTCGGCAATCGTCTTTGGCGAAAACCGCAGTTCGCCGGTAACGCCGGGAACGTTATAAGCCGGAACCACCGCCCCTAGAACGGTTGGAATGTGTAGAAGCTTTACTTTGGCCGATGCCAGCTGGTCGTTTGTCATCGGTGTATCGCTGGCGCCGAAATCCACCGTTTGCGAAAGCACCTGACGAATTCCGGCACCGCTTCCGATCGCCTGATAATTAATCTCAATGTCTGAGTGAGCTTTGTGGTATTCGCTGAACCACTTCGAATACATCGGATAAGGGAAAGTTGCGCCCGCCCCATTTAGTGTGGTCTGCCCAACCGCGGGTACGGTCAGAGCCAGACACAACAGCGCAAGTTTACGTAGCACTCGTTGTTCCTCCTGAAATTTAGGTAGCTAGGTTGTACTTTCGCACTGTTACAGGAAGGTTACAACATCATGAATTGTTCGTGAATGTCTAAGCAGATCAAGCACTTGGCTACATACTATGGTTCTATGGATTGGGGTTCAGTCGCGCCAATTCCCTCACAAATAGCGCATTCTTCGGAAACTCGTCATGCAATGAGGTAAGGATGGATCGGGCTCGCGGAGTGTCTTTTCCCCGCACATAGGCAATCGCCAGCAGAATGCGCGCCAAAGGAGCCAGATAGCGCCCGTGGTCGGCAGTCATCTGCAGCTCTGCGATCCCGCCCTGAATGTCGCCGTTGACGCCTCCAATTCGCAGAATCCAGCGTACTGGCATCGACATGCTTCCCACAATGTACTTGGTAAAGCCGGTTGCAAGGTGCGCGTCGTAGCATTTTGGGTCGACCGCCAATACCTGACTGGCCCACTCGTTTGACTCTTTCGTGTAGTGCAATGAAAGCAGATTGCGCTTGTCGATCAATGCAGCGTAATCGCTTCTCAGGCCAGAAGATAGCGTAAGGGCAAACAAGGCATCCCGGTTCTTGGGATCCTTCTCGAGCATCGAATGCGCACTGTTTTCGGCGTGGTCGAGGGCTGAGTTGAAGCGGTCGCGCACGTCCGGATCGGGGGAAAGCTTCTTGCGCGATGCAAAGCCATCATCGCTCGTATAGAACTGCGATTCCAACACTCCCAGGCGGTCAAACTCTGAAAACAGCAGCCCCGCCGCGTCGGATGCTGGCCCCAGCGGGTCGTCGGGATGCTGCGCCTCCCATGCGGCAAATATCTGATGAGCACGTCCGAAATCGAGATCATAGAGCAGCCGAAATCCGGCATCCAGGCTAGTGGGAGAAGCAAGATTAGGACTGGCAGCGTATGACTGCGGAAATATGAGAAAAATAGCTGAAACCAAGACCACTACAGAACAAGTGGTCCGATTGTTCATTTTCCTCGCAAACTTCATCGCTTCACCGGAGTCACGTTGCTACCGATCATTAAGATGCTTATAACCCATCTGTTTCACAACAGTTTGCAAAAGGATTGTCAAAATCGCGCGAGGGTCGAACTCGCAAGTACGGTGAAGACTGGCCAATCAAGCTTTCCTCTTCTAACAGAAATCGGCGCCTGTTCAAGATGCCTTTAGGCTCTCCAAAACATGTTTACCACTTCTTAAACACCACACCGACCGCCAGAACCATCAGCGCAAAGCCGGCAATGTAATTCCAGCGCAATGGTTGTTTCAGGTACCAAACCGAAAATCCGCTGAAAACCGATAGCGTGATGATCTCCTGAATCACTTTTAGCTGAGCCACGCTAAATTCATAGGAACCAATGCGATTGGCTGGAACCTGAAAGCAATACTCAAAAAACGCAATTCCCCAACTGATGGCGATGACTTTGAGTAGCGGTTCGTTGCGGTATTTGAGGTGTCCATACCAGGCGAACGTCATGAAAATGTTGGAGATGGTCAGCAGCAGGATAGTTGTCATGGAAATATGTTGCCAGAAACCACAAGGTGGTTGCGAAGTCCCATCGACGCACCTACAGTTTGACGCTCCCCTCCCGCTTTGCTACCGTCAAGTGTTTCCCGCCGTTCAGCTTGTTCGCCTCGCTTCCCGGGAGACAGGAGAGCCCCATGGCTATCAAGTTCCGGGGAGTGGATTTCCTCGAATTCGACTCGCTGCTCAGCGATGACGAGCGTCTTGTGCGTGATACGTCCCGCCAGTTCATCGAAGACAACCTCATTCCGATCATCGAAGAGTGCAACCGGGCGGGCCGCTTTCCCCGCGAACTAGTCAAACCAATGGCCGATCTCGGCTTTTTCGGAGCCAGCCTGAACGGCTACGGCTGCGCCGGCATGTCGAATGTCGAATACGGCTTGGTTACGCAGGAACTGGAGCGCGGCGACTCCGGCGTGCGGAGCTTCGTCAGTGTGCAATCCGCGCTGGTGATGTATCCCATCTACACATTCGGCAGTGACGAGCAGAAGCAGACCTGGCTACCACCGCTACAAAAAGGCGAAAAACTGGGTTGCTTTGGGTTGACCGAGCCAGATTTCGGCTCCAACCCCGGCGGCATGCGCACTCGCGCCCGTAAAGAAGGCAATGAATATGTCTTAAACGGCGAAAAGATGTGGATCACCTCCGGCTCTATCGCCGACGTCGCCGTCATTTGGGCCAAGGTGGAGAATGAGAACAACCGGGTGCGCGGATTTCTGGTGGAGACCAACCGCCCCGGCTTCCGCACCGAGGACGTACACGGCAAGTGGTCATTGCGCGCATCCGTGACTTCAAGCCTATCCATGCAGGACGTGCGCATTCCAGAATCGAATGTTCTGCCTAAGAGTGACGGTCTGAAATCTCCGCTGATGTGTCTGAATCAGGCGCGCTATGGCATCGCCTGGGGAGCGATTGGAGCGGCCATGGCCTGCTACGACTGCGCCTTGCAGTATTCGCTATTTCGTAAGCAATTCCACGATAAGCCGATCGCCTCACATCAGCTGGTTCAAGAAAAGCTAACCTGGATGATCTCCGAGATCACCAAAGCTCAGCTGCTGATCCTCCAAGTCGGACGCCTGAAAGATAATCTCAAAGCTGGTTTCCAGCATATTTCCATGGCAAAGAGGAACAACGTCTGGATGGCACTCGAATGCGCCCGCATGGCACGCGACATTCTAGGTGCAAATGGAATTGCGGACGAATATCCCATCTTCCGCCACATGGCCAATCTGGAATCGGTCAAGACCTACGAGGGAACTCACGATATCCACACGCTGATCATCGGGCAAAGCGTAACCGGTATCGATGCATTCTAGAGAAGGATCGCGAACGGAAAGCGATCCTTCTCACTCAGGTTTGTGGGCCCAGCCTGTTTCTCAATTATTCTTCAGTTCGTCTTTGAACTCGTCGGGCACTTTGGGGAACGGCGGGAAGCCCTGCGAGTATCCCTTCAACAGCGCGACAGTGGGGATGGTTTGCTTCGTGCCGTCATGCAGACCGAACACATGATGGTGGCCGTTGGTTCCCTCCCACAGCGAAACCCCGGCGTACGCGCCATCTTTGCGAAGAATGTAGTACCGCATATCGACGTAATGCAGCTTGGCCATGTCATCGTTGTAGAGGCGTGTAAGGCGGCGCAGGGCGTCCATTCCGGCTTCGAGCGGTGACATCCCGTGGCGCATGTTCTCGATCACCGTGTGCGCGCCTGCGATCTTAATGTTCTCTTCTCCACTACCCGTAGCGCCAGCCGATCCTACATCCGGATCGCTATAACACCCCGCTCCCACGATCGGCGAATCGCCGAGCCGCCCCGGCAGCTTGAACGCCAGTCCGCTGGTAGTGGTGGCTCCCGAGATTTCTCCTTTTGCATTCACTGCCGAGCAATGCGTCGTGCCCTTCGTCGGAAACAAAACTTTGCTGATCGCTGACTCCCGCAACTCTGGCTCAATGCCAAGATTCGCGGCCATTTGGTCGAGGCGGCGTACCCGCTCCTCCCATAAGTCCGATTGCGGAGAGCCTTCAGGCGCTTTCCAGTAAGGACTCGTCATGCCCGGCCCCCACCAATCGTCGTTCGAGTGATACTCCTTCCACAACATCCAGACTTTGCGCGAATGATCAGTCAACAGATTCTCGCGAGGAAAGCCCATCGCCACGGCAAACTTCTCCGCGCCTTCGCCCACCAGCATCACATGGCCGGTATGGTCCATGACCGCCTTGCTGACCAGCGACGCATTCTTGATGTTGCGGATCGCACCGACCGAGCCTGCGCGGCGCGTTGGCCCGTGCATACAGCAGGCGTCGAGTTCCACCACACCTTCCTCGTTCGGCAATCCACCGAGACCCACTCCGGTATCTTTCGGATCGTTCTCCGGTCCCTGCACCACTTTTAGTGCAGCATCGAGCGTGTCTCCGCCGCCGTGCAAAATGGCGTATCCGTCGTCAAGATATGGGATCGCGTTGTTGGCACAGATCAAAACCGGCAACTGTGCCTTTGCGTCTTTTTGCGGATCGCTCACGGTTGAGTTGGTTTTTTCCTGCCCTTGCAATCCTAATGTCAGCGAACTTACCGCAGCGGTGGCCAGAAAATCGCGCCGCGACCAAGTCATAGTGATGCCCCCTGATTGGTTGAGAATGCCCCAAGAATATCAGGTTCAAACAGCGGCTCTCTTTGAAACATACGATGGCTGTTGCCACACGCCGCTTCTCGTGTAACCTGTTCAGCGATGAAATCTCGACCGATCACCTTAACGAGTTGGTTTCTGCTTTTCCTGTTTTTCGGCATTTTTGTTTCTGCACAGCTTTTGCATGCACAGACTGCAACCCCCGAAAAAGTCATTATCGATACCGACATCGGCGATGACATCGATGACGCCTTCGCTCTCGGGCTTGCCTTACGTAGTCCTGAGTTGCAGATTCTCGGCGTGACCACAACCTTCGGCAACACACAACTGCGGGCGCAACTCACGCGCCGCTTTCTCGATCAGAACGGACGATCGGACATCCCGGTCTTCGCTGGAACCCCGACTACCTTCAACGGCACGCTCTCACAACACGAGTATGCGGAAGCGGGTCACTTCGTCCAACCAGCCGGCGCCAGTGCAGCCGGGTTCCTCCTGGATCAGGTTCGCCGCTACCCGAATCAGGTGACATTGCTCGCGATCGGTCCGCTGGTCAACGTAGGAGCCGCAATCGACAAAGATCCTGCAACCTTCCGTCAGTTGAAGCGCGTGATCATCATGGGAGGTTCGATCTATCGCGGGTATGACAACCATTTAGGCTACGGGCCACCGTCGCCTCCCGAGCGGGAGTGGAACATCATCAACGATATTCCGTCGGCGCAAAAGCTTTTCACCTCGGGCGTGCAGCTTTACGTAATGCCGCTCGATTCAACGATCCTTCTGATGGATGAGGTGAAGCGTGAATACCTATTTCGCCAGGGAACGCCGCTGACCGACTCGCTCACCTTGCTCTATCACCAGTGGGGAAACCAGACACCGACTCTGTTCGACGCAATGACCGTCGCCTTTGCCGTGAACCCCGAGCTGTGCCCGGTGACACCGCTGCATATTCGCGTGGATGAGAAGGGATACACGCGCCCCGAACCGGGCGCTGTCAATGCGCAGGCTTGCCTGAGTTCCAGTTCAGAACACTTTTTTGAATTTACGCTGAAGAGGCTGGCGGCACACTGAAAAGAACTTCGAGCACTTAAACAGCTACGGTCACCGACGTCTCAGTACGAATCACCTGACGATAAAGTGTGTCGCGCTCAAAAGGCTCGCGCCCGGCTTCTTTGATCAGCCGAACCAGCTCTTCGCGGCGCATGCCTTGCGGCGTGGTCGCGCCCGCGTCGTGATAGATTTTTTCCTCCACCACGGTTCCGTCGATATCATCCGCGCCAAAGCGCAGCGAAATCTGTGCAATCTTCGGCGTCATCATCTGCCAGTACGACTTGATGTGCGGGAAATTATCCAATACCAACCGGCTCACGGCGATCTGCTTGATGTCGAGCATGCCGGTAGTTTTCGGCAGATGCTCCAAAGCAGTGTTTTCCGGATGAAACGCCAGCGGGATAAACGTCTGGAAGCCACCCGTTTCGTCTTGCAGAGCCCGCAGCTTAATCAGATGGTCAACCCGGTCTTCATCATTCTCGACATGGCCGTAGAGCATGGTGGCATTGGACTTCAAACCAATCTGGTGCGCCAGCCGTGCAGTGTCCAGCCACTGATCGCCGTCGATTTTGTGATCGCAAATAATGTGGCGTACTCGGTCGGCAAATATTTCCGCGCCACCCCCGGGTAGTGAATCCACACCTGCGGCTTTCATCTGCTCCAGCGTTTCCTTAATCGAAAGCTTCGCGCGTTTCGCCAGATACGCCACCTCAACCATCGTGAACGCTTTCAGGTGAACCTGCGGAAAGCGCTGCTTCAGACCGGAGACGAGATCGAGAAAATACTGAAACGGCAGGTCGGGATGAAGTCCGCCGACAATGTGAAATTCAGTAACCGCTTCGCTGTACCCGGAAGCCGCCGTCTGGAAGGCTTCTTCCAGCGCCATTGTGTACGAACCAGTCGTATCTTTCTTGCGGCCGAAGGCGCACAAACGGCAAGCCGCCACGCAAACGTTAGTGGGATTGATGTGGCGGTTCACATTGAAGTAGGTAATGTCGCCATGCATGCGTTCGCGGACATGATTCGCCAGCCACCCCGCCGCCAGAATGTCGCCGGTACGATACAGCGCCAGCCCGTCTTCGGCAGTTAAGCGCTCGCGCGCCAGAACTTTTTCTTGAATCGGCCGCAGCCGCGGATCGTCCGTCTGGAATGAATGCACTTTATCCATCACCCGTGATGATACCGTAAAGGCGCGGCTTTCCGCACTGAATCCAGCTATCGGCTATTACCTGGGGCCTCCGTCACGAGCCCACCGCTCACGTATGCCGCTCAGAAATTTCTCTTTATCAGCTTGCATCATCCGTACCAGCGGCGCGTTTCCGGTGTCCTCGTGAGCAGCTGCCCACAGCACCATCTCGGTCAATGTCGGAGCCAAGTCGATTCCCTTCTTCGTCAAGCGGTAAATCACCTTGCGGCCGTCGGATGGGTCCGGCTCAGTTGCCAAAATTCCATAAGCCACGAGGCGGCGCAGCCGCTCGGCGAGAATGTTGGTGGCAATGCCCTCGGCAAGCGTGAGGAAGTCTTTGTAAGACCTTGCCCCTCGCAGCATCATGTCGCGGAGAATCAGCAGCGACCAGCGGTCACCCAGCATCTCCACTGAAGCGTTGAGCGGACATGCGGACCGGCGCGCGACTTTCTTCTTGGCCATATTTCCACAACGGATATCACTTGCATTCTGCAAGTGAACGCAGATATAGTCCCATGCGCGGCCAATTCTGGCAACAATCAATCATCGCCTAGGAGCAAAACATGCAATTCAGCACCTACCTTTATTTCGACGGTAATTGTGAAGAAGCATTCAAATTCTATGAAAAGCATCTCGGCGGAAAGATCGAAGTCATGATGCCGCACGAAGGTACCCCGGCAGCGGAGCAGACACCTGCCAACTGGTTGAAGAAGATTCTGCACGCCCGTATGTCTTTGGGAGATGGGCAACTCCTGATGGCTTCCGACGCTCCTCCGGGACATTTCTCCCCGCAGCAGGGATTCTCGATCAACGTCCAGGTCAACGACACCGCAGAAGCAGAGCGCGTATTCGCCACCCTCTCCGAGAGCGGCAAGATTCTGATGCCAATCGCCGAAACCTTCTGGGCCACACGCTTCGGCATGCTGGTCGACCGATTCGGTATCCCCTGGATGGTCAACTACCAGAAAGCAACGTCGTAAGAGTTCTGGGCTGAAGAAAGAAACGCAGCAAACCCTATTGGCCGTGGATCATCCAAAGTCCGCGAAGTCGAAGATCGTCTAACTCAAGGAGTGCAACCATGTTTCGTACCAGCAACGCATTCGCCAGTTTTTCCGTGAACGACATGGCCAAAGCAAAAGAATTCTATGGTGAGACTCTCGGTCTGGACGTGTCTTCCGGCCCGGAGGGCACGCTGATGCTTCAACTCAACGGAACGAAGACGTTGCTTTACCCCAAACCGAATCATCAGCCGGCGAGCTTTACAGTTCTGAATTTTCCGGTGCCCAGCGTAGATCAGGCGGTCGACACCCTCACGAAACGCGGCGTACATTTTGAAATTTATAACGAACCCGAATTCAAGACGGACGCACGCGGCGTCTTTCGCGGACGCGGCCCGGTAATCGCCTGGTTCAAAGATCCAGCCGGAAATATCCTGTCCGTGCTCGAGCAGTAGACCGGTTCGCAATTCAATTGGAACATCCGTTGAATTTATGAATAACACTGACAGGAAATAGGAAGGCTTGCAAAAATGGTGAGCGCGGATGGACTCGAACCATCGACCCATGCCTTAAAAGGGCATTGCTCTGCCAACTGAGCTACGCGCCCGCCTTGTAAATCAAGCACCGGTCGGTGCTTGCAACAAAGACGAAATCACCGTCTTTGATTGTAAAGTCATCTTCTCCGCCAGTCCAGCAGCGCAACGGCGAAATCCGGATTTATCAGCTCTCGGGTACACGACGTTTAGTTTTCTGCCGCTTGATCGCTCGAAAGAACAACGACGAATTTCAAGCGCGAGCAGGATCTTTCTTCCCCACTCCTAGCCTCGCCTCCACCCAACTTCGTACCTCATCGACACGAAATTCGGTTGCGTAGGCAACGAACCAGGCGTACGCCAGTGCACCGGCTAAAACGACCGACGAAATAAGCATATGGGGGAGGGTTGGCATCCAGCGTGAATCATGGACGATCAGAGAGGCACACAATATCAAGAACGGAAGGTGAGTTACATAGAGGGTGTACGAGAAGCGTGCCGTACCACGTGCTGCGCGAACACCAATTGATTCATCCGCTCGTTGGGTTTGCGAAAGCAGCAACCAAATAAAGCAAAACGTCCCGATGGCCAGCAGATTATCAGTAGCAATTTCTGAGACGCGAAGCTTTCCGACGTGCCCAAGATGGCTCAGGACTGAGCAACCAAAATAGAGTACCCCGTAAAACACACTGGCCACTGCCATCAAGTGTGAATTGAAGGGCCTCTGAGCCTTAGGGATTACATACAGGAGCACGCCCAAAAGCCAGGCGGGAAAAAGAATCAGGATAGCTTTGCCGACAAAGACGGAAAAAGCAACAAAAGCCAGTAGGCACGAGGCTATCTCGATGGGCTTTCTGTAAACTCTGGCCAGAACACACGCGGCCAAGGGGAACAAAATGTAGTACCACCACTCGTTGGCCAGGCTCCACAACGCCCCGTTAGAGCCAAAAGCCGGCACCAAAATCGTTTGCAGGAAAGCGGCATTTCCAAGCAGCACTGCAGGTCTCAAAGCGTGAATGACATTTCCCGTCATGTGATTCCCACTCATTCCCGCATAAAGTCCAGGAGCGTGGCCGATACTCAGACCAGCTTCGTCCAAGATGCCTCCCAAAAAGAGTGCAGGAATAAGTACGAGCCACAATCTGACGAGGCGATGGACGAGATACCGCCGCCAACTCCATTCCCCCCGCCCTATCGACCGCAAGATACTTCCGCTGATGAGATAGCCACTCAAGACAAAAAATATGACGACTGCCTGGTGCCCCGCACCGGAGATGACATACAGGGGTCCTACGGAAGCTCGGTGTTGGATGACCTTCGGAAAATCTACGAAGAATGCAGCCCTCCAATGATCCAGCAAGACGAGCAACGCCGCGAGCCCACGTAGGGCGTCTAGTAAAACTGAGGCATTCGTGGTGCCGAACAGCGGTCGGTCTGAAGGCATAAAACGTGTTCCCGTCTCTTATTGATCGTGGACAACTAATACATTGTCCCTTCTAAGACGAGCCCGACACCGCAGACGTATAGAAGACGAAGAATTTTTAACACGGTTGAAACAAAATGCTGTCTCAATGGATTCCGCGAGCCAGGGATTTCCGGGGCGAGCGCCCCGACTACTTCGCCTCAGCCCGGCTGATGCGATTCTGCCAGTGCGACCACACAAAGTAGGCGAGTCCAGCCAGAAGAACCGCGCCAATCACCGCGTCAAACTGATGGAAGTATTTTCCCAGCGAACGCCAGTTCTCTCCCAGTTTCATTCCCAGCCAGGCGAGCCCAAAACACCACGGCCAGGAACCAAGAAAAGTGTAGATGTGAAAACGTCCACGCGGCATGCGGGCGATGCCGGCTGGCAGCGCGATAAAGGTTCGAATCACCGGCAAGAGTCGAGCGATGAATACGGCGAGATATCCCCAACGCGCGAAGAAGCGATCCGCCCAATCGAGTTCACGCTTGCTTAACAAAAGCCAGCGGCCGTAGCGCTCAACCAGTGGACGCCCGCCGTAGCAGCCGATTTCGTAGGCTACCAGTGAACCGAGATTGCACCCGATCGCACCGGCCGTCGCTACCCAGAACAGCCGCAGAGTTCCGTCATACACCAGAAATCCAGCGAACGGCATAATCAGCTCGGATGGCAGCGGAACGCAGGCAGACTCGAGCGCCATCAGCAACGCAACCCCGCTATAACCGGTGGCAGCGATGACCGACTTGATCAGAACGAAGAGGATGCCGACAATTTTTTCAGTCATGAACTGGGTCAACCAAAACTGGACCAACCAACGTGGGGAAATGCATTACTGCGTCGAAGAGTATTCGTGGTTGCCCACTGTGAAGCTGGACGCCGATACCTCTCTTAGAACGAACCTTCCTGCGTGAAGGTGTAGCCCGGCAGCGAGGCGCCGTCGGCATTCTTGGTCACTTTCACCCGCATCGCCTGCGCATCGGGCGCGGTGACACCGGCCGGACGCAGCATCGCATATTGGGTAAAGACTTCGTTGTAAACCTTGGTGACCAGATAATCCTGGTTATTTTCGTCGCTGCGCCAAATCTGTCCGAGTTGAATCGACTTAACCGCCAATGGGTTTCCTTAAGCTGCGTAGTCTCTATTTTCTCTAAGTGTCAGACTACCTAGCGTGGCCGCCCGGCGTCAATTGCGGAGGGTGGTTCGAGCTCCGGATCGGCCACGCGAAGGTGCTGCGACCATGGGCTATGCCGATTTGCTACCATGAATTCTCTTCCTGGAGGTTCAGTCCTAATGCGAGGGAAAGCTCCACGCCAACCCGCGAAGTCCGGACGTCACGAAAGCGTTCGCGCGAAAACTGCAAACCTCACCGCAATCACAAAAGTTACTCGACCCCAGAAAAAATCGGAGGCCACGCCGGGACGAGCACAGCAAGCCTCTGGTGGAAAATCCACCACGCTTAAGAAGAAGGCAATCAAAGGTTACAACCCGGTTGCGCCCGAACGCATTTCTGACATTCTGAAACGTCTCGATCAAGCCTACCCAGATGTCACCTGTGCTCTGCATCATCGCAACGCCTGGGAATTACTGGTAGCAACCATTCTTTCCGCCCAGTCAACGGATGTAAACGTCAACCGCGTCACTCCCGAGCTCTTTCGAAAATACCCAACCGTCGAAGCCTTCGCCGCCATCACGCCCGAACAACTTCAGCCCGACATCTATTCCACAGGATTCTTTCGCAACAAAGCGAAGTCAGTCGTCGGCGCCGCCAAGGCCGTCGTGAATGAATTTGGCGGTCAGGTTCCAGACGACATGGAGAAAATTCTCACTCTGCCCGGTGTGGCTCGTAAGACCGCCAACGTCGTGCTCGGAACATGGTTCAAGAAAGCAGAAGGAGTCGTCGTCGACACGCACGTGACCCGGATCTCGCGTCGGCTCGAACTCACCCAAAGCACCGACGCGCCAAAAATCGAGCAGGACCTGATGAAGGTAATCCCGCGCGAAAAATGGACGCTGTTTTCTCATCAGATCATCTGGCACGGGCGAAAGCTCTGCATGGCTCGGAGGCCGAATTGTGCTGAGTGCCCGCTGGAAAACCTATGCCATGCGGCGGATAAAACCTGGAGCACTGTCGAAATCCACGCCAGCGCGACCTGGTAGGTTACGAGTCGCGTACGACCTGACTGGAGCCAACACTCGCCATAAAGCTCCCACAATTTCCAATATTGAAGGACCTGATGCGCATTGCCAGCCTGATTGTGACCATACTCGCTATGAGCCTTTTGAATGTTGCCCAGACCACGCCCGCTCCGCAAGCCATTACCGATCCTAAAAAAGTCGACAGCAAACCGAATGCGGACGTCCAAAAAAGCCTGACTATTCAGAAGCTGTACATGACGAGGGCAATCGGCGGGACGACATGGTCGCCTGACGGCAAGACGGTCGCCTTCATCTCAAATATCAGCGGCCGGAATAATCTTTGGTTGGTTCCTGCCGTAGGAGGCTGGCCGACGCAGCTGACTGTGAGCGATCAGCGTCAGAGCGCACCCGCATGGTCGCCCGATGGAAAGTGGATTGCCTACCAGTCTGATTACGACGGAGACGAGCAATGGGACATCTTCATCGTGTCACCAAAAACCGGCCAGGTGGTGAACCTCACCAATACGCGTCAGATCTCTGAGAGGCAGCCAACTTGGTCCCCAGACGGGCGATACCTGGCGTACACGGTAAAGCCGAAGACCTCATCGGTGTATGAAATCGATGTCTTCGACACATTGATGCGCGAGGTGAAGCATCTCACCACAGGCACGCCCGCCGACAAGATGAATGTCAGCCCCATTTGGTCACACGATGGCAAGTGGATCGCGTACACGCAGGAACAGGCAAAAGGCACCGACTCGAATATCTTCGTCGTCGAATTCGCCACCGCAAAAAATACTCTGCTGACTCCGCACCAGGGCGAGCAGCTTTATATCGCCAACGACTTTTCGCCAGACGGTAGCAAGCTTCTCGTCACATCCAACGCCGCCAATGGTTTCGAAAACGCCGCGCTGCTGGATATCAAAACTCAAAAACTCAGCTGGCTGACAAAAGATAAATGGGAAGTAGCCAGCGGCAACTTTTCGCCGGATGGAAAGCGCGTGCTCTGGACCGCGAATGTCGACGGTAATTCCGACATCTACGAGCACGAATTGCTTACCGGCAAGACTTCAGCTCTTCCCTTTCCGAAAGGTATCAACACTCTCGGCGGCTCTCACTCTGCGTTCTCGTCCGATGGTTCGCGGTTGCTTTATTTTCACAACGGCGCTGCCTCTCCGACTGATGCATGGGTCTACGCCTTGGCAGGCGGCAAATCGCAGCGAGTAACGAATTCGCTGGTCGCTGGAATTCACACAGAAGAAATGGTCGAGCCTCTCCTCGTGCATTACCCAAGCCGTGACGGCAAGTGGACTATCTCAGCTTTCCTCTACGTGCCTTACAACATGACGCGCAACGGACAAAACGCCGCCATCGTCTACATTCACGGCGGTCCGGCTGCGCAGAGTGTGAACTCGTTCAACCGTTTTATTCAGTTCGCCGCCAATCAGGGATACATGGTGCTCGCGCCAAATTATCGCGGTTCCACCGGGTACGGAAAAGAATTCATGCAGGCGAATCTCTTCGACATGGGCGGCGGCGACCTTCAGGATATTTTGGCCGGGGCAGATTTCATCAAGCAGACCGGATTTCTTGATCCCAAGAAAGTCGCGGTCATGGGCGGCAGCTACGGAGGCTACTTGAGCATGATGGCGGTGACTAAGGCTCCGGACGTCTGGGCCGCAGGCGTTCCCATTGTGCCTTTCGTCAACTGGTTTACCGAGATCGAACACGAAGACCCGGTGCTCCAGCAATCAGATCTGGCAACCATGGGCGATCCAGCAAAGAACAAAGCTTTGTTCGAGGATCGCTCGCCGATTTTCTTCGTAGATAAAATTCAGGCTCCACTATTGTTGCTTGCGGGCGGGCATGATCCACGCTGTCCCAAAGAAGAAACCGAGCAAGTCGTCGAAGCCGTCAAAAAGCACGGTGGTATTGCCGAATCAAAAATTTATGAGAATGAAGGCCACGGATTTTCAAAGGTTGAAAATCAGATCGATGCCTATCAGCGGGTAGCAGACTTTCTGCGCGCGCATGTCCCCCCGGCAGATTGTGGATGTTCTTTGACTGAGTGAGATCAGACTCGAACAGGATCGCGAATCCTTACTAGAGTGCCCGGTCCGCAACAATAGCGGCAATCAGCCCTGGGATTGTGTAGGTTTTAGCCTGAAGATCGGCACGCAGCTGCAAATCGTGTAATGTTGCCGTCGTGACCGGACCAATCGATGCGAAGCGAATCCCTTCCATCGTTCGATTCCCTTGGCTCGCTCCCGCACGTTTCCCTAACAGTTCGAGAAAATTCTTCACCGTGGATGAACTGGTGAAGGTGATCACATCGGGCCGCCGCTTTTCGTCTTTGAGCAACGCACGCAAGCGGGTTGCCGATTTCCTGGGAACGACGGTTTCGTAAGCCTCAACCACATCTATTTCCGCACCCAGCTTGCGCAATTCGCGCGGAATCACGTCGCGCGCGACTTTAGCGCGAGCCAACAGCACACGCTTCCCTTCCACCTTGTCGCGAAGACTCTCCACAACCGATTCAGCGATGTACTGCTCAGGCACGACCTGCACTTTCAGGCCGCGTTCTTCGATCGCTTTTTTAGTCGCCGGACCAATCGCCACAATTTTCAGCTGACTCGGCTTTCTGCGAATCAAGTTTAATTTCTGCATCCGCTCCCAGAAAGCTTCAACTCCGTTCACACTTGTCAGGATCAACCAGTCATACTCCGCGAGATTCTTCAAAGCGGCATCGAGAGGTTTGTAGGAGCGCGGCTTGCGAATCTCAATGAAAGGAATTTCAATCACTTCCGCTCCTAGCTTGCGCAGTCCCGAAGACAAAGCGCTTGCCTGGTGGCGAGCCCGCCCGACGAGAATACGAACGCCCTTCAGAGCAGCAGTCTTAGCCATACACTTCTTCCAGAATTTCTCCTGCACCCTTTTGCAGTAGCGTTTCGCCGACCGCCCGCCCCAAAACGATCGGATCGTCACCAACACCAGACTCGCGCAACAATTTCGTCCCATCCGGGCGCGCGACCACCGCTTCTAGGTAGAGCCGCTCGTCTTTCACTTCGGCCAAAGCACCCACCGGAACCTGACAGCCTCCGCCCAGCGCAGTCAGAAGGGCTCGTTCACAGGTCGTAGTTGCGCGCGCGTTCGCATCGTCCAGAAACTGCAACTCTCGCGCTGTCGCTGCATCTCCGATTCGAATTTCAATCGCGAGCGCACCTTGACCCGGGGCTGGACACATTAAATCCGCCGGAATCACCTGCCGGATCAACTCCGTCGTACCTAGCCGATGCAACCCCGCCGCCGCCAGAATGATTCCGTCATACTCACCCGCTTCGAGTTTACGAAGACGCGTATCGACATTTCCCCGCAACGGCTGAATGTCCAAATCGGGCCGCAGAGCCTTTAGCTGAGCATGCCGCCGCAGACTGCTCGTCCCAACCAGCGCGCCATGCGGAAGAGCTTCAACGCTCGCATGCAACCGCGAACAGAAAACATCGCTCGGATCTTCCCGCGCAGGAATCGCCGCGAGTTCAAAACCCGCAGGCAGTTCCGTGGGCAGATCTTTCAAACTATGCACGGCCAGATCGATGCGATTCTCCGCCAGGGCTTCTTCAATCTCTTTGGTGAACATGCCCTTGGTTCCCACCTGAGCAAGTGGAACATCGGTAATTTTGTCGCCTGTCGTTTTGATAATCGTGATTTCGATTTCATGCCCGCGCTCCTGTAGCCGCGCGGCAATATGATTTGCCTGCCAGAGCGCAAGCCGGGAACCGCGGGAACCGATGCGCAAATGCGCCATCAGCCGCGGTCTCCGTTGTCGTTCGCTTTTTTCGGATTTTTCTTTTCCTGCAGATTGAACAGCCGCCGGACCAGATCGACCACCGTCGTCGCCTCCGGCTCTCTTGCCGCCGTCTTCAGCGTGCTTACCGGTGTGTGCATAATCTTGTTCACGATACCGCGCGTCAGCGCCTCTACGGCGAGCTCCTGCTCCGGCGAAAGCGCGCCCAGCCTTCCACGCACCCGGTCGATTTCCGCCTGCCGGATCGTCTCCAGATGATCTTGCAGAGAAACAATCGTCGGTACGACTTCCAGAGTCTGCAGTCGCGCCTGAAAGCGCTCCACCTCGCTGTTGATGATGAATTCCGCCCGCTCCGCTTCTTTCTTCCGGTCGGACACATGCGAACTGACCGCCTGCTGCAGATCGTCGATGTCGTAAACAAAAATTCCGTCGAGTTTATTCATCTCCGGATCTACATCTCTTGGAACCGCAATGTCGATGAAAAACATTGGCCGGTTCTTGCGCCGGCTCAAAAACATCTCGCCGTGTTCCCTCTTGAAAATGGCAACCGGTGCCCCGGTCGAAGTGATCACGATATCGGCTCGATCGCAGGTATTGTAGATTTCCGAAAAGCTAATGGCTTCCCCGTCGAACTTTGCCGCCAGCTGCTTTGCCCGTTCAAATGTCCGGTTCGCCACAAAGATTGACGCGGCACCATGCGCCTGCAAATGCCGCGCCGCCAGTTCACTCATTTTTCCCGCGCCCACCAGATAAACGTGCTTCCCCTGCAGCGAACCGAAAATCTTCTTGGCCAGTTCAACCGCGACCGACGCCACCGAAACCGCGGACGAACCGACCGCTGTCTCGGTGCGCACCCGCTTGGCAACCGCAAACGCTCGCGTCAAAAGCAGATCCAGTTGCGAGTGGACCGCACCCACCGCCCGCGCCGTCGCGTACGCCTCTTTCACCTGCCCAAGAATTTGCGCTTCACCCACAATCATCGAGTCCAGGCTCGACGCGACTCGAAACAGATGTCGCACCGCATCGGCCTCACTGTAATCATAAAGATGTGGTTCCACCTCGCTTGACCCAAGGTGAAAGTAATCACGAAGAAATCCACGCAGATCCGTATTCCCGTTGCGCGTCCCAGCCAGCAGTTCCACTCGATTGCAGGTGGAAAGAATGAGCCCTTCATCCACTCCCGGATGCTGCACCAGCCGCTGCAACGCCTCCGGCAGCCGCGATTCCGGGATCGCCAGGCGCTCACGCACCTCCACCGGAGCGGTGTTATGGTTCACGCCAATGAGTTGGATCTTCATGACTGCACAAACCTGTGCATCGCGCTGAAGTAGTTTGCTGACCACGCAATCAGTGCCGCCACGAACGCGCCTGCCGCCAGGTAAGCCGCCCGGCGGCCGCGCCAGCCAGCCGTCCAGCGCGTGTAAACCATCAGCAGATAAACCGCCCACATCAGAATCGACAAGAGAATTTTCGGATCGAGAAAGTTCACCCGCCCGAACGTCGCCTGCGCCACGATCGCGCCTGCAATCAGTCCCAGAGTCATGAAAGGAAAGCCGACCAGCAGCGACCGGTAGCCGATGTCATCGATCACTTCCAGCGCTGGCAGCCGCGCTAAGATTCCGCCCGGCCGCTTCGATTTCAGCATGCTTTCTTGAATCAGATAAAGAAGGCTCGCGCCGAAGCTCAACACCAGCGCCGCATACCCGGCAAGGATCAGTGCAATATGCGCGATCAGCCAGCCCTCCCGCACGCCGGCCGGCATCTGCAGAAACGGCTGCTGCCCTGCCGCCGCCACCAGCGTCAGCAGAAATACCACCGGAAACACCACAATGCCCGGCGAAGTGGTTTTGTACACCAGGTACGCGACCATAAAAACCACCATGATCAGAAACGCCAGCAACGACTCTGCGTTGTGTATCGAGGTCAGCATCACCTGACCCGAAAGCTGAGCTTCCTCGACCAGCGACACCAGGTGAAAAACCATCCCCAGGTACGACGCATGCAGCGCCACCTTGCCCAGCAGATCACTGGCCCGGGTCAGGGCTACCAGCGCATACAGCAAGCCGACCGCATAACAGGCCAGCGCGACTCGCAACCAGAGAAATGGCATAAATTACCGGCGAAGAGAACAACGGACGCGTACTAACTCGATTATAGTCTGCACGATAGCTGGTGCAGAAGAGCCGGATGCCCTTTCGTCGCTCTCGAAAGTACGTTACCAGGGGCCAGAAGTTCTTATGAATGGGTCAATCGGTGACGCGTCAATTCGCAAGTTCCACCCGTGAGCTAGTCAATTTTGGCATCACGCAGGCGTTTCACTGCCGTCTCAGGCGACACTGGCGAGTAATACACTTCCTTGAAGCTGTAGGACTTCGCCTTCGCCGGCAGAATCGGCAGAATTTCGATATGCCAGTGGTAGTCCTCGTCCAGCGTCCTCCAGTATCCCAAACTCGCAGAAGGATGCAGGCTGTTCGGCGAAGTGTGCAGCACCAGATGAAAGTCTTCCGTAAGCGTCCGGATGCGCCGCAATGTCCGCCGTAAAAGCGCGGCCAGATCGTAAAGCGTGTGTTGCCGGTTATGCGCGAATCGCTCGAACGCAGCCTCGTGCGTCCGCGGCAGTATCCAGGTTTCGTAGGGCACCCGCGGAGCGAAGGGGCAGATAGCGACGAAATCCCCCCGCATCTCCAGCACCCGCAAATTCTGCTGTTCTTCCTGCGTAAGGATGTCGCAGAAAACGCAACGTTCTTTCTGCTTAAAATATTCGCGGCAGGCGCGCAGCTCATACAGCACCCGGCGCGGCACAAAAGTCGTGGCCGTCAACTGCGAAGCCGGATGATCAAATTCCTGTCCCGCGCTGGCCCCAAAGTTTTTGAAGATGCTGACGTACTTGAACCGCCCGTCGCGCTTCAGATCCTGAATCCGCTGCGCCGCCAGCTGCAGAAAAGGAAAAATCTCCGCTTCGCTCGCATCCCACATCTGCCGGTCGTGCCGCGGATTCTCAATCAGCACCTCATGCGCGCCCACTGAGCGCATGCGGTCGTACAGCCCATCCCCGCGCCTCGCCGGATCACCTTCAACGCGGTAAAGCGGCGTCGGATGCAC
>Ga0206971_10213_pt1 | contig 20473 bp, 15 predicted proteins | sample Alteio_BWOrgHeat_85_FD_152917 | JGI IMG/M metagenome (GOLD analysis project Ga0206971, IMG submission 152917) | Enriched cells from forest soil in Barre Woods Harvard Forest LTER site, Petersham, Massachusetts, United States -... | ecosystem: Environmental > Terrestrial > Soil > Temperate forest >...
CACGTAGTGAAAAGCCGCTCTGAGGCTGAAAGAGGAAAGGAAATCGTTAAATGTCGGAAGCAAATATAAAGCTTATCCGGTACTGGTGCGACGAGGGTTTTAATAAGAATAATATGGCGATTGCGGACGAAGTCTATGATGCGAAAGTTTTTTACCATGAGCCCTCAGCGGGCGAAGTGATAGGGCTCGAGCCTTTGAAGCAATTTGTCGTCACGTGGCGAGCTGCGTTCCCCGACTCGTTGTTAAAGATTGAGGAGGAAGTCGGCCAAGACGATCGGCTTGCCGTACGTTGGACTTTTACTGGCACTCATACAGGCGCGTTTCGAGGCGTTGCGCCGACGGGGAATTCGATCAAATTTTCGGCGATGTACTTCTATCGCTTTGCCATGGGAAAGGTAGTCGAAATTCACGCCATGGTCAACGCCCTAATGCTGTTTCAGCAGATTGGTCTGGTCCCGGCATTGCAACAGTCGAAGGGTAAATAAGTTCTCTGGAGGAGAATTGGCCAGAACGGAATTGATCGTAAGTCTCGGACAAAATGTCTACTCGGTCGAGAGGCCGTGGGGCGAAATACCCGACGATCTGAAGCTATTTTGGGTTTCGGACGTCGGGGTCGATTCCCAGGATCGCGTGTATCTGTTTCAGAGAACGAATCCGCCGGTGATCGTGTTCGATTCATCCGGCAAATATCTGCGTTCTTGGGGCTCCGGTACGATCATCGATCCGCATGGCATTTTTTGTATCGGCGAGCGGATCCTCCTGGTGGATCGCGATGCCCATCAAATCCAGGAGTACGATACGTACGGCAACCTCCAGCGCACCCTGGGGGAGCGACATCGTCCCAGCTTTCAAGCGCCGTTCAATGCGCCAACCGATGTAGCTGTTGCTGCAAACGGCGACATCTATGTTGCTGACGGCTACGGTAATTCCACGGTTCACTGGTTTTCTCCGGAAGGGAAACTTCGACGAACGTGGGGCAAGCCAGGAGATGGACCGGGAGAATTCACCACCCCGCATGCGGTTCGGGTTCATCCAGACGGGCGGGTTTTGGTCGCCGACCGTGAAAACGATCGCGTTCAAGTATTTACTTCCGAGGGGGAGTATCTCGACCAATGGCGGGATCTCTACCATCCCATGGATTTGTATATTGATAAAAGTGGAATGGTATACGTTTCCGATCAAGTGCCCCGGCTAAGCATGCTATCCGCGGAGGGAAAGTTGTTGGGGCGTTGTCGGCCATCCAATTTTAACTCGCACGGTGTGTTCGGAGATTCGCGCGGCAACTTCTATATGGCGGAGACACCGCCGGAGGATCGCCTGACACGTTTGGCGCTACTGCCGCAGCGCAGTTGAAACGAACAGAATCGAAATGGAGGTTTTCATCATGGCCACAACTACAATAGACAAAACCAGGCAGACTGCGGAACCGACGAAAGAGAAGGTCGAGTCAGGAAGTGAAACCGTATTCATCGACCAGTTTACCGATGGTTTACTGGATCCGGCGCGACCCATGCTCGGGCCGGTCAAAGATGGCGGACACATTGTCGCTAACACCGCACCGGGATGTTGGGGGCCAATGATTACGCCGGCGATTCGGGGTGGTCATGAGGTGACAAGGCCAATTGCGGTTGCCGGGGCGGAGATTGGTGACGCAATCGCGATTCGTATTCGTGAAATCAAGATTACGTCGATTGCCGCGGCATCCGGCAACGATCAGTTCATGACGGGTCGCTACCTGGGCGATCCGTATGTCGCGGCGCGATGTCCTGGATGCGGTTTACTCTACCCCGAAACTCGCGTCGAAGGCATTGGCCCTACAGCGGTTCGTTGCGCCAAATGCGGTGCGGAAGCTGCGCCTTTTTCTTTCACGAATGGTTATACCATTGCGTTCGATAGTGCCCGCAGCGTTGGGTTGACGTTGCCGAAAGAAGCGGCCGAAGACATAGCGAGAGATGCCAAGCGCTATGCCGCACTGCCAAGGAATTCTGTCCAGAATTGCATTCTCACATTTGCTCCCCATGATCTGGTTGGGTTGGTGGCTCGTCTTCGGCCTTTCATGGGACAACTTGGAACGGTTCCCGCGGTTTGTATGCCTGAGTCACACAACGCTGGCGACTTCGGAGCATTCCTGCTGGGCGCGCCCCACGAATACGCCATTACCGCCGAGGAACTGGAACTCCGTACCGATGGGCACATGGACATCGACATCGTGCGCGCCGGCGCGATTGTGATTTGCCCCGTCAAGGTTAAAGGGGGGGGGAATTTACCTAGGGGACATGCATGCGCTGCAAGGAGATGGAGAAATCGCCGGGCACACCTGCGACGTAGCCGGAATTGTCACTCTCCAGGTTCATCTGATGAAGGGCTTGACGCTGGATGGGCCGATTGTATTGCCGTTGCTGGAGGATTTGCCGTATCTGGCGAAGCCGCTGTCTGAAAGTGAACGAACCCAGGCGAAGACGTTAGCCAAGCAATGGGGTGTGAATAAGATTGAGGAGTCTGCACCAATTTCTTTTGTCGGGACTGGGGCAAACCTAAATTCCGCGACTGACAACGGTTTAGCGAGGGCGGCGGCGATTCTTGAAATGACCGTTCCCGAAGTCAAAAATCGGGCGACTATCACGGGTGGTATCGAGATCGGGCGGCATCCTGGAGTTGTGCAAGTCACCTTCCGAGCCCCATTGGATCGATTGGAGCGACTAGGCTTGGAGTCTTTTCTCCGAGAGCAATACGGAATAGGGAACTAATCTTGCATTTACGACAATTTCGCAAAAGAGAAAGTGAGTAGATGGCTGAAAGCACAAACGCTGCTGTTAGGTTGAAACAGAAACTCCGTAATGGGGAAACCGCGTTTGGCTTGTGGGTCACCATGGAGTCGCCCACGGTCAGTGAAATTGCGGCCCGGATTGGACTGGACTGGATTTGCATTGATACCGAGCACGGAGAGCTCGACCTTCAAGAGGTCGCGAATCACCTGCGCGCCATCAGCCGAAGCTCCACCGCAGGATTAGTAAGAATTCCCGAGATTGAACATGGCTTGATTCAAAGAACTCTTGGATTGGGAGCGCATGGAATTATCGTTCCGCGAATTCGTACCGCAGAAGAGGTTGAGCGAGCGGTTGCATTCGCCAAATATCCGCCGCGCGGTGTACGTGGAATTGGAGTTGAAAGAGCGACGTCATGGGGCAAGAGCCGTGCCCACGCCAACACCGCAAACCAAAGAACGATTGTTCTGCCCATGATCGAAACAGTGGACTCTGGAAAGAATCTCGAAGCCATCATGAAGGTTCCGGATGTTGATGGCTTCTTTTTCGGACCAGCCGATTTCTCCGCAACGGCCGGATTTGTTGGTGAGTGGGAAGGACCTGGCGTGGCCGAGGAACTGATCAGGATCAAAGATCGCCTTCGATCACAGGGTCTCCCCTGCGGTGTCGTCGCGACGGATGCCAACAACGGCAAATTCCGGATTGGGCAAGGCTTTCAGATGATCGGATTAGGCGTCGATAGTACGTTGCTTATCGGAAAACTTGAGGAATTAAGAAACAACTTGGGAAGTCCCGTCGATCCTGTCCTTTGGCGGCCGGATATTTAGCCACGCTTGAAACGATAGCGTTCCGCGCTTACTCGTAGTAAGCGAGATTTTTTCCTTTGGCTGGTAGTACGAAACCCAACTGGCCCGAAATCTTACGGGTCGCGTCCGCCAGTGTCTGTGAAACTTGTGCGACTACGCTTGCGGTCATGTAATTGACCGGGGCGGAGACACTCAGAGCGGCTGTCGGCCTACCTTGTGAATTGAAGATTGGAGCGGCCACGCAGCGCGCGCCAGTCTCGGCTTCCTCATTATCAATTGCGTATCCTTGCTCTCTGATTCGCTTGAATGTTTTTAGTTGAGCCCGGATCGAAGTAATTGTCTTTGGAGTTAGCTTGGCAAGTGGCTTTTTCTTGAGTATCTCCTCAGCCTCGACTGGGTGAAGGAATGCCAACATCGACTTGCCTACTCCTGTGGCGTGGACTGGCGCATACGTGTTGACATTCGCTGACATGCGAATTGAGCGCAGTCCTTCAAGGATTTCCGTGTACAAGACCTGCCCACGATCGAGAACCGCTAGATTTACAGTTTGCTCGAAGCGAGAGAGCACCTTCTCCATGTACGGACGCGCGACGCGCCTTAATGTTTCTCGACCCTCAGCATGGTTCACCCACGCGGCCCCACGAACGGTTACATAAGCCCGCGTTGAGGGGTCTTTACGGGCGTAACCTATCTCTTGCAACGTAAATAAGATGCGAAAGACGGTGGCCTTGGGAAGTTGAAGGGTTCTGGCAACCTCGCTGACATGGACCCCACTTTCTGAGCGGGCCATGATTTCAAGAACACGGAATGCGCTTTCGAGCGCTCTGAGGAAATTGGAAGTCTCTCGCCCATTTCTAGCAGGACGGGAATCGATTTGTTTCATATAACAGCAAGGCTACAAATAATTTTGATAGACAGCAATAGAAATCTTAATAAAAGCACACTCACGCAAGCACACAAAATAGGTTGCTGTCCACTCAGCTTGTCATTGCGGTTTGAACGACCTTGGTTGGAGCCGACAGGGCAACGAAATGTTCGACGTCGAATTCTTTATAAAGATCCAAACAGAAGAGATCAGGAGCGTCCTGATAGGGCACGGGCTTTTCAAGCAAGTATCGTAAACTTTGCATTCCCTCGCGCGTCAGAACATTTGCAAAGGTATTGGGCTCCAGTGACGCGGCGACCAGAGCCGTGATCTGACTGCGAATACCAGTACTTTCCAAAAAGAGTGAAGGCGAATGTTTCAGATTCAGGATCCATTTGCTGGCTGCGAGAAGTTGGCCAACCTCGAGTCCGAGTGGTCTATCTCCCATTGCCGCTATAAGTTCGGTATAGAGGGTGCCAGGCCCCCAGAGAGATTTAGGCCCCCCGAATTCGTCGGGAGAAGCGTCTCCTGTGAAGATTAAATTCAGAGCGAGAACCTGCTCGCCACGGTTCACATGCCAAGCTACCGAATTTCCCCGGCACTCGCAGAGAATCGGGGTATTTGTAGGATCACTGAAAATCTCCGTACGAACGGTTTGAAAACCTTCATCATTGATGACGACCGCCACCGGAGCCTGATCTGGCGCTGCGATGGATTTCAACCAGACCGCTGTTGCGCTCAGCTCATTGGTGAATTCCAGTCTGTACGCGATAGTTTCCAATCCTTTGTTGCGTGTGCTAGAGATCGGCCATGCATGTTTTACCGTGACTTCGTTATAACGAATTACATCCTTTAACTTGGTTCGCTGTGTCGAAGTCCAGACTTTGCGCGACGGTGCGTCGAGTGGCATGGGCGGCTGCTTGATCGACGACGCCAACTTTTTCGCCAAGCCCACAATGGTCAGGTTGTTCGTAGGAAGCCCAACGACCAATTCCTCGCAGCTCTTAATCTGGTCGTCGACGGGAATCTCGCGCTCCACGATAGGCATGCCGAAATGTTTGGTGAAGAAAGCATAAGCCTGTTGACGATTGTCGAGCTGATAGTTGTGCGTGCCTGGATCAACATTTTCGTGCCAGGCAAATGCATCTTCTTTGCCGTACAGCTTGAAAAAAGGCCGGATCTCGTCATAGGAGTGAGGTTTTTCCAGCGGGGCACGCATGCCATATTCGTCTTCTGCGGCATAGATCAACAGAGTTGGACGGGGTGCCCGCATCGCTGTCAACACGCTTACATCGCAATGCAATCGCAGGTCCGGCGAATTGTATTCGATATCGCCCACATCGGAATTGCGCTCAATCGCTGAGATGAGCGAAAAATGTCCAGAGATGGGAACCGATACGGCAACGCGTTCGTCCAGCGCACTTAGAGTGAGCGTCTGCCAACCACCGCCGGAAAGTCCAGTTACTCCGACTCGAAGTGAATCAATATTCGGATGTTGATATAGATAATCAATACCTTTGCGCATCGCGAGGTAGAACAATCCCGTGGCGCAGGCTCCTACCAGATTCAAATGTGCGCCGAACCAGTGCGCGTTCTCCGGAGCAGACAGTTCTCCCATACCAAGCCACTCCAGGCTCAACGCGAACATACCTTGCAATGCATTATTGATGCACCGCTTTTGCTTATACTCGGCTGCTTTTCCCTGTGGGGCATGACCATTCAAGTTCAATGTTGCAGGAACCTTGCCCGTGACGTTCGCCGGTTCATACAAAAGTGCCGTAGACCAAAAACCGGGGACGATTTCGTATCGCAACTTACGAGTTCTGTAGCCTTCCCCAGAAGGAACAAGTCCGTGATCCTCAAATTTTGGTGGGGCATTGACCCATTCCGCAGGCCAACCATGAAAGATGACCTCTTCGAGCGCGTACGTTCGCAGCCGTTGCGCCTCGGCATTCCACACTTCCGCACTGGTGGGGAAGGGAAGTGGAACGGTCTTATTCATTAAGTATTGGCGCAACTGAAATTCGGCGACCGCAGCAGGTTGAAATTGCTGTTTCAGGATCGGTCCTACTTGGTCGGTGTTGGTTTGAGCATGAAGAGAGGGTGGCGTCAGCAGAATCACAGAACCACCGAGGGTCGTCGCCCCTGCGACCTTGGTCACGGTGTGTAGAAAATCTCGACGCGTGAATTCCGTTTTGGACATGAAGTCTCCACCGAAATCAAGCATTCTCAGCCGGCGTGGAGCGGGATGAGTTTGGTTTTATTTTGAGCGAACACATCTTGAATGATGGCGATGGTCTGATTGAAGTCGTTGTCGGTGTGAGCGGCGGAGAGATACCAGCGTCCGTCCGGCATCAGGTAGATTCCCTGATGCAGCAAGGACAGAAGAAATTCATCGCGCGCTGCGAGATCGCTCTGCAGCGTGTCGCGGTAGTTCCGCATCTCGCGCCGCGTGGTGAAAGCCACATGAAAGCACGAACCGATGCCGTTGATCAGAATCGGGATACCTGCTGCCCGCGCCGCTTTCCCGATCTCCGTCATGAGACGCGTTCCGCTGTTCTCGACTTGCTGCAACGCCGCGCCGTCATCTGCCTGCAACGTCTCCAGCGTGGCACGCGCTGCTGCCAGCACGATCGGATTTCCGTTGAACGTGCCCGCGTGCGCGACTTTCTGTTGCGCCACCAGCTCCATGATCTCCTGCCGCCCGCCCACCACACTCAACGGGAAACCGCCGGCAACAGCCTTTCCCATTGTGGTCAGATCCGGCGTCACCCCGAATTTGGCTTGCGCTCCTCCCAAACTCACACGAAAGCCAGTGATCACTTCGTCGAAGATCAACACCACTCCATACTTTTTCGTTAACTCACGCAGACCTTGCAGATAACCCGGTTCCGGCATCAGACAGTGCGTATTGCACAGAATGGGCTCGGTAATCAGGGCTGCCACTTCGCGCCCCTGCGCCTGCAATGCCGTTTCCACGGCCGGCAAATCATTCCACGGCAGGATCAGTGTCTCCCCGACGGCACGCGCACCATTGGCAGAGTTCGTGGGCAGCGGTGAGGTGGACGAGGGACGGTAGCCTGGCAGGATATTTTCCATCCAGCCGTGATAGTGCCCTTCGAAGCGGATGATCTTGCGCCGTCCGGTGAAGCTTCGCGCGATGCGCAGAGCTACCTGCACCGCCTCGGTGCCGGTATTGCTGAAGATGACGCGCTCGGCCGAAGGCACCAGCTCGCAGATCTTTTTCGCGACGTCGATTTCGATCTGGTGCTGCGCTCCCAGCAACTGGCTGACCTTCAACTGGGCGCTGACCGCTTCCACGATCGCGGGGTGGCAATGCCCCAGAATGAGCGGCCCCCAGGCCAGGGTGTAATCCACATACTCGTTGCCATCGACGTCAAACAGATGAGAGCCCGCGGCGGAAGAGAAAAATAAAGGCAGCGGTTTGGACGCCGCCCGCATGCCACTGCTCACTCCCCCTGCCAGATACCTCTGCGACTCCGCAAATAACCCCGCCGATCCCTCATATCGCTTCGAATTGTCCCTCATGAATTTTCTGTCAACTCCCTCAAATCAAAACGCCCCCTCACGTTCGTCTTTTGTCTCGGAATATGAAACATCGTGTTTCGCATTAGTAGGAGATTACGAGGGATGGTTTTACCTTGTCAACAAAGAATGCGTATCCGGCGATTATGGGCTATTCAGTGAGAGTCTAGGGCTTAGCCGCAAGGCAGCGGCCGCATCGGAATGACACGTATTGTTCCAGATATGAAACGTAGGCGAATGGTGAATCTTGACAGGTTGAAGAAGTTGTTTGTAGTATCCCCACCAAGTGCACGCGGAGTTATGCAAGCTGGACGAACCGTGATGACCAAACGCAAACTAGCTTTCCCCGCCCTCGCCGCTGCGATACTTTTATTTGCACTTCCATCTTTTGCCCAGGCTGCCGGAACGATCACCTTGGATTGGGGCAACGTCATTTTAAAGTCCCGAACGACGGCTTCCATGGAGGTTTGTGTCGAGCCGCCAATGCGACGAGGCAAGCCCATCCACGACCAACTGTTTCAGGCTCTCAATCAGTTGGGCGCGGATTATGTCCGGTTGTCCCCCTGGCATCCCTATCCTCGGATCGCCGTCGCCGAACTTGAACCACCCCACGAGGGAAGAACGTCGTGGGATTTCTCTCTGATTGATCCGGTCGTGGCGGATTTTATGCAAGCCACTTCCGGGCATTCCGTGGATATGAACATGAGCACGATCCCTTCGTGGATGTTCAAAAGCGACAAGCCAGCGACCTACCCTGTCGACCCTGATGAGATTACGTGGAACTACGAACAGGGCAAAGAATTACGTGATCCAAGTATGAAGGAAGTGGCCGATTATTGGTCGCGTGTCGCCAGTTGGTATACGAAGGGTGGTTTCAAAGACGAGTACGGCCAGTGGCACGCCTCCGATCATCACTACAAGTTTGACTACTGGGAAGTTTTGAACGAAGTAGAGTACGAACACAGCATGAGTCCAGAGTTGTATACGAAAATCTACGACGCGGTCGTTCCTGAGTTGCATGAGGTTGCACCGGAAATGAAATTTGTGGGTATGGGTTTGGGCCCCAGCGGTCCGCTTAATCAACCGAAATGGTTTGAGTATTTTCTGGACCCCAAAAATCACAAGCCTGGTATCCCGTTAGATGCAATTTCGTATCATTTTTATGCGGTGCCCGGCGCGGATGAGACTCCAGAAATAATGCAGCACACCTTCTACGATCAGGCCGAAGACTTTGTCAATGTGGTGCGCTACATTGAGGCCATACGCAAGCGGCTGTCTCCGCAGACGGCAACTCATGTGAATGAAGTGGGAACTATTCTGCCAAATGGACGTTCGGAAGAATTTATGCAGCCGATCCCGAACGTATATTGGAACCTGAGCGGCGGAATGTACGCCTACTTGTATGTCCGGCTGACGCAACTCGGTATTGATGTGGTAGATGAGTCCGAGCTGATCGACTATCCGGGACAATACCCAGGTACGACGCTCGTGGATTGGAAGTCTGGAAAACCAAACGCACGCTATTGGGTCTTGAAGCTGGTACGAGACAACTTCGGCCCCGGCGACAAGCTAGTGCAGTCACGATTCGTTTCTTCGGAACCGGGAGACGAATCCAGTCAACGTGAGTATATTCTTGCGCAGGGATTTGTCACGCGAGACGGCAAACATAAGATTCTGTTGATCAACAAGCGGAATCGCAATTTTGATGTCACCATTCCCAATGGTTCGGGCGCGCAGGTTGAGTATGTAGACCAGACTACCGGCTTCGAGCCTCCGAATAAGGCTACACTGCAGAGCGATCATCTGGCTCTATCCGGATTCGGTGTCGCGGTCGTAACTTTAGCCAACTAGTTCCGGAACCGAACCCGCTTGTCGAGGTTGATCACATGCCGAGCCGCATACGGACGTTGGGCTTTCTTTTTTTACTTAGCGTCGTAACCTACCTCGATCGCGTAAATATTTCCATAACAAGTCCCTTCATCAAAAGTGAGTTCGGCTTAGGCAAAGTCGAAATGGGCTTGATTTTCAGCGCCTTCGTTGTCGGTTACACGCTCTTCCAGATTCCAGCGGGGTGGCTGGGCGATCGTTTCGGACACAAGAAATGTCTAACGTTCGCTCTTATCTGGTGGTCGATATTCACAGCGGCGAGCGGATGGGCGGGAAAAGGATTTCTAACAACGGCTGCCTATCTATTGCCGGCCTTCTGGATCATGCGTTTTCTTGTCGGGGTCGGCGAAGCTGGTGCCTATCCGTGCGCGAATGGGATCATTGGAGATACGTTTGGACCAGACGAACGCGCCCTGGCCGCAGGAGTCATGTTTGCCGGAATCGGGACCGGATCGGCGCTTACCCCGCCTTTTGTCGCTTGGATCGTAGTGCACATGGGCTGGCGATCGGCGTTCTACATTTCCGCAGCGATCGGCGTCTTGCTGGCTGTTTCGTTTTTTATCTGGATGCCGGAGCATTTTGCTACCTCATCCGGCTCCGGGACAATCGATTCGTCGCCGATCCTGCCCAAACCTAAGACACCTTGGAAGCTCATTCTTACGAATTCTCAAGTGTGGGTGATGGTCGTTTCCATTTTCTTTTTTGGATATGTTACATACGTTTATTATTTCTGGTTTTTTCCGTATCTCGTAGATGTCAGAAAAATCTCCATGCTTCGGAGTTCGTTTTTCACCGCGATGCCATTTCTCACCATGGCGATTAGCGCGCCCCTCGGCGGTGCACTGAGTGATCGCCTCATTCCGCGAATTGGAAAAGCGTCAGCGCGACGCCGTGTCGTGATGACAGGCCTCCTTGCTGCGGCAATTCTGATTCCTTGCGGCGCAATTATTCCAGGTGCATATCCTGCGGTAGCTTGCCTCTCGTTGGCGGCCGGAGGGGTTTATCTCGCTATCAGTTGTTATTTCGCGACCGCGATTGAAATCTTCCCGGACTATTCGGCAACTGTCTCCGGAACCATGAACACGGGAGCGGGTGTTGGAGGTATTATCGCGCCAGTTCTGACCCCTTGGGTAGCGAGCCACTTTGGTTGGGTGAGCGCTCTTAGTTTAGCCGGGGTATTCAGCCTGCTTGCGGCGCTTCTATGGCTTTTCATTGGATCGCCGACGGTGGCCTTGTCGGAGATTCCATCGGTTGTGAAGGAAATTGCCTGATTCTTCCAAGTTCTCGTCTCGTGCCGTAAGCGGTTTTTAGACTTGTCGGAGTGCTAGTTACTCAAAGTTGCTAGTTTGCTGCGTCGTATCTCAGGTAAGTCCTGAGAAAGTTCGTCATCTTGATCATGGACTGCTTCGCCTCCGGCGAGCCGAAGAGCATGGCCCGGAAAACATGCGGCATGCCTTCGTAAATATCCAAAACCGCCGTTCCCCCCGCACTGTTGATGGCGCGATACTGCCGAATGAAGTCGCTCAGGAAAATCTCCTTCGTGCCCCCCTGAATGAGCGTTGGAGGAAAGCCCTTCGAATAATCTCCATACATTGGCGACACGTACGGGTTCCTCTAATCTCTCGGGTCAGCGTAAGCATCGGCAGAGCCCTTCAGACCATTCACATAATTTGAGGATAGGATCTGCCTTTGTTGGTGGCGCGTAGTGTCGCCACTTTCGGTAATGTCGGCCCACGACGACCGGAGTACAACCGCCGCGGGAATGCCAAAACCTTCATCCCGCATCTTGAGCACGAGCCAGCCGCCAGTCCGCCGCCCGCGGAATCGCCAAAGATGGCCATGTTTTTCAGCGCGTAGCCTTGGCCCTGCAACGCCCGAAACACAGCAATTACTTGATAAGTGATGTGATCCCACTTTGATTCAGGGGCTAGGGTGTAGCCGATTGAGATAATTCTTAATCCGGTCTCCTGGATGACCTAACCTCCCAGAGCGAAATCGGGGCCGCCGGTCACGTGTGCGCCGCCATGCGTGTAAACCAGAAGTTTCCCGTCGTCCTTCCAACCGGGGGGAGGGATATCCACCACGGGCACTCCACCGATTACCCTCTTCTCGATGATCGGGTGGTATCGATCGCGAAGAGTTCGCCAATTGGTTTTAGAATCTCCTGCAGGTCGGCGGGCATAAAGTTGCGCCGTGCTAGCCACGCTGCAATGTCATTGGGGCCGGGAAGCGTAATCTTCTCAGGACCTCTCTCTCGCTTAGTATCTTCTTCGCCTCCGGCGAAAACGGTGTTGGGAATGAATAGGTAGGTGCCCGAACGATGTTCCAGCCGGTTATTATTCTGAGCGCGCACTACAAGTTGCGGACCCGCCAACATCAGCGCAATACAAAAGTGAAGTCGCGGAGTTCCTGACACTTAATTTGTGCCACTCGATGCTCTTCGATATTGCGCCGAAGTTGGCGGACTTTCTGCGTTTTAAACTATTCGATAAATTTCTGCGTAACCTTCGTCGGCTCACTAAGCGCCGCAAGGCTGTCGATATCGAAATCCTTGTAAAGATCCAGACAGAAAAGGTCGGGCGCGCTTTGATAAGGAATATCGAGGAGATAGCTTAGACTGCGCATTCCATCGCTGACTGTAAGTTCGGAGAAATGCTCTGGTTCCAAACCGGCGGCGACGAGTGCGGTTACCTGATTGCGAATGCCGACAGATTCCACAGAAATTGCTTGCGGGCCATATATTTCACGCGCCCAGTTCGCGACCCCGATCAGCTGCGCGGCCTGCATCCCCAGAGGCCGATCCCCCGCGGCCGACAATAGCAGACCGTACAGTGCAGAAGGTGGTCTGGTCTTGCGCCAACTAATTACTCCGGGCATCTGAGCTGGAGAGGTTAACAACTTGCTGTAAACCTCAGGAACGTGAATCGGTTCGTCGGTTGGATAGTCGGGAGAAGCATCGCCGGTGAAGATGAGGTTCACGGCAAGAACCTGTTCACCGCGATTCAGGTGGGCGGCAACCGGACCTTCCGCCTCGGCTCCCAGCGATTGCGTACCCTTATCGTTCAGCAAGATCGCGAGCGGAACGTTATCGGCCGAATTCGTCGATTTGAGCCATACCGCTGTCGCGTTCAAGTCGTTGTTGAATTGGAGGCGATAAGCCAGCGTTTCAACTCCTTGACTTCTGTCACTGAACAAAGGCCACGCGTGCTTCATGGTTACCGGAGCATAGCGCACAACGTCCTTGAGGCGGCCGCGGGAATCCTTGAGCCATTTGGTCTTGGCGGATACATCTGTCGGTATCGGAGTGCGCTGAATTGCCGCCGCGAGCTTTTTTGCCACTCCGGTAATCGTCAAGTTATCTTGTGGCAGGCCGACACTCAGCTCTTCGTAGGTCTTAAGTTCGGAATCTACCGGTATTTCGTGGTCGACTGCCTTCATGCCGAAATGCTTGGTGAAAAATGCATAAGACTGCTGACGATTGTCGAGTTCGTAATTGTGTGTTCCCGGATCGAGATTCTCGTGCCACACGAAGTTGTCCTGCTTGCCATAGAGCCTAAAGAAAGGTTTGATCTCATCGTATAGATGAGGCTTCTGCAGGGGAGCCCGCAATCCGTATTCGTCAACCGCGCCATAGATCATCAGAGTGGGCCGGGGCGCCATCATCGCTGTCAGCACCGAATAATCACCATCAATAAAAAGATCATGTGGATGATATTCCTTGTCGCCGACATCCGAATTGCGCTCGATGGCTGAGGTGAAAGAGAAATACCCGCAGGCTGGAATGGCCGCAGCGATTCGCTCATCAAGAGCAGCCATAATAATCGTTTGCCATGCCCCGCCAGAGAGCCCGGTTATACCGATCTTACCGGCGTCAATATTGGGATGCTGGCAGAGATAGTCGAGCCCGCGACGGATAGCCAGATAGAACAATCCCGTTGCGCTGGCCCCTACCAAGTCGAGATGACATCCGTTCCAATGGTCGTTTTCTGGACGAGCCATCTCTCCCATGTTCATCCACTCCAGACTCAGCGCATACATGCCTTGCAGTGCATTGTTGATGCAACGTTTTTGTTCGTATTTAGTCGCTTTCCCATTCGGATCATGACCGTTTACATTGATGGTTGCAGGGCACTTGCTACTCGGGCTCTCCGGCTCCCGCAAAATAGCGGTTGTAAAAAAACCTGGGACGATCTCGTAACGAAGCTTTCGTTGCCGGTATCCTTTTCCCGATGGAATCGGTCCGAGATCCTCAAATTTGGGTTGCGACGTTACCCACTCTTCAGGCCATCCGTGGAAAATGACGTTGTCTAATAGGTGCTTACGCAGTCGTTTTTCTTCGCTTGTCCACTCACTCGCATTCTTCGGTTTAGGAAGAGGTCGGACTCGGTTCATTAAGTACTCACGTATTTGAGACTCCACCACATCCTCACTCTGCAGCCGCAGTTTTAGTACGGTTCCCATTTCATTAGTGCCGGTCTCCGCTCGAACGACCGCCGGTTTCCTTAGCGTGGCCGAAGTTCCGGCCAATGCCGCTCCTGCCAGGAAGGACGAAGATTGCAGAAATCCTCTACGCGTAAAACCTGTATCCGACATCGATGATCTCCTTGGTTAAATTAAGTATGAATTGCGGAATGTAAAAGTTTACGAGCCCTATTGATTGGTAATGGCTGACAAAGCGAATACGTTTTGCGGAGTTGGCATGTATTTCGTTCAAACGTTTCCGTTCGTGCCTGAAGATAAAGAACCAGACAATTCTCATCCGCGGGCAGGATGGACGACTCGCAGGCAATACTATGAACGGCAAGAATTGATTGTCAAGGAATTAGATTTTCTATTCATATCTGAAACAGTGTGTGCCGCAAGGTAAGTCTTTCTTCTCGTCTTAAGCTAGGCACCGAATGTAGGAATGGGTGTCATCGAAAAGTATGCCTTTAGGGCGCTTAGCGACGAAAATAATAGAAATCCTGCCGGGAAAGTGCTGACAGCGGATCTTTCGGAAGATGTTGTGGCGATTCTACACAATTGCACTGCGTAGGGCGTAGCGGCGTTACATCAACAGTATGAGCTTGGGAACGCAAAAGGCATTCCTCTCGATCCTTTCCTGCGTTTGCTTGAAAGCTAACCTTCCGTATGAAAACTGCGAGACGGTGAGTGCGCGCTTGGGAAGGTTGTTCTCGTCGGCTTGACATCGACTCGCGGAGTCGTGGAATCGCCGATTCAAATTAATGATGCACTGTTTCGCTTTTATGATACAAAACGTTCCGTATGTGAAACATACGTCTAAAATTGTCTTGACAAGGGATTCGCGTGGTTCGTAGGATGTGCGCAACTTAAGGGGGCTCATCCGCAGCGTCGGCAGCTTTCCTTGGAGAGTTTGGGGGACGACACGTTTCCGGTCGCTTTCAAAAAGGGGGATTCAGATGCGCAGACTAAAGTCGTTGCTAATCTTTGCAGGCCTTTGTTGTCTCACGTCTTCTGCATTTGGGCAGGTGGCAACCAGCGCGATCGTGGGCGCGGTCACGGATCCATCCGGGGCGAGCCTCTCGGACGTCGACGTCACCGTGACTGACATTGCAACGGGCTCCAGCCGAACAATGAAGACAGGTTCGGATGGGAACTACGCCGCAGAGAATGTGAAGCCCGGTGCTTATCAGGTCTCGGCCAAGAAATCCGGGTTCAAGGAAACCAAGATCGGGGGAATTGTCCTACAGGTTTCCCAGCGAGCCCGTATCGACATTTCCATGCAAGTAGGAACGGTTACCGAGCAAGTTGAAGTACAAGGTGCGGCGCCGACTCTGGAGACTGAGACTTCTTCAGTCGGCAAGGTCATCACTACACAGGACGTATTGAATCTGCCTCTGAATGGCCGCCAATTTCTGCAGTTGGCGACGCTAATTCCCGGCGTATCGAAAACTTACTCTCCGAGTTATATGGAGACGACGGGCGGAAGTGTCTCAGAAGACGGGATGTCGAACTCCTCCAACAACACCATGGTAGACGGCGTCATGAACCAAGAGACCGGAGCGGCGCGAATGACCTTTTCGCCCAGTATTGACATGATCCAGGAATTCAAGATGCAGACCAATTCCTACGATGCCGAATACGGACGAAGCCCCGGAGCACAGATCGAAATTGTATCGAAACGGGGAGGCAACAGTTACCACGGCTCAGCTTACGAATTTCTGCGGAACAACGCCATGGATGCCAGCCCGTATTTTCAACCCGGAAATCTTCCACCCTTTCGGCGCAATCAGTTTGGCGCTACTTTTGGCGGGCATCTCCCGCACGACAACAAAGACTTTTTCTTTGTTTCGTATGAAGGACTTCGGTCGAGCCAGGGTTTAACTAAGGTCTTGACTCTGTTCCAACCCGCGTACCGGCCGGGGTTCAATGGTGATCCGGATGCAAACTTCACGGCCAGCGGAACCACGATCTATGATCCGCAAACCGGACAGCCTTTCCCCAACGATACGATTCCAGCAGATCGAATTAATCCGGTAACCCTGTATTTCATGAACCGATTTATTCCGACCGCCGGCGTGACGAACGATGGTGTGAATAATTTCGTGTCGAATCCAACTCAGACCTACGACAATAATCAGATCAGTGCACGTTACGATCGTGACATCACGAGCAAGGATTCTCTGTTCCTGCGTTACACTCGCAATACGGTGGTAGCTCTTCTGCCTTCCGGTGATTCGGGCGTGGCGCTACCCCTGCCTGGTTTGGGTGAGAACATTCATCTTTACGGAAATAACCACGAAATCCGTGAAACTCACTTGTTTGGTCCAACCACGATGAATACCGTGGTCATCGGATTCAGCCAATACAACCAGCAGCGGCATCCGCAAACCACCAATCAAAATATTATTCCTGATTCCGGGCTGCAAGGAGTACCGGATGACGAAGCGGGGATTCCTGAGTTAACCATTGCGGGTTACAACACGTTCACCGATAACTACGTCTCCCCGATTAATCAGCCATTCGATAACTACGTTTTCCAGGACACATTTGCCAAGGTGGCGGGAAAACATTCACTGAGAATCGGATTCGATTTCCTTTATTCACGTACAACCTCATTTCTCAACCTTTTCGATCGCGGGAGCATGACTTTCGGACCCTACTATACGATTTCATCTCCGACGGCGATCGGAAACGAGTACAACGCGTATGCCGACTACCTGCTCGGAATTCCCGTGTCATCGAGTATCTGGCTGAAGCCGGTAATCACCGACTGGCGGTCCCACACGGAGTCAGAGTTTGTACAGGACGATTGGCACGTCACCAAGTCTCTGTCACTGAATCTGGGACTGCGCTACGATCTCTACACCCCGGCTTATGACGAACAGAACCGGATGACAGCTCTCGCTCTGCCGCAAGGTGTTAACGTTTATGCGGGCTCGATCCCCACGTTGCCCGGTACTCCCGCAGGCTCCGTACTCAATACCACCTTGGGATATCCACGCAACCTCGATTTCCCGACAACGCATAACAATTTCAGCCCACGTATCGGATTCGCTTGGAAGCTTCCAGGAGATGGCAAAACCGTCCTACGCGGCGGATCTGCTGTTTTCTATAATTGGCTTGTGATCGATTCGGCGACCGATTTGTCACTTGGCGCCCCGTGGGTACCGAACACTAGCGTCAGTTGCGACCAGTCTACGCCCTGCCTGAATGCTACCGATCCGTTCAGCACGAACATCTTGGCTGTTCCGGCTGGCAACGTAGCCAACAAAACCAACCGGACTCCATACAACATTCAATACTCCTTGGGTCTTCAGCACGAATTTACGCCGCACTTGAGCTTGGAAGTGAATTACGTTGGAAACGCCGGTTTCAAAAACTACGTGCCGCTCAACGTGAATCAGCCCGCGCCGGGACCAGGAACGGCCGTCTCACGTGAGCCCTTCCCCGCATTCGGCTCCTTAAGTGATGTTCGCTCAATCGGTGTGTCGCACTACGACTCGTTGCAGGCCGCTTTGCGCAAGACATACGATCGGGACGGATTAGTATTTTTAGCTTCCTATACCTACAGTCACGCTTTGGGCGACTCGATCAGCGGTCCGCAGTTCGAGGAAAACGGCACAGACTCGGCATCGGGAGTGCGGTACTATACCTGCCTTCAGTGTGAGTATGGAAATACCGCATACGACATTCGTCACATTTTGTCGCTGAGTGCGAGCTATCAATTGCCCTTCGGCAAAGGTAAGGCACTGGCAGGCGGTGCAAGTGGCGTACTGAATGGCATTATCGGCGGTTGGAGTGCGCAAGGCATCGTTAGCTATCGCTCCGGAAACTACGTCACTCCTCAGGACTCCGTAAACGTTTCGAACTCGGGCGGTACGCGGCCAGACGTCATCGGCGATCCCAACGGTTTCAACCACACCAGCAGAGCGCAGGAAGTGAGCGAGTGGTTTAACACCGCAGCGTTTGCACAGCCTGCTCAGTACACATTCGGAACTTCTGGTGTGGGCATCATCGAAACTCCGGGCTATTCTGATTTCGACCTGGCATTCCAGAAGCGCTTCGCCATCGGTGAAAGATTAGGTCTCCAGTTCCGCGGAGAACTCTTCAACGCCTTTAATCACACCAACCTCGGAGCTCCTAACGTCAGCGCATTTGGAACTCCAAGTTTCGGCACGATCAACAGCATCGTCGGCACGGCACGTGATATCCAGCTTGGACTGCGTCTGGACTTCTAGTGAAGTGGTACGACTCGAACCGATGCCGCCGCGAGAGTTATCTTTCGCGGCGGCTCACGTATTCCTGTAGCTGCAAGACTCCGGTACAGTGGTAGAGATGGATCGCAGAATCAAAACGTGGTGGGCGACGATTTTGCTTCTAGCGTTTGCATTTGCTGCCGACTTGGCCGGGCAGACATCTCCCGCTGTCGAACTGGCTAAAAATGGTTGGCAGGCTTTTCATGAAGGCCGCCTTGACGAAGCAAAATCCTTACTGTCGCAGGCTGTTCGTCTCAGCCCAAGGCAATCCCGCTATCAAGCGGCGCTTGGTGAAGTCGATTGGAGCTTGCGCGACGCTGAGGGAGCCGCACAGCATTTTGAAATCGCGCTGAAATTGAATCCGTCGAATACAGCCGTTCGCTACCGGCTTGTGCAAATCTACCAGGCGTTAAATCAGGATCTTGACGTCATTCGGATTCTTCAGGTGCCTGATCCTCCGGAGCCGCTCAGAAGCATTTGGCGATTCAGCCGCGCCTACAGTCTTTTTCGTCTCGGTCGATTGGCGGCTGCTCGCCGTGAATTTCTCGTTCTAGTGAATCATCCCGATTTCGAAGCTCCGGTAACTTTCTTTCTGGGCCGGATTGCTTTTGCCGAGAATCACTTTGAGCAGGCACTTCCATACTTTGCCAAGGCTGTCCGTGTGGGCGATTCACCGACCAATAAGGAATTCAGTTCATACACTTATGATTATGGTTTGACGTTTTTTCGCCTCGGCCGCTACGCCGAAGCAAATGCGCAATTCGCACTTTCTACGCAGCGCTATGCCCTGGAGCCTCTGGCATGGATGATGAGGGGACGATGCGACGAAGAACTGAAGAACTACAAAGCCGCGATCGAAGATTACGAAGAATCAATGCGGATTGATCCTAAGTTTGAGCTCAGCTACTATCACTTGGCGCGGCTACAGCAGAGATACGGCGACAAGCAAAGGGCCGATGAACTGTTTAAGCGTCTCGCCGAGCTTAGAAACGGCGAGCTCAAGGACGCCGAGATTCGTGCGCAGGAAGAAGCTGTGCTCAAGATGAAGACGGCCCCGGCACCCGCCCTGACTCAGCCGGTTCAGCCGCACTCCCCAGGCAATGCCGCGCCGTAGGAGTCTGCTTTGAAATTTTCGCTCCATGGCGAGCTGACGACCAGAGATCTGCTGCGTGTTTTGGTGACAGTCCTGGGATTTCTAATCGCGCTGGGCAATCAGTCTCTAGGCCAGGGAGGCATGGCTGCTCCGCATCACGAAGCGCCCCCACAAAGACCAGCCAGGCAACTCAGCAATCCTCCCAGCATTATTCTCGAAGATATTGCCGAGCAGGCGGGTTTGGACTTTCGTCACGTCTCCGGCGAAGAAGTTAACAAGAAGTTCCTCTTGGAAGCGACGGGCAGTGGTGTGGCTATTTTCGACTATGACGGAGACGGGTTTCCCGACATTTTTCTGGTCAACGGTGATCGATGGCCACCGGTCAGCGAAGCCGCCAGACCTAGGAGCCGCTTGTACAAGAATCTCGGTCATCTTCGTTTCAAAGATGTGACCCAGGAGACAGGCCTTACCTATCGCGGGTGGGGACAGGGCGTATGTGCCGGCGATTACGATAACGACGGGAATGAAGATTTGTTCGTCACTTACTACGGGCACAACATCCTGTACCACAATGATGGCAACGGTCACTTTACCGATGTGACCGCTAAAGCCGGACTTCCGGTGGACGGCAATCGCTGGAACACCGGATGTTCATTCTTCGATTACGACCGCGATGGGCATCTCGATATTGCCGTTGCAAACTATGTAAGCTTTGACCCGAAGTCGACCCCGCAAACAGGCAACAACTGCGTATTCAAAGGCTTGCCGGTAGTGTGTGGACCGCGTGGATT
>Ga0206971_10216_pt1 | contig 20426 bp, 16 predicted proteins | sample Alteio_BWOrgHeat_85_FD_152917 | JGI IMG/M metagenome (GOLD analysis project Ga0206971, IMG submission 152917) | Enriched cells from forest soil in Barre Woods Harvard Forest LTER site, Petersham, Massachusetts, United States -... | ecosystem: Environmental > Terrestrial > Soil > Temperate forest >...
AAGGCCTGATAGTGGGAACAAGCTGTGATCGCATTGAGGAACAAATACTCTTCCAGGCGTCGCGAATTGGAGACTGATGACCGTTTGAGTTCAACTCCTGTTTTGCCGGTCAGATCAGACCAGATAACCCGACCGGTGGCCCGAACAGATTCATCCGTGCCTGCAAGTTCGAGGTTTAAATGGATACGGGAACCGGGCTTGAGAGGCGCGGGACTTTGAAAAGCCAGCCCGCTGGTACCGATATCGAACACTTCGTTCAGGCCGAAGATCGTACCGTCTTCGCAGAAATCAACGCTGACATAAGCTGGGGTATGGATCTTCTGACGCGCCGTCCAGCGGCGGTTTTGGCCTGTGGATAAAAAATTCATCGCAGGCAAATCTCGTTTATTCCAAGTAGGTTGCATACAACTGAGCAGGGGTAATATTACTCCTGGCAGCGGAGGGAGCAAGAGAAAAGTTTCACCATTCTTGGTGCAATTTGGAATAGAGTCTCAGAATGAAACTGTCCCGATTTCAGACGCTTTTGCCCTCCTAGTTGCCGACGCATACGTAAGCGATGACGTCGCCAGATTTTCCGTTCACCGTAATGCTGTTCGCGGATGAGGCTACGGCGTTGGCGGCATTCGAAGCACTGGTTTTGTCGCTAGCGGTGCATTGGAAGCTGTTGGCGTTTGTAAACCCGGGCTTGAAACCCGTTACGGCGCCGGAGTTTCCGGCTAAGGTGATGGTTCCAAAGACGATCTGACCGTTGGTGAGAGCGTGTGCCGAGCAGTTATTCGTGGTTCCACAGCTTTGCACTTCAGGGTGATTGCTGAGAGTGAGGTTAGGCACTGGCGTGGTCGAAGCGACCGCCAACGGAGGCGTACCCGTCGCCAGAGTCGACGTAATTTGCGAGTTCACGGTAACGGGCACACGGAAAGCCTTTTGGCTGGCGGTAAGGCGTTCCAACCAATTTGTTCCGTCGCCAACATTGGCGATGTAGTTTGAGAGCGATATCGGAGCCCCGAAGCTGATGCCGACATTTTTCGGCAAAGGGTTCCGCTGGTCGTATCCGATAAATGAATCGTTGGCGTCGTTTCCGGGACGGTTGTTCGCTGTTGCTACCGTTTTCTCAAAATTCGAATCTGAAAGCGTGATGATATGGCCGGGACCGGTGCCGAGCGTTCCATAGTTGGTCTTGCCTTTTTGGTTCACGTACGTCCCGCCGTCATTCGTTCTCTTAACCGGCAGCATAATCGCGGGTTGAGCATCCCAGAAAGCGGTGCTGGAACATACGGCGATGATCGGAGTCCACTCAGCGGAAGGGTTGCAGTGGGCAGCGGTTACGGCAGGAGCCAGCGACCCGAGAACACTTACGACGTTATCCGGCATACCGTCGGTGAGAAGTGTCGCGGCGGCATAAGGGCTGTCGATATCCTTCAGGGCGCCCAGAACGACATTGCCAGGCCAATAGGTAAGCAATGGGAAATAAGTTATCGCAGGTACTGCATACGACGACAGCGGTGATTGGTTATCGGTGAAAGTGCAGATGCCTTCGTTACATGCCGAATTGCGGAAGACTCCGGTAACCACCGCGTAGTCTCCAGTGCCGTTCGGCGTTTGCAACCGCGGGGCCATCGCCGCGGTGTAGGGTACGCGAAGCAGATCGAAGCTGGCAGCACCCGGAATGTCCGGGATAGTGATCGTAATTGGACCGGAGCCATCGGTAAGAGCTTTCCCGGCATAGAGGGCATTGGATGCTCCGAATTTCGCACTTCTGGCGACGATGTAGTAACGATATTCGGTCTTGCCGGTCCTCGCGTAGACCGGGGCCGCACCGGGAAGGCCGAGCCCGCCATGAGTGACGACTGTCCCCCCCTGGGCGATAATGCCGGCTTCGCCGATATTGCCCGCAGGATTCTTGCAATTCCCTATCTCGCCATAAATATTTTCGGTGGTGAGTCCCTGATATCCGCCATGGGCAAGGCCGGCGCGGACAGCATACTGGGGATATCCCTGAATAACGCTGTCTGTTACGCGCAGGGAATTACCGCTTTCCCAATCAATTCCGTTGGCGGCGCAACCAAGACTGAGGTTGAGGTTTTTCAACCATCCAACGGCCCAGGTCTTGCCTCCACCCGGCGCATAGATGATCGGATTGCAAGTGGTGGCATTGCACAAGACCCCATCGGTGCCATAGGTCTGACCAGCTGAGGTGTCCGCCCCGTCCAATAGAAAGGCTTGGTCATCGTCGACCTGGACGTAGCTGCTGAACGATCCGCCTTTGACACCAACGCGAGTGGATATGTTGAATACTCGAGTCTTTTGCGCATTCACCTCTAGGAAAGGATGCTGCCCGCCGGCAACCATGGGACGGCCGCGCGGGCTGATCAGGGTGATGTCTAAGAATTTTCCGGAGTTGGTTGGATCTCCCGCGTAGATGCAGATGTCGTCCATCCAGCAATCCACGATTGAGCCCGAAAAATCTACCGTCGTGCTGGAGGATCGGATGGACACGCGAGCATAAAGATTAAATTCCCCAGGAGAGACGGTCACTTTCCCAACCTGGGATCTGATCCCCTGTTCCGGAGGCATGAAACGCGCAGCGATCAGCGCCTCTTGCAGGCCACTTGACGCGCTGCCCACGGAGTAGCCGCCGGGATGCGACTTGGCGGTTGTGAATTGCAGCGTGCCAGCCGCTCCATTTCCGGAGCATGTGCCACCAGTAACCTCAACCGCCTCAGCGGTTCCCTGTCCGGAGATATAGATCCAATATTCCGGCTCGGTGCCGGTAACGCCGGCATTACAGTCCGGCAGGTTGATAGTCTTCGCTCCCGGCTGAGACAAGTCGTCTTTCGGAGTTGCAGACCAGTTGTAGTCCAAGGTCGACTTTGATGTTCCACTCATGGCGACCTGAGCCGATGCGACTCCGGTTGTCAGAAAAAAACTAGAGGCGCCGAACAATAGGCAATAGCGGATCAGCTGCGTCGCGAGAAAACGGTTCATCGAGGACCTCCCCGAGCGATGGCCCGGTGCGCTGTTAATTTATCTGCAGGAAGATTAATCCTTGCTGCGACCACATGCCATTCGCCGTCCATTCAAATCTGGCTGCGTTCATTTTCATGTATTTTGAATAAGTCAGTTTTGGCAACGATAGGCAGATCATCCACAAGATAAATCAAAACCGTAATCGGAATCTGCAGTTCGTTTTCTCCGTGATGGGCCGAAATCAAACAGCGTCTTACTCAGCCGGCTTGCGATATGTTGGCCGCTACCTTTTGATTTGCCTTCTTTCGGGAATTTTTCTGTCCTCGTCGGCTGCCGACGAAAAGCGTCTGTCCATCTATTCGGTTGTAGCCAATTACAGCCTGCCAGTAGTGGAGCACAACGGGCAGGATTACGTCGGACTGCTCGAAGTTCTGGATCCCCTTGGCGCAGTAAAAGCTTCGACCGACGGCAAACACTGGAAACTGCGCTATGACAAAGTCGAAGGTGAATTCACGCCCGGCTCCAGCCTGACAAGAATTCGACGGGATGACTTTGATTTGCATTCCGAGTTCGTTCTCGACAACGGCCGTGGGCTGGTTCCTCTAAGTTCTTTGGGGGCGTTGCTTTCGAACATTCTGGGGGGGCCTGTCACTCTCCACGAAGCATCGCGACGTATTTTTATCGGAAATGCAGCGGTTCACTTTACCGCTCAAATGAGTGCACATAATTCGCCGACGCTCTTGATGAATTTCACCGCGCCGGTAAATCCCACAATCGCGACGGAACCCGGCAAGTTGCACATGGTGTTCACTCATGAACCTCTCGTGGCACCGGGCTCGCCTTCATTGACGTTCGGCGATAAAACGATTCCGTCGGCCAGTTACGAGGAGAGCAACGGATCCGCTGAGATCACGGTGAATGGAACGGCGCCGTTGTTTGCTGCCTTCAGCAACGGAAACAAAACGATCACGATTTCCGCATCGACCCAAACGAATATTCAGGCCGCAGCTCCCGCTACTCAGATCGTAACGCCTACTGCCCCGAGCCCCACGGCAACGCCAACGATCGCTACTCCGCAGCAGGTGTTCGCTGTGGTCGATGCCGGTCATGGCGGCGATGATCGAGGCGAGACCATCACTGACCAACTTTCCGAGAAAGATATCACGCTGAATTTGGCTCGAAGCCTTCGCCAGGAATTACAGACGCGCGGTTTGAATACGCTGCTCATCCGCGACGGCAATCTCACGCTCAATGCGGATCAGCGTGCCACCCTTACCAACACCACTCATCCTATTATTTACATTTGCCTGCATGCGTCTTCTGAGGGTCACGGTGTGCGACTGTACACGGCAACCTTACCGGCGGACAGGCACGACAAGGGACCATTTCTTGATTGGGATACTGCGCAAGCCTCCTATCTACCACTCAGCACGGTAGCCGCGAACACCATGGCGCAGAGCCTGCAACAGAAGCAAATTGCTGCCCGAGTTTTGTTGGCGCCGTTGCGGCCGCTCAATAACATCGCAGCAGCAGCGGTCGCCGTTGAAGTGACACCATCACCAGACGGTGTTTCCAGCCTCACTTCCGCGGGCTACCAGCAACAAATTTCAAGCGCGCTGGCAGCGGGAGTTCTATCTCTGCGTTCCAAACTGGAGGCTGGCCGATGACAGCGCGTTCGCTCGCGATCGCCGTGATCATCCTGGTGGTCGCATCGTTAAGCCTTGGCGGATATGTTTGGCATGTCCATCGCACCGTTGTCTCTGCAGTTTCGGTGAGTGAAGCTCAGCCGGTGGCAGCACCGGTTTCTGGTCCGCCAGAACAAGTAAGCCTCTATGTAGCTTACGATTCAACCGGAACCCTGCTACCGGAAACGGCCAGCATCCCATTGCCACAGGATCGGCAACAACGCGCACGGGAGTTGCTCCGCGCGCTGATTACCAAATATCTAGAGAAAAATTCCGGGCATACACTTGCTCCGGGTTCCGACGTGCGCGACGTTTATATGGTTGAGCCTGGGTTGGCTGTCGTGGACCTGAACTCCGAACTGGCGAACGGCCATCGCTCCGGCATTCTGGTCGAGGAGCTCACGCTCGCGTCACTTTCGCAAACACTGACCATCAATGTTTCCGGCATCACCCACATAAAGTTTCTTGTCGAAGGCAAAGAGCGGGAAACTTTGGCGGGCCACGTCGATCTCATGGCCGATTACGACGTAAGCGAAATAAATCAGATGGCTAACGCGCTGCAAACGCCTCAGTAGCACCAGGTCCGACGAAGTCGCCGATCAAATCCGAACGCGTAGTTTTCACTGTTGAAAAGACAAGATCTTCATGCTGTCGCTGGCAACCGGATGATGCCCCTTATATGCCGGGACGAACTTCCATTCTGAGAGGGCATCGAGCAAGTTGATGTTGTTCAATGGAGTGTTCCCTACTGGTACGACGGAGCGAACCTTCCCTGCGGAATCGATCACCAGCGATACCGTCAATTCGCTCTGAGGCTGACCGCTATCGGCGCCATTAGTGTGCAGGAAACTACGCATCATAATCGGAAGAGGCGGCATAATCGATTCCGAAACCTGATCGTAGTTCACCTCAGATGTCTGCCAAGGATTCGATCCCTGTGACACTTGCGCAATCGTCGTAGTGGGTTCGTAGACCTTGACGGTTTTCTTTTCGGCCAGCTTTTTATCCGGTGTGCCCGCGAGTGCGCCATCGACTTGCGTGCGTATTCCGGTAGCCTGTGCTCTCGTGAGGAGTTCTCGAATCCGGCTGACATCAGCAGTTGGCCACATTTCATCGAGAGAATGCCATGCTTCGGCGTCACGTCCGCTGTACAGATAGCACCAAACAATCTCCAGAATTTTTATTTTGATTCCTCGCAGATGATGAATCTGATCAGATTGCGAGGGGTCGGACGACCGCAACCTGCCATCGCTGCTCTTGAAATCCTGTACGTCTTTCGAATTCAGCTCGGAACGCACCTTCTTGATCCGTTTGTCGAAATCGTCAGCGAACTCGGCGCTTACATCCAAGAGCTTGGCTTTGTCGAAACGCAACACTACGGGTGGCGCAAAATCCAGTTCCGCCAGGGTGAGGTTGTCGATGCCATTCACTGCGGCCGCATCATCGGTCCAAACTTCCACGCGGCCGTCGAGATCGGTATCGGCTGCCGCGAAAAAACTGCCGCCGGTTAAGGTACTTATTAGCTTGGGTGGCTTCTGCAATGAGTAAATCTTGTAGGTCATGCAGCAGTCCGTCTTAGCAGTCTTCAGTTGGAATGCAGCTACTGGGCTTCCCAATCCAAGATCGACACCAAAAGCGTCGAGATCGAGAGCAGGAAGATCGCTGGCAACGACAAGTTTTTGATTCTCCCAGCTCAAGATTGCTTCGCAGGAGCGTACAGCCAAAGGCCCTTTTTTTGTCGCGCCGACGTGAACATCCACCTTGGTGAAAAGTGTTGCCTGAAAAGTGCCATCGCCGTCGGAGCAAAGTACGCTGTGCACTTGCGCGCGTGCACAAGGGAGGAAGGCTATAAAGAAAAAAGTTGCCAAGAGAAGGTAATGCGTTGGCTTGCGCTGGAACGTACGAACCTTGTAATCAAAAGCGAGCATAGAGGCTACTGAAAGCTCACCAAGCGGGCGAATTCTATCCCGCGCAGTTGCTGGCGGCAAGAGCAATCCGTCTTTGCTTTCATTTACAATCGCCGCCTATGCATTTTCGTTCGGATAACCGCTCCCCTGCTCAAATGCGTCCCGTAAATATCATCCCTGATTTCATCAAGACAGCCGAGGGTTCGGTCTTGATTGAGGTTGGCAATACGCGAGTGATTTGCACTGCCTCCATTGATGAAGCAGTTCCGCCGTTCCTACGGAACAGCGGCAAAGGCTGGATTTCCAGTGAGTACAGCATGCTGCCTCGCGCCACCCTTACCCGCACGCCGCGAGAGGTTAACAAAGGCCGGGCAAGCGGCCGGACACATGAGATTCAACGACTGATTGGCCGATCGCTACGGGCAGTGACGGATCTTGAACGTCTGGGAGAGCGCACGATCTGGATTGACTGCGACGTGATCCAGGCTGATGGTGGAACGCGGACGGCTTCCATCACTGGCGCGTTCGTTGCTCTCGGCCTGGCTTTGCAAAAACTGGTGGAGGCGGGAACTCTGAGTACCGCACCGCTACGTGATTTTGTTGCCGCTATCAGCGTGGGCATCGTGGATGGAGAAGTACTGCTCGATCTTTGCTATGAAGAGGATTCCCGCGCCGACGTGGACATGAATTTCGTGATGACAGCCGGACATAAAATGGTGGAAGTGCAAGCTACGGCCGAACACAAAGTGTTTGACGATCAACAGTTCGCCAAAATGATGGGTCTGGCCGCCGATGGAGTTACGGCTCTGATCGCGAAGCAGCAGGCGATTCTGAGTGCACTCACGTTGCGGCAGTAGTGCAGGCGGGCCGGTCCAGCGCAACCATTGGTTTACAATAGATTGAATTCAACGCACTTATTCGGAGGAGTCAATGAAGCTTACCCCCGGGAAACTTGCCGGACTTAAGAGAGTTTCGAACGATCGCGGTGTGATCGCCGCCGCCGCAATGGATCAGCGCGGCTCACTGCAAAAATCTCTGGCGAAGGAAAAAGGCGGTGAAATCAGCGACGCCATGATGGAAGACTTCAAGTCGATTGTGACGGAAGTTCTGACCCCGCATGCCAGCGCAATTCTTCTTGATCCCGAGTGGGGGTTGCCTGCGTCGAAGCGCCGCGCCAAGAACGCCGGACTTCTGTTGGCTTACGAAAAGACCGGGTACGACAAGACGGGGCCGGGCCGTCTCGGTGATTTGCTGGACCACTGGTCGGCCAAACGCCTGAAAGAAGTGGGTGCCGATTGCGTAAAGATTCTGCTTTATTACTCGCCCTTCGATTCGAAGGACATCAACGACAAGAAACATGCCTGGGTGGAGCGGCTGGGCGATGAATGCCGCGCGAACGACATTCCCTTTTTCCTCGAGTTTGTTGGTTACGAAGAGGGTGCCGACGAGAAGGGCTTTGAGTATTCCAAGAAGAAGCCTGAAATCGTCATCGAGAGCATGCGCGAGTTCAGCAAAGACCGGTATGGCGTGGATGTGCTGAAGGTCGAGATTCCCGTCAACATGAAATTCGTGGAAGGTTCGAAGGTATTTGCCGGACAGAAGGCTTACGGTCACAAAGAAGCAGCTGATCTGTTCCTGAAGGCCGCGAAAGTTGCCACTAAACCTTTCATCTATCTATCGGCAGGCGTGAGCAATGCTGAGTTCACCGAGGCTCTTGAATTGGCGACCGAATCGGGAGTTAAGTTCAATGGCGTTCTGTGCGGACGCGCCACCTGGAAAGATGGAATTCCGATCTTCGCCAAACAGGGGCCTGAAGCTTTCCGGAAATGGCTGCAGGGCGAGGGCGTGGTGAACATCAACAACGTCAATGATCGCCTGAAAGCTGCTACTTCGTGGTACTCGATTTACGAACAGTAGTTGGGGAGTATTTGCAAAATTGAGAAGGGCGCGGATTTTGTCCGCGCCCGTTTTTCATTGATGAAATATTAGTCCTGCGGTGGCAAATCGTCGGGGCGTCCGTACTCGAGGTGAGTATGGACGGGCCTTTCGGGATGGTCAGCCGCATCTTCAACGCCCTCAACCGCAGCAGCTTCGAGAGACTGCTCCGAGTCAGCGAGTTCGGCAACGCTTTCGTCGGAAGAGTTCTCAATTTGCGAAAGCTCCTGCAGATCGCCGGATTGTCCCGCGCTGTCCGGACCAACCTCATCGTTTTCATTAACAAGTTCGTCAAGCTGGGGTTGCGTGACACCGCGAAATCTTTGTGCCATATAGACCTCCCTTTCATCAGCTTTGTGTTGAATTCAAGTTGACCGGTTGTGAGCGTTCTTTCAATCGGGTGATTCCCTTAGAATGGACTGGATTTTCTGAGGATTGATATGCATGATCGAAACCCTACGGCTCTCATTACCGGCGCATCAGGTGGCATCGGGTACGCCCTGGCGAAGCTCTTCGCCAAAGATCATTACAATCTCGTTCTCGTGGCGCGAACTGAAGCGAAACTGATCGAATTTGCGGCTGAACTGCAAAAGCAGCTTGGCGTCACCGTCAAGATCATTGCGATGGATCTCGCGGATCCCCAATCTCCGCAGCGTTTATTTAATCAACTGGAGAATGACAAAATCGCGATCGACATCCTGGTCAATAACGCCGGCTATGGACTAGTCGGGCCCTTCGCGGAAGTTCCCCTCGGAGAATCGCTCGGGCAAGTCGATCTGAACATTCGAGCCCTCACCGAGATGACTCGGTTGTTTGTCGCTCCCATGGTCGCGCGGAAAAAAGGAAAGGTCTTGAATGTAGCGTCCACCGCAGCGTTCCAGGCCGGCCCGTTGATGGCCGTGTATTTCGCTACCAAGGCTTACGTGCTTTCTTTCTCTGAAGCACTTGCGAATGAACTACGCCACAACGGAATCACCGTCACCTGCCTTTGCCCAGGTCCGACCGAAACTGGATTTAAAAACAGAGCGGGAGGAGAAAATTCGCGTTTGTTCAAGGTTCTGAGTCCGATGACCTCTCAGCAGGTGGCTCTGGTCGGCTATCGTGGCTTGATAAAAGGCAAACCTCTGGTCATTCCGGGCTTGCGCAACTGGATAGTCGCCGAGAGTTCCCGCTTCGCACCACGCAGGATGGCCACGGCCGTGTCAGGCTGGATTGTTGCAGACTCGGACTGAAGGTTTTACTTCGCAGGCGCTTTCGGGGCAAACCAACTGCTGCCTTCCGCCAACAGTCCGTCAGCTTCTGCGGGGCCCCATGTGCCCGGCTGGTAGGAGTGAACTGAAGTGGCGTTGTCGAGGATGGGATCGATAATGCGCCAGGCTTCTTCCACGTAGTCCTGACGCGAAAAGTGCATTTGGTTGCCGTGCATCGCATCATCAAGCAATTCGTCGTACGCTTGCATTTCGGCAGGGTCGGCGTTCTCTGTGACCATCAATTCGGTCATGCGGCCCCGCATTTGGTCGCCGGGTTCTTTCACCAGCGCGGCGGTCGCAATCTCTAAATTTGGCGTAACTCTGAAGCGGAAGTAGTTATCCGCCGGCGGAGCCTGATCGAAGAGTGCAGGCGCATGACGAAGCTTCACGACGACCTCAGTCACCGTCATGGGCAGACATTTACCGGCGCGAATGTAGAAAGGCACGCCTTTCCATCGCCACGAGTCGACGAACAGACGCAGAGCAACGTAGGTTTCCACCTGCGAGTCCGGCTTCACTCCCTGCTCCTTGCGGTAGCCTTCAAACTGGCCCCGCACTACATCTTGCGGGCCGAGCGTCCGCACGCTTCTTAACACTTTGACCTTTTCGTCGCGTACGCGGTCAGTTTCGAAGCTGGGCGGCGGCTCCATCGCAATGTTACTGAGCACCTGCAGGAGATGATTTTGCACTACGTCGCGGATTGCTCCGTTCTGATCGTAAAATCCTCCGCGTCCTTCGACACCGAAACTCTCCGCCATGGTGATTTGCACGCACTCTACATGCTCGCGATTCCAGATCGGTTCGAGAAATGAATTGGCGAAGCGGAACAACACAACGTTCTGCACTGCGTTCTTGCCGAGGTAGTGGTCGATGCGAAAGATATCTGGCTCGTCAAATTCGGCATGGAGCGTCTGGTTTAGCTGCTGTGCCGAGGCCAGATTATGGCCAAACGGTTTTTCGATCACAACGCGCGCTCCCTGTGAGCAGCCTGATGCTTTCAGCTGTTTTGCAACTTCCCCAAAAAGGCTGGGCGGGATCGCCAAGTAATGCAGCGGATGCTGCGCTGCGCCGAGTTGCTGCCGGACTTGTTGAAAGGTCGCAGGATCAGAGTAGTCTCCGTCTACGTAGCGGAGGACACTCATTAATTTTGAGAATCCTTCTTCGTCCAGTCCGCCGTTTTGAGTGACGCTATCTTTTGCTCGCTGCTTGAGCTGATCGAGATTCCAACCTGACTTGGCGACTCCGATGACGGGGATGTTCAGGCGACCGCGTTTTGCGAGGCTCTGTAGCGCGGGAAATATTTTCTTGTAGGCAAGATCGCCAGTCGCGCCGAAAAACACGAGAGCATCGGAAACAGTTACACCCATACTTCACCTCAGAAATGCAGTCGAGCGAAGATCAAACGTACCTTATTCCCACTCGATTGTGCCGGGAGGTTTCGAGGTTACGTCGTAGACCACGCGGTTCACACCTTTCACTTCGTTCACGATTCGGCTGGAGATCGTCTTCAACACTTCGTGTGGAAGAAACACCCAGTCGGCAGTCATTCCGTCTTCTGAATGGACAGCGCGCACTGCGCATGTATTGGCGTAGGTTCGCAAATCGCCCATCACGCCGACCGACATCACGGGGAGCAGAACCGCGAAAGATTGCCAGATCTTGTTGTACAGCCCGGCACGTTTGATTTCCGCAACGACGATTTCATCACAGTCCTGCAAAATGGCGACTCGCTCGGCGGTCACCTCGCCCAAAATTCGTACCGCCAAACCCGGCCCCGGAAAGGGCTGGCGCTGCAGAATTTCTTCGGGCATATCGAGATCGCGGCCAATGCGGCGAACTTCATCCTTGAACAATTCTTTCAGAGGCTCGATCAGCTTAAGCTTCATTTTCTCGGGCAGGCCACCCACGTTGTGATGCGATTTGATGACCTGCGAGGGCCCGCGTACAGAGCGCGATTCGATCACATCAGGATAGAGCGTGCCTTGCACAAGGTAATCGACGCTTCCCTGCTCTTTTTCGATGCGATGAGCCTCTTCCTCAAACACCGCAATAAATTCTGTACCGATAATCTTGCGTTTCTTCTCAGGATCAGTAACTCCGGCGAGCTTGTTGAGAAATCGTTCGCTGGCATCAACGGCGACGACTTTGAGCCCCAATTTGTCTCGAAGGTTCCGCTGAACTTTTTCGAATTCGTTCTTGCGCAGCACGCCGTTGTTCACGAACACGCTGGTCAGACGAGATACACCGTTCTTGTCTCGCAATGCGCGATCGACCAAAACGGCGGCGACAGCAGAATCGACCCCGCCAGAGAGCGCACAGAGGGCGCGGCCTTCGCCAACTGTCTGCCGCACGCTGGCGACCGTTTCATCGATGAAGCGCTGAGCCGTCCAGTTTGGTTTGGCGCCACAGATCTCGACCACAAAGTTGCGCAGGATATCGATACCCTGCGGCGTGTGATGAACTTCAGGGTGAAATTGCACAGCCCACATCTTTTGCGAGGGATTTTCGATGGCCGCGACGGCATGAGGAGAGCTGGCAGTTTGCTCAAATCCCGGAGGCAACGCGACAGCCTCGTCTCCGTGCGACATCCAGACGGAAAGTTTCGACGGTAATCCCGCGAAAAGCCGCGAACCTTCTTTCACGTCAACTTCGGCGTGTCCGTACTCGCGTTTGCTGGCGGCGCGGACTTTTCCTCCGAGAGCATGCGTCATGTACTGCAAGCCGTAGCAGATTCCAAGCACAGGCAATCCCAGGCTGAAGACGCGGGGATCCGTCACAGGCGCATCCGCGTCATAGACCGACGAAGGGCCTCCCGACAACACTATGCCGACCGGCGAGTAGCCGCGTATTTCTTCGAGCGGAGCATTGCACGGCAGCACGACGGAGAAAACTTTTAACTCGCGGATGCGGCGTGCGATGAGTTGCGAATACTGCGCACCAAAGTCAAGGACGACGATGGATTGGCCGAGCGGGGATTGGGTTTCCACGGATGAGTTTCTCAGATTGGCACAACAGTGTAAAGCGAAACAGCCGAACCGCACAATCAGGTTTGGGCGAGATCGCTGAGAATAAGTTCATCAGGATCGATTCCCCTAGGCTCCAGAATTCGCGGAGTCGAAGGGATGAATACATGAGGCTCGGGAGAAGATGGCTGAGCGGCGATGATGTCCTGACCATCCGCAATGGAGAAATATGCCGCGAGGCGACCGATATACAAACAATCGGCGACCGCGAAGTAACACAGGGCGAGCAGAAACACGATGAGAACTACCAGCACTGGCGGCAGAACCGCAAACAGCGCCAACGCAAACGTGACAGCGATCACGAGGATGAAAAAGAACGTCAGCCGTGCTAACCCAAACCAGAAGCTCGCTGCCAGGATACCGAAAAAATGATCACGACACAGCACGGCTGCCGCGAGGATTGCACCAAAAGCGCTCTTTGTCTCTGACACTACGAAGATTGACGCGAGCGATAAAACCCAGTTCGCCAGCAAACAAGCCGGCACTGCAACTATGAACACAGTGATGAGTACAGCGGCAAGGGTGCTGGGGTGTCTCGCCGAAGATGCCGCGGAGACTAGCGTAACCGCGGCAATCGCAGCCACCAACGCTGACAGCAATGTGGCGATTCGCGTCGCGTGCAGACCCATCAACGAAACCAGTCGCAGGGACGTGCGGTCACCGATGTCGCTTGCAGCGCCTCGAAGATCAGCCAGCAGCGCTCTCAGGGTGATGTCACGACCAATGGATCCGATAAAAATCCACGCGACAGCGTACGCGGCAGCCAATACAAAAGCAGCTTCTGCGAGTCTCCCGCCAGATCCATGAAGAATGTGCTGCAACGCGCGGCCGATCAGAGCGGGTTGACGGCTGCGGAACAGCAACTGGTCGTCCGCAGTCACGGGCAACGTGTTCAGATATTCAATAAGGGCGAACGTTGCGAGGATGGCGCCGGAGAAACCGAGGCTCCATCGCCATGCGATTTCGGCGAATGCGCACGACGGACGGCGAAAGATTATCTTGAAGCCTTCCAGAGTGGCGGAGCGGCGCTGCATTGAGCGTAAGAATAGCGCATGGCGTCTTGCGGCGAAAGCCCCGGAAAAGTAGCCCGGACCTTAGCGCACTACGACGTTCACCAGTTTGCCCGGAACGACGATCTTCTTGACGACCTGCTTCCCCGCAAGGCTAGCTACAATCTTCGGATCGGCCAGCGCGCGTTCAAGCACAAGTTCTTCGGAAGAATCGGCTGGCACCACCACGCGGCCGCGCAGCTTGCCATTCACCTGCACAGGAATCTCAATCTCGTCTTCCTTGGCCAGGGCTGGATCATACTTCGGCCATTCCGCTTTCAGCAGATTGCTTTGTTCGCCTAATTGCTCCCAGAGTTCGTGCGCTAAATAGGGCGCAAACGGGGCTAGCAACAGCACAAGAGTGCGTTGCGCATCAGCGAGAACAGCGAGCGATTCTTTCGCTGGCGCGGTCGTCCGCGTCAAGCTTTCCTCGAACCCATACATCGCGTTCATCAATTCCATGATTGCCGCAATGCAGGTGTTGAAGTGCCAACGACCCTGAAAATCATCGCTCACGCGCTTGATCGTCTGATGCAACTTGCGTTGCAGGCCACGAGCTTCCGGCGGCAGAATGGTTGCCAACGCTTTCTCTTGGGATTGTCGACGCGAGGCGTTGCGCAGCACGAAGCGATTCACCCGACCTAAGAATCTCTGTATGCCCTCGATGCCGGTATCCTGCCAATCCAAATCCCGATCGGGCGGCGCGGCAAAAAGGCTGTACAGGCGTGCGGCGTCGGCGCCATAGCGCGCAACCATTTCATCTGGCGAGACAACGTTGCCGATGCTCTTCGACATCTTCGCACCGTCTTTAATCACCATTCCTTGGGTGAACAGACGTTCGGCAGGCTCATCGTTCCTGATTAAGCCGAGGTCGCGCATGAATTTGGTCCAGAAACGCGAATAAATCAGGTGCAGAATCGCGTGTTCGACACCGCCAATATATTGATCGATGCCGCGCTCGCCGAACCAGTAACCCGCCTTCGCGCTGTCGAATGGCTCCTTGTCATTGCGCGCGTCGGTGTAGCGGTAGAAGTACCAGGACGAGTCGACGAAAGTGTCCATCGTGTCGGTTTCACGGCGGGCAGGGTCGCCGCATTTAGGACAAACGGCATTTACAAATTCCGGCACACGCCCCAGCGGAGAACCACCTGTCAGCGTGATGTCGACGTTGTCAGGAAGGATGATGGGCAGATCTTTTTCCGGAACCGGGACGATGCCATCTTTCTCGCAATACAACATCGGAATCGGTGTGCCCCAGTAACGTTGCCGGGAAATGCCCCAGTCCTTCAGACGGAACGTGACCGTCGCTTTGCCGAACCCATTCTTCTCAGCCTGCGCTGACATTTTTTTGATAGCGTCGTCGCACTCAAGGCCGGTAAATTCTCCCGAATTGATCAGCTTGCCGTCATGCGCAACAAAAGGGAGTTCGTCCGTCGCAGTGTCATCTTTAGGAACAATGACCCGGCGAATTTCGATTCCATACTTCTGGGCAAATTCGTAGTCCCGTTCATCGTGCGCCGGAACGCTCATGATCGCGCCGGTCCCGTAATCCATCAGAATGTAATTCGCCACCCAGATGGGAACTTTCTCGCCATTAAACGGATTGATCGCGAAATGTCCGGTATTGATGCCATGCTTCTCGATAGCGCCAATGTCGCCCACTTCTTTGGCTTTGCGCTGCTCGGCGATCAACTGATCGACTTTGGAACGCAAGTCGCCGTCATTTGCGGTGAAACCCTCGACCAGAGGATGCTGCGGCGCAAGCTGTACCGAAGTCGCGCCGAAGATGGTATCGACGCGCGTGGTGAACACGGTGATCTTGGACTGTGAACCGTCCAATCCGAACTCGACCAGCGTACCTTCGCTGCGGCCAATCCAGTTGCGCTGCATGGTGCGGACTTTCTCGGGCCAGCCGTCGAGCTTGTCGAGATCACGCAGCAACTCGTCGGCGTACTGCGTCGTGCGCAGAAACCACTGTTCGAGTTCGCGCTGCTCGACCAATGTGGTTTCGTGACGCCAGCAGCATCCGCCGACTACCTGTTCGTTGGCCAGGACGGTGGCGCATTTTGGACACCAATTCACTTTGCTCTTTTTGCGGTAAGCCAACCCGCGCTCGTAGAGCCTGAGAAAGAACCACTGATTCCAGCGGTAATACTCCGGCAAACATGTGGTGACTTCGCGCGACCAGTCGTAGGCGAAGCCCAGCCGCTTCATCTGCGACTTCATGTTCGCGATATTGCGCAATGTCCACTCGCGCGGCGGGGTGTTGTTGGCAATCGCGGCGTTCTCGGCGGGCAAGCCGAAAGAATCCCATCCCATGGGATGAAGCACGTTATAGCCGTTCATCCACATGTAACGGGCCAACGCATCGCCGATGGAGTAGTTGCGCACGTGGCCCATGTGCAGCGCGCCCGAGGGATAAGGCAGCATCTCCAGCACGTAGTACTTGGGCTTGGTCGAATCGGGCTCGGCGGCATAGAGCGCGGCATCCTGCTGCCAGCGTTCAGTCCACTTCTTTTCTACGGTCTGAGCGTCGTAGCGCTCGTCTCTTTGTTCGGATTGTGCTTTTTCTTCCTGCATAGAAGGGCTCGCGAAGCGATGCGTAATTCTTAATTTTACAACGACTGGGGATAGGACGAGGCTAGCCGCGGGGAGTTGCGGTCATTCTTTCACCAGCTTCTGCAATGCCTCTAAGTTTCTTCGGTCGTCGCCGGGTTCGTCGACTGGCGTCTCTGCAATAAACGCCGCATGAGCCAGTCGCGGATCATTCAACAACCGCCGGAATGGCTCCAAACCGATAGTTCCCTTCCCGATGTGCTGATGGCGGTCCAGTTTCGATCCGCAAGTGGCTTTCGCGTCATTGCAATGCCACACAAGCACGTTCTCGAGTCCAATCGTTTCATCGAGATGAGCCAAAGTTTGCTTCATCCCGCGCTCGCTCACGATGTCATAACCTGCGACATGCGTATGGCAGGTATCGATGCAGGCGGCGACTGGCACCAATCCATCAAGCCGTTCAAGAATCTCCGCCACCTGCTCAAAGCTTCCGCCTAGAGAAAACTCTGCGCCAGCGCTGTTCTCGATCAAGATGGTGAGGCCTCCCGCCTCCAGGTCGATCCCTGTGGTAGACGCCGCGATCGCAGCCGCAGTCTGTAGCAAGCCAGCCTCGCGGTCGGCTCCGCGGAATGATCCCGGATGCAGCACCAGATAATCGGCACATACCATGAGCGCACGTTCGATTTCGCCGCGAAATGCTTCAATCGACTTTTTCAGAAACGACGGCGTGATGCTGGCCAGATTCACCAGATAATTAGTGTGAATGACCAGCGGTTTGAGATCGTACTTCTCCCGCAGGCGTTTGAGTTCATTGCACTGTGGCTGCGCAAGTTCATACGGTGCCCATTGCCGCGGGCTTGAAGAAAATATCTGCAGCGTATTGCATCCCAGGCGGTAGGCGCGTTCGGCGGCATTCTGAACGCCTCCGGCGCTCGAAGTGTGCATTCCAATCCGCCTCGCAGTCCGGCGCGGCGGGCGTTTCGGTTGTGGAGCATTCAGAATGTCTTTTTCGCCGGCCATGGGGCAAGTCCAAATGGCAGTATATTGCGGCGGGCACGGTGGTGGGCTGGCGTCATCACCGATCGCGCGAAAGGCAACACCGTTTGCTGCAATGCCAGCAGGGCGATAGACTTATGGTGAGGATACAGTCATGTTAGTCGTCATGCGGGCGCACGCGACGCCCGAGCAGATCAAAGATGTTTGCACAAAGATTGAGGCACTCGGCTACAAGCCTCATCCCATGCCGGGAGCTGAGCGGACGGCCATCGGCATCACAGGCAACCGCGGTGAGGTTGAACCCGGTGTTCTGGATGAGATGCCGGGCGTTCAGGAACTGATCCAGGTCACGAAACCATACAAACTGGTCAGCCGTGATATCAAGCCGGACAATACAATCATCCGCTTCGAAGGCACAGACGCTACTTTCGGCGGCAAAGGACTGGCGGTTATCGCCGGACCGTGTTCGGTGGAAAGCCGTGAGCAGACGTTTGCGGTCGCGGAACGCGTCGCCCAGGCTGGAGCGCAGTTTTTTCGTGGTGGGGCTTACAAGCCGCGCACTTCTCCATACGCTTTTCAGGGCTTGGGCGAACAGGCACTGCAGATCATGGTGGAGGTTCGAGAGAGATTTGGCTTGAAGATTGTGACCGAAGCAATCGACAACGAATCTCTGGCTCTGGTCGAGCAATATGCCGATGTCATTCAGATCGGTGCGCGCAATATGCAGAATTTTTCGCTACTGCGGCGTGCCGGGCGTTCGAAGAAGCCTGTGCTTCTTAAGCGCGGAATCGCAGCCACACTCGAAGAATTTCTGATGGCCGCTGAGTACATCATGAGCGAGGGCAATTACAATGTGGCGCTCTGCGAACGCGGAGTTCGTACCTTCGCCGATCACACTCGCAACACGCTCGATCTCAGCATTGTTCCCGCAGTGCAGCGTTTGAGCCATTTGCCGATTCTGGTCGACCCAAGTCACGGTACCGGCAAGCGCAACAAAGTCACGCCTCTGACTCGCGCGGCGGTCGCCGTCGGCGCCGACGGCCTGATTATCGAGGTCCACGATCATCCTGATAAGGCACTCTCGGACGGCGGACAATCGCTCTATCCCGATCAATTCGACGAATTGATGGCGCAGGTACAGCAGATTGCCCCTGTGGTGGGCAGGAATGTTCCCGCAATCGGCGGCCATTTCCCCTATCCGGCGGTTGCCGCAACGAAGGTCGGCGTTCCAGTGCAGGCGCAGTAGTAAAACCTCTTCACCAATAATGCAGCTACTGCAATCGCGCCTTCGCGCCTACCAACTGCGCGCCGGTCGTTGCGCGCAGCACATCTTTAATACCCAGATTCCGGATGAGCCGGTGCAAATAATTGGGATGAATTCCCAGCAGGTCGGCGGCTTCTGTGTAGTTTCCTCGGGCTTCCTGAACGGCTCGCACGATCAACTGCTTCTTGGTCTCTTTCACGGCCGCGTGATACTTAGCCAGCACTTCTCCGGGCGGCAAATCTTTCTCGAGAATTGATTCTGGTAAATCTTCCGGCTGCACAGAATCGGAAACGCTCAAAACCAGCGCGCGTTCAATCGCATTCTCCAATTCACGAACATTACCCGGCCAGTCATAATTCACCATGCAGGCCAACGCTTCCGGAGAAATTGCTTTCGCATTCACATGGAACCGCTTGCTGTATTTTGTGACGAAGTGATTCACCAGGCTCGGAATATCTTCCCGGCGCTCACGCAGCGGTGGCATGCGCAAGTTCACCACATTCAAGCGGTAAAAAAGATCCGCGCGGAACATGCCATTCTTCACCGCTTCCGTCAGATTGCGATTGCTGGCCGCGATCAGGCGAATGTCCACGGAAATCGAACGAGTTCCACCCAACCGCTCGAATTCGCGTTCCTGCAAGACCCGCAACAATTTCACCTGTAAAGCCGGAGCCAATTCCCCAATCTCATCCAGGAATACAATGCCACCATCAGCAAGTTCCAATCGACCTTTTTTTCTGGGTGATGGCGTTGGTGAACGCGCCTTTCTCGTGGCCGAATAATTCGCTTTCCAACAACCTTTCGGGAATTGCGGCGCAGTTAATGGCCACAAAAGGTTTGGCTGCGCGCGAACTGTTCCGGTGGATCGCCCGTGCCGCAAGCTCTTTACCAGTACCACTCTCGCCTTCGATGAGTACGGTCGAATCCTTCGGCGCTACCCTGGAGAGAAACTGATAAACCTCCCGCATACGGGCACCCTCGCCGATGAGAGTGTGATTCAGATCCACTTCTGTATGCAGGCGCTGGTTTTCCTGTTCCAGCCATTGCAGGCGGCGGGCGTTGTCGAGAGCCACCGCACAAATTCCTGCGATCGCTGTGGCCAGTTCCAGATGATCCTTGTCGAAACGGTCGGTCGCCGTATGCGTCGTCAGATAAATACATCCCGTAACTTTCTGGAAGACATTCAGCGGGACGCATAACAGCGACTGCACGTTCGAGCGGTCCAGGCTGTCGACTTGATTCAAGCCATCGCTCTCATCGAGATCGGTGGCGAGAACCGCGAGACCTTCTTCAATCACTTGCTATCCAAATAGATAGTTAAGGCTATCTGTTTTGATAATCCGAACAAGGTAACGAATTACCAAAAAAAAGCTCGGACTTGTGGTAGACAAAGAGCGCACGAGGCCTGAGTGAACCCACGACTTCTGGTTATTTCCGGTCCCCTGAAAGGCTCTACATATGTTCTCTCAGGCAAGGAAGTGCAGATCGGCAGAGACCCTGCCAATGCGCTAACCGTAAGTGACCCCGCGTTATCCCGACGACATTGCGTAATCACCACTGAGGCGGATCACTTCCAAATCCGCGATTTGGAGAGCCGGAACGGCACTCTGGTGAACGGAGTCGCCATTCATCAAAGCAACCTGCGCCATGGAGATCAAATTTCGGTTGGGGATTCATTGTTTCTTTTCCTTGTTCGCGAAGATGGCGAGGCTCCTTATCTCAGCGATGCGGTTGAATTTCAGGATCACATTACCCACGCCACGGCACAACTCCGTCCGCAGGACGCCTTCTATC
>Ga0206971_10217_pt1 | contig 20423 bp, 23 predicted proteins | sample Alteio_BWOrgHeat_85_FD_152917 | JGI IMG/M metagenome (GOLD analysis project Ga0206971, IMG submission 152917) | Enriched cells from forest soil in Barre Woods Harvard Forest LTER site, Petersham, Massachusetts, United States -... | ecosystem: Environmental > Terrestrial > Soil > Temperate forest >...
GTTTATTGGTGTACCAGTTGTTGTTTACATTGTTTTCGTATTCATTCGGGCCGGTCACACCCAGTATCACGTATTGCTGCTTCTCATTCGACCAGTTAACCCTTTGCGACCAAAAACGAGCTATCGCGATCAGTACTTCCAGGCCGTAATCGGTCAGATAATCTTCATCACATGTATAACGAACGTAGTTGTAAATGGCATAAGCAATGGCCCCGTTGCGGTGGATCTCCTCAAAAGTGATCTCCCATTCGTTATGGCATTCGGTACCGTCCATCGTAACCATCGGGTACAGCGCAGCGCCATCTTTAAAGCCCAGCAGCTTTGCGTTATCAATGGCTTTGCCCAATTGTTTGTAGCGGTAAAGCAACAAATTTTTGGTTACCTGTTGTTTTGCCGTCGCGAGGTAAAAAGGCACGCAATAAGCCTCGGTGTCCCAATAGGTCGAGCCGCCATATTTTTCACCTGTAAAGCCTTTAGGGCCGATGTTCAAACGGTCGTCCTCGCCGGTATAGGTTTGGTTCAGCTGAAAAATATTAAAGCGGATGCCTTGTTGTGCTGCGGCATCGCCTTCGATGATGATATCGTTATGTTTCCACTTCTTCGCCCAGGCTTTTGCCTGTTCGGCAAGCATAGTTTCAAAACCTTTTTCGGCGATGCGGGAAAGCGTTTCTTTTAATTCGGCGACGAGCGTTGATGCTTCGTAGTTTTGGGAGGACAGGTTAGCGGCGTACTTGATGACGCTAATCTTCTCTCCCTTTTTTACCTGCAAATTGACGGAAGAACCAACGTATTTTTCTTTTTCAGTTGATTCAAATGTTTGTTCAAACTGTTCGCCATTCCTTAAAACGGCAAGCAGCATACCTGTCGCAACGTCGAAACCTGTTTTTTTGGTGCGCATCTGGATATAGCCCCCATCCGGCCAGGTTTCTTTTTTGATTTCGTCCCAAAATTTTTCACCATAGTTTGAATCCTGATTTACCACGTCTCCGTCAATAAACGGCGTAAGCGTCAGTAAACCGTCGAAGTTTAAAGGACTGATGGTATATTTAACTGCGCCCGTTTCATCATCGGCAATACTGCAAAAGCGAATGGCTTCAACTTCCACCAATTTGTCGCCGGCGGTCTTGGCGGTGAAGGTCCGTTTCAGGTAACCCTCCTTCATATTCAACTCGCGGCGGAAGCTGGCCACTTCGCACTTAGCCAGATCGAGCTGCTCGCCATCAATCAGCACATCAATCCCGATCCAATTGGCAGCATTAATCACCTTAGCGAAATATTCCGGGTAACCGTTTTTCCACCAGCCCACGCGGGTTTTGTCGGGATAATAAACGCCGGCTACGTAATTGCCTTGAAGTGTATCACCGCTGTATGCTTCTTCAAAATTTGCCCGCTGGCCCATACGACCGTTGCCGAGGCTGAAAATGCTTTCAGATACTTTATTATGCTTCGGGTTAAATCCCCGCTCTATGATCTTCCACTCGTCAACTTCAATGTAGTCCTTCATTCTATATAATTATTCATTTTTACCTCACCCAACACTCGCGTAAAACGACGTAAGGCCTTGTTAAGTCTCCTCCTTCAGGGGGAGACTTAGAGGAGGTGTAACTTTTGTAAACTCATTTCATTTAAACCGCTGATCACCAGGTCGGCTTCGTGAAGAACCTCCGGCGATCCAACGCCAACAGCCTTCATGCCGCCGTTTTTGGCAGCTTCTACACCGGCAATAGCATCTTCAAAAACCACGCACACGGCCGGCGGCATGCCCAATTCCTCTGCGCCTTTTAAAAACACTTCCGGGTCGGGTTTGGGTTTGATCACCTTGTTGCCGTCGATAACCGCATCAAACAGGTAAGCGATCCCTACTTTGTCCAATATAGTGCCGCTGTTTTTACTGGCCGACCCGAGCGCCGTTTTTAACCCGTCTTTGCGGCAAGCTATCAAAAATTCCTTTGCACCGGGTAGAATTTCGTCCGGCGTCATCCGGTTGATCATCTCCACATACCACTCATTCTTCCGGGCGGCAAGTTCTTCCTGTTCCGCAGCAGTTTTGGTTACCCCCCCCCATTGCAATATCAGTTCCAGCGAACGCACGCGGCTCACTCCTTTTAACTTTTCGTTCTGTTCTTCGGTCAAGTCAAAACCCAGTTCGTTTGCCAAACGCCTCCAGGCTTTATAATGATAAACCGCAGTATCTACTATTACCCCATCCAGGTCGAATATACAGGCCCTTATTTTATTCATGTGTAACCGGCAAATTTAATTAATTCGGTATAAGCGCCTTATGGTTTGCCGCCCGCAAGTTACTTTTATTAATATCCTAATTTTATACCTTCAAACGGCTTGTTTATTAACAAACTCGTAATTAAGTCTTGAGTCCGAAGTCGTAAGTCTAAAGTCCAATACCTGATGTTTTGACTTACGACTTCCGACTCAAGACTTTGGACTTTAGACTTTACTTCACTAATTCCAGCACCAGCGTTGATTTCGGCCCGATGGTCAAACTGGATAGGTCAACGGTTTCACCGGTGATCACATTCTTTGCCTTTTTTGCGCCTTGTATACGTTCAACGTACCGATCGGTTGTGGTGGTTTCTTCTTTATCACGGCCGTTAAATAATATCATTACCGTTTTTCTATCGTCATACCTAAAGTATACATAAATGCCTTTTTCGGGCACATAATCCATCATCTTGCCGGTTTGCAGGGTGGTTGTGTTTTTGCGATAGTTGGCCAGCGTGCGCACATAATTGAACGCGTCATTTTCCCTTTCCGTGCGACCTGCCGCGGTAAACTTATTCACTTTATCACTTGCCCATCCACCCGGAAAGTCTGCACGTACAAGGCCGTCGGGATTGCTCTCGCCGCTCATCAATATCTCATCGCCATAATACATTTGAGGCACGCCGCGCAAGGTCATCAGCATGGCCATTGCCGATTTATATTTATTAATGTCATCCCCTACCACCGACAGCAGCCTGCTCATATCATGGTTATCAACAAAAATGGTGTTCCGCGTAGCATCCTGGTACAAAAAGTCCTGCGAAATCACATTGTACAAGCGGTTTACACCGTCAGTCCAGCCTTCTTTGCCGTTCAGCGCCTCATATATCGCGTCCTTAACCGCTGCGTCCGTTACGCCCGGCAAATGCGTATCCAACCCCTGGTGTATTAAATTCCCTTGTGTAAAATAAGCCTCAAACACGGGGATGGATGTCAGCACCTCGCCAAATATCGACAGATTGGGGAATTCGTTTTTAACATCCACCGCCCATTTAGCCATATATTCGGGATCATTATAAGGATAAGTATCCAGGCGGAATCCATCCACGCCGGAATACTCCACCCACCAAATGTGGTTCTGCGTTAAAAAGTTTTGTACGTATGGGTTATTTTGATTCATATCCGCCATACGATGGTCAAACCAGCCATCAAGCATAGCTTTCCGGTCCGCTGCCGAACCATGAATATCCGTTACAGCCTCATATCTAAAGTTCGACCGTGTATACTTTGGCCACTGGTGCACCCAGCTTTTCATCGGCATATCCCGTATGGTGTAGCCTTCGGTACCGGCATGGTTGTGCACCAGGTCCATCACCACTTTCATGCCCATCGCATGGCATTTTTCGACAAACTTTTTGTAAAGCTCGTTGGTGCCATAGCGGGGATCGATCTTATAATGATCGGTCACGGCATAGCCATGATAAGATGCATGCGGTTCGTCATTCTCTATCGCGGGTGTTAACCAAATGGCTGTTACGCCCATATCCTTCAGGTAATCCAGGTGATTCATCACGCCCTGGATATCACCGCCGTGGCGGCTGTACATCGAGTCGCGATGGACGCCTTTTTCCCTAAGATTGCTAAAAGAATCGTTGGTAGTATCGCCATTGGAGAAGCGATCGGGCATAATGAGGTAGATTAAATCCTTGTCGGTTACCCCCTGCGCACGGCCCGGCGATTGGTCACGTTTTTTAAGCGCGTAATCGTAAACCAAAGCCTTTTCACCGGCTTTCATAAACTTTATCGGGAACGTTCCCGGAGATGTGCCCGATAAAATGCGCAGATCGACAAATAAGTAATTCGGATTTTCAACTTTGTGCACTGCCACCAGCTTTACGCCGGGGTAATTCAGCTCCACTTTCCGGTCGGAAATATGGTCGCCATGGACGATCAACTGGAGGTCGGGATTATGCATGCCCACCCACCAAAACATGGGTTCTACACGTTCCAGGGCAGGAATTTGGGCTGAAGCGCTCATCGCTGCGACAAGGCAGCAAGCCGTAAAAAGAATAAATTTTTTCATGCCGGGTTTATCCTAAAATATAATTGGGCGGTAGGTTGTTCTTCTCAATAACCGCGTTCCAAATTTATAATAAAATTGATAGGTTGGAGGAAAAAATGAAAATGTTTGGGGAGGGAGTCCGAAAGTCCGGAAAGTCGGAAAAGTCCGAAAGATGGATGGGAAGTTTTTTCGTTGTCTTCAACAGATATCAGATAGCTGTTTGTGCGCTACTTTTTGTAACTTTACTTAAATTTTTACGATGATGACAACGTCTGGATTGATTGAAATCAACCCGAGAATAATGATGGGGAAGCCTATCATTAAAGGTACACGTATTACGGTAGAACAAGTATTGGAAAGTTTGTCAGAAACGACCTCTATCGAGAATGTTTTAAAAGCTCATCCACATTTAACCGAAGACCAAATCCATGCTGCTTTAGCTTTTGCGGCGCAATCAATAAGAGGAGACGAGGTTTACGCTTTGTCAAAATGAAGCTTTTAGCCGATGAGGGCGTGGACAAATCTATTGTCGACTTGTTGAGAGCATCTGAATTCGATGTCCACTATATTTTAGAAACAGACCGTGGGATTGACGATGATCAGGTTTTGCAAATTGCTAATGCAGAAGATCGGATTTTGCTAACTCAAGACAAAGACTTTGGCGAAATGGTATTTCGGTTGCGAAAAATTCATCTTGGAATCGTATTGATCAGGTTGGGTATAATGATATCATCTGAAAAAGCAATCCTTGTAACTCAAGCTTTTCTTGACCATCGCGAAAAGCTAAAAAGTGCTTTTACCGTTATACAAAACAACGCGATCAGAATAAGGAAGCAAAATTAATTATTGCGCATTTTCCATTCTTTTTAGGTAGGAGATGAACCTATGACTTATGAGTGATATTTTTTATTTAGCCGGTTTATGATTTCTTCCGCACCAAGATTTGTTTCCTTGTCCTCCAGGAATCTTTCGTCTAAAATTGCTTTCATTTCAGCGGTAAGTTCAAAACGATTAGGCAGGCTGTCTATCAATTCTGATATTTGTTTCGCTTTTATGGCCTTATATTGCCCAAGAATCAGTTGAGACGTGCCTGCATTTTTATGCATGGTGATCATCTCGTCAGTTTTCTTTATGCTGTCGACAAGCTCTTTTAAATGATGGTTACGACTCATAATTTGAAGTAAATTTAACGATTTCCGGAAATATAAAAGATTATTTATGCAAATCACCCTCCACCCCATCGCCACCGTTACCACCAAAAGAACAACCCCAACTGATGACTTTTGGGGCGATACAATTTCCGAAATAACACTATTGCCACATGTTCCTGAAGATGCGTTCAAGGGCATTGAAACATTTTCGCACCTGGAGATCATTTATTATTTTGATAAAGTAGATCAAAACAAGACCGTTTATTCGGGTCGTCCGCGCAGCAACCCGGCCTGGCCCGAGATGGGCATATTTTGCCAGCGGAAAAAAGACCGGCCCAACCAGCTCGGACTTTGCACAGTGGAGTTGGTTGAACATACCGGGCGCACTATCAAGGTTAAATACCTGGATGCGATAGATGGGACACCTGTTTTAGATATTAAGCCGGTTTTTAAAGAGTTTGAGGTGAAAGGCAGTGTCAGGCAGCCGGATTGGACAGTCGAATTGATGAAAGATTACTGGAAATGACTCGGGCATGCGCAGATTTGACAACCCCGTAGGTACGGGGGTCGTCAAATTTTAGGGCTTTTTGAATGATAACCATGATGGCACATTAAACCAATACCCCGCCGCCATCAACTACGATCACCTGCCCGGTGCTAAAATCCCCCTTCATCAGGTATATAAAAGCTTCGGCAATATCAGCCGCTTCTCCAATGCGCCCGGTTAATAATTGGCTTCCAAAATTGCTGAACATCGCTTCCCGGTCCGCTTCGGGAATATTGTTCCAAAGTTCTGTACGCGTTACACCAGCGCAAACTGCGTTAACGCGTATGGGCGCCAATTCAACGGCCAAGGCGCGGGTTAACCCTTCTATGGCACAGGTTATGCTTGCCGCTACTGCCCAGCCTTTCATTGGCCGCAGGCCAACCGTGCCCGTGGTCAAGGTGATGGAGCCGCCTTTCCGGATAAACGGGCTGCCGTATTTGGCGGCCATCAGGGCGCCAAAATAGCGCAGGTCGAAAAATTCCTTCGCGTCTTCCTGTTTTAGCGAGTCTAATTCGCTTAACTGCAGTGCTTCCCCGGCCGTAAAAACCAAATGGTCAAACTCGGCGGTCTGCTTAAAAAATATTTCAATTTGCTGCTCGTCGGTTAGATCAACCACAAATCCTTTACTTCCCGATGGTAAAGTGGCCAAAGCCTGATCAACCCTTTGTTGCCGGCTGGAAACAACTATTACTTCGGCTCCTTCATTAGCGGCGGCATGTGCGGTTGCCAAACCAAAACCCGATGTACCGCCCAGCAGTACGATTCGCTTTCCTGCCAGACTCCTGTTTGTGTGTGCTGCTTTCATATTATTTGCTTTTATTTGATAAGCAAAGTTCCCCATCAAAAGCCTGGAATCATTTAACATTTGGTAAAAAGCATCAGCGCATATTTTTGCGGATACGGCTGAGCGACTGCTGGGTGATGCCAAGGTAGGAAGCAATATCAGCCAATGAAACTCTAAGCGCAATATCCGGCTGGCGCAGCAGAAAGTTACGATATCGGAGGCTGGCGTCCTCTCCCAGGTATGAGTTTTTAAGCGCTATTTTATCCAGTAACGATTGGGTAGTTATGCCTGTGATCAGTTCCTTCAGGTAAGGGAGTTTTTGATAAAGCTCCAGTAGCTTTTGTCTTTTGATAACGATAATTTCCGCGTCGCACGCTGCCTCGATGCCTTCGGCCGCTGCGGTGTCATTGTTAAAACTGTTCAGGATACTGCAAAACTGGTTTTCTTTTAAAAAAAAGTACGCCATCTTGGTGCCCTTTTCATTTTTCGCCACAATGCGCAAAACACCCTTGCATATAAAGTACATCTCACGGCAGATATGCCCCTCGTTAAAAAGCACCTCCCCTTCGGCCACTTTTCGGCAAATCAATTCATTTTCAATAATGTCAACATCAGCTTGCGGAATGTTTTTAAACAGGCGCAGGAAGTTTATGAATGACTCGAACATCGTTATAAAATCTATCTGCAAAAATACCGGCAATCTGTTAAATCAAAAAATAAAAATAAATTTGCGTAACCCAAAAGTTACCTATACATTTGCGTAACTTCAAAGTTACGTATCATGCAACGCGATCTCATAATAAAATGGTTTTTTGCTCATCCGCCTGAAAAGGTGTGGGAATGCCTTACCGACCCTGAATTAGTGAACCAATGGTTGATGAAAAATGATTTCGAGCCCGTTGTTGGCCATAAATTCCGTTTTCATACCAAACCGATACCCAAAATGAGTTTCGACGGGGTTGTTTATTGCGAGGTGCTGGAAATTATCCCCAACCAAAAGCTGGTTTATACCTGGAAAGGCGGCCCCGAGCCCGGCATTATTGGCTTAGACACTTTGCTAACCTGGACATTATACCCCGAAGCAGACGGCACAAAATTGGTTTTGGAACACACCGGCTTTAAAGGCTTTAAAAACTTTATTGCAAGCGTTTTCATGGAGTCGGGCTGGAAAAAAGGTATTGCCCGGCGTTTTGGGAAAGTTTTAGGCGAAATGAAATGAGAAATGTATTAGATCCCTTCCAGGCTATTGCCGACCCGAGCAGGCGCCAGATATTGATGATGCTGACGAAAGATAAACAGTCCATCAATTCGCTTGCGGGGAATTTTGAAATGAGCCGCCCGGCCGTATCCAAACATGTAAGGGTACTTTACGAGGCTGGCCTTATTCAAATTAAGGACCAGGGCCGTGAACGGCTTTGCGAGTTGCGGCAAGACGGCTTTGACGACATAAAAAATTGGCTTATCTTTTTCGATCAATTCTGGAAAGAAAAGCTGCAAAACCTCGAACAATTATTAAACCAAAGAATAAATATTAATGAAAACGATTGAGATCATCTCCATCCCGGTAACCAACCAGGAAAGATCAAAACAATTTTATGAAGACCTCGGCTTTACACTTATTGCTGAAGCACCGTTTGGACCCGAACAAAAATGGGTACAATTGGGCTTTCCGGGGCATGATGCCAGCATTACTTTGGTAACGTGGTTCCCCAATATGCCACCCGGCTGCCAGCAGGGCTTTGTGATTAAAACCGATAGCCTGGAGCAGGATATTGAGGAATTAACCACAAAAGGCATAGCGGTGGGCAAAATTGATGAAACACCCTGGGGCAGGTTCGCCAACGTGAAAGACCCGGACGGGAATACAGTTAGCTTTCATCAATAGCCTGCTAATTTATTTCCTAATTTATATAATTGATTATCATTGATTTATGAATCATTTTTTCGTTACAACGGTGTTTCCCAAACGAAAATTAAGCCCTTAAATTTGCTTAATAAGCGCCGTTTATAACCGGCAGTTAAATATCAAAAAACCACAACCTAAGTATAACCTGCGACGTATAACCCCCTGTTTAACAGCTATAATTCCGCCCAATGGCGGTGATTTCAAAGGGTAAATTCGTCAATAAATGAAAAAGTTTTTAACAGTGTTGGTCCTTGCAGGTTTAGGATTTTCATCATGCCAGAAGGATTCAGTGGAGCCAACAGATACTACAACTAAAACCAATCCAAAACCTATTTCGTCGGTTACTACGCCGACCAACCAGGAACCCGTTGCAAACGATACGACCAAAGGTTATATACGTGTTCAGCTGGCGATGAATGCAACTGCAACGGACGATATACTGATTGAATTTAACCCCGCTGCACATGCCACTTACTCCGGCGGCGAAGATGCGAAGACATTCCCGGGGAACGGTGCAGTTAGCCTGTCGAGCCTGTCATACGACAATTATATGCTGGCAATTAACGCGCTGCCGCTGGTTTCAACCGGCACCACAGTCGGTTTGGCCGTCGGTGCAAATACGACCGGCGTTTACAAGTTGAATTTAACTACTATAAGCAGCACTATCCCTTCATCGGTTGATATCTGGTTGAAGGATGCGTATAAAAAAGACTCGCTGGATTACAGAAAATACCCCAGCTATGGCTTTAATATTAATAAAAACGACACAGCTACTTATGGCAGCCACCGGTTTACCGTGGTACTGCGTGAAAAATAAAAGGTTTTTTTAGTAATGATAGGTTGATTTTGAATCCCCGCCGTTTGCCTGGCGGGGATTTTTGTTTAAATACCACTCAATCTCTAAAACATTTAACGCCCTCGTCTGTCTGATAGCAAACTATTTTACTTAGGCTTTTCCCGCGTTATGAAGATAATTTTTACCGTTTTAGCAATACTTGTTTCCCTATCGGCATTCCCGCAAACCAACCAGGCGCTTGGCGCAGGCGGGCGCTTACTTGCCGCGCATAAGGATACGACGATCGAATCGGACACCTCCAAAGAAAATAAGGAGCCGCGTTATTTTTATTTGTCTCTTAATACCAACGCGTTTGTGAACACGCACGGCGGATTTGCCAAAAGGTTTTCACCCTCCGCGGAGTTTGGGCGCACTTATGGCATTTTTGATATCGGTATTGCCACGGGGATGCTGAATGCATTACCCGGCGCCAGCGATACCGCACACTATATCGAATTACGGCCCACCATCAACGTTTTCTCCAAAGGAAGGTTTGCCGAATCGCTTTGCCTGGGCGCCGGTGGCGTTTTCGGGGCGAAGCAGGCGCTGATGACCGAGATATGCAATGGCATTAATTTCAATATCAGCCCGAATGTGGCTATCGCAATGTTACAGGGGTATATTTTCCTTGACGGAACCAATAGCAGTCGAAGCGCCCAGTATTTCGGCATAAATTTTACGTATAATTTCCTGAAGCCACACAGCGTGAACAAACAGCGGAAAAAAGCGGCGATTGTGAGTGATAATTAAATCAGCTTTGGAATGATTTATTTGATTGCGCGGATTTTAACAACGCTTTCTTTTAAATCCAAAATCGAGGATCCGAAACTACCTCCTGAGCGAGGCGAAAAATCCGAAATTCTTCCATTATTTCCCCCAAACGCTCGCGATCGGCGGCGCGTTATTGGTATCGGTAAAAGGCAAACCATACATCGATTCGAGTGTGTGCAACAGGTTATAATGGTTGATTGGAAAATCATATTTGCCGCCCAGCAGCTTCGCACCGTAAAATATAGTGGCAACCTTATTTTTGTTTTTTGAGGACGAGTCGTCCTCGTCCCAGGTAATGATCAACAGACTATTATGTTTTTTTGCCCACTCCGCATATTCAGCTATGTTGGCTTTTAGCCAGGCATCGCCGCGGCGGATGGCGTTATCATCGCCTGAGATACCAATATTATGCATATCATGATCCATATCAGGCACCACGAAAGCCAGGGTGGGCAGCTTGGTGAAATCCTTCGGGAAATCCGTCATGGGCACGCTACAGGTGGCAGGGATTGTGTTGACCCCGGTGCCCAGCCAGTTTACCCAGGGACAATGTTTGCGTGCATAAAGATGGCCGATGGTATAGCTGCTGGACTGGTAGGTACAATCGAGGAAACCGGCTTTGGGCATGTCCTGGGCGTATCCCCTGAAAGTAAATTTTTTATCTATCAGGGCCTCGCCGAGGTTGGGCGTGTTAAACGGTGTTTTTCCCTGTAAACAGTCATCGCCGGTAACGCCCTGGGTACTTCCCGAAAATAAGGCGAGGTAATTGGGCTGGCTGGGGTGACCAATGGCATACGAATTAGTAAAAAGGACACCATTGTTTGCCAACTGGTTGATGTAAGGCGCATTTGCGGACCCAATTACCTGGTGATAGCCATGGTTTTCTTCCATCACGATGATCACGTGATCATATTGCGGAATGTCGTTTTGCGCGGGCGCCCGTAAAAACGATACGATAAGTACCAGTACTGCCGACAGCGGCTTTAAAAAACTCATAGGATTAGAAGGATTTTCGGGCTGATTTGTTTCAATGCCTTTTTTGCTACTCGCTTTCCAGCTTTATTTTGTTTTGCCCGTATGCAAAGCTATATTCAACTGTCGCACTAAGCTTGTCGCCATTTAAATGACAGGTGATGGTTTCGGAGTGCGGGCTTTCAATATAGCGTAACTTTAACATTAAGGTGTTCGCATCGGCCCATGTATAGCTGCCGTCAACTTTATAAGGCGCCAAAAATGAAAAATCTTCCTTTGCGCCGTTCAACAGGCTCGGACCTGGCCACGAGGTTAAGCCCGCCTGCCACTTGCCTGCGCCAAAGCTCATTTTATCTACGCCTGAACCTATGCCCAAATATAACTGACAGGTATCATGCCTGAACGTGAGTTTGATTGATCCAACATTCAGCGGGTTGGGCTTCAGCGAAAATACCTTATCAGGCACCGGGCCATTGGGCCCTATCAAGGCATGAGGCATCGGCGCTAAGGCAAGGGCCGCTAAATGTTTATCTAACACTGCATCAGCATCGGCGTTGGCGGCGAGTGCTGCGGGATGCATTGCCGGCAGCAGGTATTTCCAAACCAGGTTTAGTTCGTCCTGCATATTGGCAGTTTCAGACGTGATAGCAATAACGGCATCCTGGTCGGGCATAACGATAATATATTGGCCAAAAGCGCCATCGGCGCGGAAGGCATTGTGGCGGCAGCGCCAAAACTGGTAGCAATAGCCCTGCATCCAGTCGCTGCTGTCTTTTTTACTTTGCGGAACGCCGGGCGCCTGGTCAATTTTAAAGGTGGTGGCTTCGTCCACCCATTCCTTTGGCAGCAATTGCGTTCCTTTCCATTTGCCTTTTTGCAGGTAAAACTGCCCCATTTTAGCCAGGTCTTCCGTTTTTAAGCGCAAACCCCAGCCGCCCGTGTTAATACCCTGCATATTCGCTTCCCAATCTTCACCGTGAATACCTAGCGGGTCGAACAGGCGCGGTTTCAGATAATCCAACTCTTTTTCGCCTGTAACCTTCTGCACAATAGCGCTCAGCATAAACGTGGCCATGGTATTATATAAAAACACGGTACCCGGCTGGTGTTTTATCGGCGTGGCCAGGAAGGCTTTTACCCAGTCGGTTGTTTTGAAGGGGATAACCGAAGTTGGGTCGGGCGCCATACCGGCGCTCATGGTCAGCAGGTCTTTTACGGTAAGCTGGGCCAGGTAGGGCGAAACAGTATCGGGCAGGCTTTGCGGAAAAAAGGAGACGACCTTATCCGTTATCTTCAACCTTTTCTCGCTCACGGCAAACCCTATTGCAGTTGAGGTAAAACTTTTGCTGGTGCTGTACAGCGCGTGTTTCAGATCAGCCCTGTAGGGGTTCCACCAGCCTTCGGCGATGTTTTTACCATGCCGGATGATCATGATGCTATGAAATTCATTTTGGCTTTGGCCAACAGCTGTTAAAAAGCTGTCGATCGCGGCCGCAGAAACTCCTTCGGCTTCAGGTGTACTGTGCGGGAAGGCGGTTGTCTGGGCAAAAATATTGCAGTTAAGCAGGCAGGTAAACGCTGCCAGCGCGATGGATTTGTTAAATCGGGCCATTGGATGAATTGAGGTTATAACCGGAGGTGAATTTAGGAATTTTTTGGTTGAACAGAGAATTGCATTGCCAAACGCTATTGCCCCTCTTCACCAAGCCCCCAATAATAAGCTATGGTAAAATAAAACGCCTCTATCAATTTAAGTCTTCGCTGATTTGTGCTTTTGAAGATAATGGAACTATAAAAACCGGCTTTGGCGTGTTCACCCAATGAACTATAGCGTTCAAATTCGCTATTCATCTCATTAAACCATCTGCCAAAGGTAATATGGCGGTTTCTTTCCCTGCCATCGTTGTTGATGCAAATATATAAAATTGCAGCATCATCCTGATTTTCAAAAAACTCCTTAATCAAATGTACGATGGTATTTTTGATTTTGACATCATAACGATGCCCACTGTTCCCTGCCTTGTTTGCAAAACCAAACGATGTAGCCAAAATTTCATTTTGACCGCTATCAATCAAGGTAAATTCAGTAAAATAGGCGATATAGACATCTCCGTCGGAGGTGGTAAACTGATATCCGCCGCCGTCGCCTAAGAGAACTGTGTCATATCGGGCTAACAAATTTGATGTCTTTTAACGACGACAAAGGTTGGCCATCTTGTACTGCCTTTGCAATACGCTCCTTATCTTTGATTAATTTGACGAAAGGATTGACCATTTTTTTAGATACGTCCTGGCGATCACTAATTTCGGAAATATTTTCCTTTTGCGGCTTCATTCCTCAAATTTCAACAATTATTGAGACAATTCAAAACGGTTAATTGACATTACCGCTTTAACTCGCAGCGCAGAGACCGTTACGTCAAGTAACTATAATTTTAAATTCAGCTTCCTTCCTTCACCCTCAAATAAGTCAGATCGTAGGTAGTAATCCACGTCTTCCCCTCATCGGCCGAAGTTTCATTAAACTGCCTCACCTTATCCGGGCCCATGTTATAAAACATAAAACGACCTATCAGCTTATGGCCCTGCGCATCAGTAGTGGTGAAAGTAAACCGCATCGCGGTGTCGCGGTACTCACCGTCGAAAAAATCCTGCTGGCCGCCGGGGTACGACCCGATCCAGCATTGCCGCCATTTATTGTTCGCATCAATAAAATTTAAACTTTTGCCCGCGCTGGCATTCCCCAGCGACTCCCAGTTCTCCAGCAACGCGCAACCGCCCGATACCACCTGCACCAGGCTGTGCCCTGCCAGGGTGTTGGTCCCGGTAATATACACGTTCCACTTACCTACCCAAAAATCAAACACGCGGGCTTTGGGGTCGGCCATGCAGGGGTTGGCCGCAAGAAATGCCTTCTCCCGTATCTTTTTAAAGCCTGTTGAGTTTCGGATGGTCTTAAAATCCGCCAGGGTGTCCAGTTCGCCATAAGCAACATAGCCTGATGTTATCGCGCTGTCGATGTTTGCTATAGCAGTTGCGGTTTGGTTTTGCAGCGCGTTTACCCGGGCCATGCGCGAGTAGGCCGAAGCTTTAAGCGGAGGGATGGGATGGTTTGCCAGCGCCTTTTTATAATCGTACAAGGCATCTTTATAATTCCCGGTATTGTAATTGCAAAAGCCAAGCCTGTTCCAGGCCACGCCGTTTGATGAAGTATCCGTTAACAGGGCATCGTAAATATGTTTTGCACCGGTCCAATCCTGCGCATAGTAAAGCGAATCGGCCTTTTTTATTTTCACGACCTGGGCATTTGCGCTGAAAGCTGACCATAACAGCACTGTTGTACACACAATAATAACACTGAGTTTTTTCATTTTTTAAAAATATTTCGATAAAGGTCGGCGTATTCAACGGGCCAAAATTGTATAAAAGCGAAACGCGGCTTTTTTTAATTGCCGGCGCCCTGTAACGGATGAGCCGTATTTGATATCTTAGTAACAGATGATCAGCCGACGAAAATCTCCAGTTACAGCCTTAGCGCCCTTTGTGCGATATTACTGGTATTTTGAAATTGGCGAAGATGAATTGCCACTTGCCCAAATGAGTTTTCCGTATGGCTCCTTCGAACTGATCTGTTACCTGGAAAACCCCAACCTGATGCGCTGGCTTGGCGATAAAGATGATTTTTTTGAACCCACAACGTTTTACGCAGGCCAGCTTACCCGGCCGTATGTAATGACGTTTAACAAAAAATGCAGGTGTTTGGGCGCAAGTTTATACCCATCGGCAGGAAGCCACTTATACCGACGTCCGGCTGATGAATTTACCAACCAACTGGTTCCGCTTGAAGACCTGGACGGCGATAACGCCTTGCATCAGCAATTGATGACCTGCGACGGCGAGGATGCATTATTTGACTGCCTGGAACGCTATTTATTGGCACGGCTTACCGGCAAATTTGGCGATCCGCTGGTGCACCGGCTTGCCGGCTTTATTATTGATAACCCGGACCGGGAGGTTTTGAATCAACAAATTGGCGGCTTCGGCCTATCGCGCCGCAGGCTCGAGCAGCGTTTTATAGCTTCCACCGGTTTGCCAATGGGTATGTTTATGCGCAAGGCGCGATTTCAAAAGGCTGTACACCTGCTGGGAAAGCGCGGCAACGCCGCAAATCTCACCGAAATCGGCCTTTCAGCAGGATATTACGACCAGCCGCATTTTATAAATGAGTTTAAAGCTTTCTCCGGTTTGCCGCCCGGCGAATTTCATCCCACCGGGTTAAATAACTTTATGCAGACGTTGATGATGGTGGGATAAAGGCTTCGTATCCCCTTAACCCGGAGTTTCGATAACTAAACAATCAGGCAAGCTGCCGCTGCTGCAGCAACTGGATAATCGTCGATTTCAATTGGTCAGACAGGTTAAAGTTGGATGACACCTCCCACTCGCCGCCATGATCCACAAAGGAGCATTTGGCACGTTGAAAGTTTACATCATAGCGGGTCAAATTCTTTCTTTGTTTTTGCTTCCTTACATCAAAATGGAAACGCTGGTTCCAAAAGGTAAAGTTTAGCGGAAAGCTTGTTTCGTTTTTCATAACAGGGTATACTTAGCAGGAGATGTGTACAATAAAACGTAAAAACAACCTTATCAATATGTATTTTTTTGTTTACGTAAAGATATATAAAAATTTCGGCACAATTAAAAGGCTAAATGTTATTTTTTTGTTAAAAAATGCCGCTTTTTATGGCTTCAGATGGTTTTTTTTGGTGGATTGACGGATATTTGTGTCGCGGACGCGGGCTATTTTTTAACTTGTAGTCAACGATGGCCATCTTGCAGATGGATTGGCTGCCGCGATGGGCTTTAAATCAGCGTGGATGTATGCTCTACTTTAAATTCGGGAATGCCATTAAAGCCTGGCTGTAATGTCATTTTCCAAACAATGGTATTTGCAAGGCGCTAAATATTTATAAAAATGCATTTTATATATTTTTATAATCATTTCGAAAATTCATTTCTTTTCATATCTCAAAAAATCAGAAAGTTAACTTATAGAGAAAATTTTTATTATCTAAACAATACGTTTTTGCATTGTATTGAATAATATACCTATCTTAGGACTTGAATTGCCCTGATAATTGCTGATTAAACCGACTTAAACAATGAAAATTCTGGTAGCAGAAGACGACGATCTGATGCTAAAAATGCTTGAGTTCCGCCTAAAAAAAGACGGGCACGAGGTGATCGTTACGCATGACGGACGTGAGGCAATGGATAAAATTGACCAACTGATGCCGGATGTGGTTATTACTGATATCATGATGCCTTACTTCTCCGGTCTTGAAATAATCGGCGCGGTAAAAACAAAATATCCGGGTATTATGCCGGTGATCATTATCTCGGGTATGGGACAGGAAAGCGTAGTGTTAGAAGCATTTCAGCTTGGCGCGGATGATTTTATCACAAAGCCGTTTAGTCCAAACGAATTGTCAGTGCGTGTAAAACGGTTTGAAAAATCCTTTTTTACCTGAAATTTGAACACCAATCCGTTTCAACCACCCTTTAAAGCATGATAAGCAGCCCATTATTCGTGCTCGCATCCCTTGTTGTGAGTTTGCATACCCTCGGATTAGTTATCCTGATCTTTACTAATCTGATCCTGCTTATTTTGGCGTTCATGCTCTTTTTTATGTTGTGGAAAGGGACACATGAAAAAAATCACGACAGGTATCGCCTGATCTCGGGCCTCCTTATCCGCCGGGCCGTATTTTATGATGACCAAATCGATCCGGAAACCGGAATTCCGGGAACCAAAAAAGCCACACGGCTAATGGTGAACAAAGTTTTCAGGAAGTTATTTACGGAAGAACTCATTTCTGCCAAGAAAAACATTGCAGGCATGGCCGCCGAAAACCTGAAATACCTTTATCACCAATTAAAACTGGAATCGTTTGCTTTAAAAAAATTAAACAGTGCGCATTGGCATACCAAGGCAAAGGCCATCCAGGAACTAACCCTGATGGACATGCGCGAGTTAAAAGACGATTTGTTTGTTTATACAAACGATAAAAACGAGTATGTGCGCATGGAAGCACAGGTAGCGGTTGTTCAATTTAATGGTTTTGAGGGATTGCGTTTTCTTGATTCAATTACCTATGCTATCTCGGAGTGGCAGCAAATTAAATTATTACACAAGCTTTCAAATTTGCCGCCGGCTCACATTGATATAAGCGGCTGGCTCAAGTCGCCAAACACCAGCGTGGTGGTATTTGCCCTTAAGCTGGCGCGAAACTATCACGGTTTTGAAATGCACGATGTTATTTTAACGTGCCTTGATCATCCCGATCCGCAGGTTCGGCTGCAGGCCATTCATTGCCTGGGTGAAATATATAACGACGAAACTTCCGTTCATCTTATATCGCGGTTTTGGCGGGACGATGTGCGGCACCAGCTCGCAATTATAAAAGCGCTGCAAAACATCGGGTCTGAAAAAGACAATATTTTCCTGAGCACGCTTTTGGGCAACGACGACTATGACCTGAAACTTAATGCCGCAAGAGCACTGGCATCCAGCGGTTTAAAAGGCTTTGCACTGCTGGTGGAATACAACGATGCAGACTTAGTGCTCAACGATATTATTACACAAGTCAGAGGAGAATTAGCGGCGTGAATTTGCAGGCGACGATTTTTGATGTTTTTAGTTATGCGCTTCTCAGTTACGCCGTGCTGCTGTTAACCATATACACTTTAATAGGTTTTTTTTCTATCGCCGAAACACGGGCCTACGTCCGTAAAAATAGTTTTACAGATTACCGCGTGCTGGCATCTTCGCCCGATGCGCCGAGTGTAAGCATATTAGCCCCGGCATTTAACGAGGGCGCAACGATCATCGACAATGTGCGTTCGCTGCTTTCATTAAATTACATTAACCTGGAGGTTATCGTTATCAATGACGGCAGCACTGACGATACGCTTGCCAAGCTGATCAGCGCCTATGACCTTTATGAGCTTGATTTTTTTGTCAACCACCAAATTATTACACAACCGGTAAAAGTGGTTTACAAAAGCCATAACCCGGTTTACAAAAAACTGATCGTGGTGGATAAATTTAAGGGCGGCAAGGCAGATTCGCTAAATGTGGGCATCAACATTTCAAAAAACGATTACCTGGTAAGCATTGATGTGGATTGTGTTTTAGAACAAGACGCGCTGCTGAAACTGTGTAAGCCTTTTTTGGAACAAACGGAGAAACGGGTAATAGCGACGGGCGGTGTTTTACGTATTGTGAACAGCTGTGACATCGAAGGCGGGCGCCTGGTTAAAATAAATTTACCCGAAGAGTTTTTGCCGCGGGTGCAAACGCTGGAATACATCAGGGCCTTTTTACTCAGCCGGATGGCCTGGACGCGGCTTAACGGCCTGTTGCTGATATCCGGCGCGTTCGGGGCATTTGACAAAGATATTGTGATCAGCTGCGGCGGTTATAATAACGAAACCGTAGGCGAAGACATGGAGCTGGTGGTACGGATGCGCCGCTTTATGGAAGAAAAGAAAGAACCCTATAAAGTCGCCTTTATACCCGACCCGCTTTGCTGGACGGAAGCGCCCGCCACTTATAAAAATTTAGGCCGCCAGCGCAACCGGTGGACCAGGGGCACCATTGAAACCCTCTACACGCACCGCAAAATGTTTTTCAATCCTAAATATCATGTTTTGGGCATGGTTAGTTATCCCTACTGGCTGTTTTTTGAATATTTAGCGCCAATCATCGAAACGGTCGGCTTCCTGGCGTTCCTGTTGTTTTGTTTTATCGGTGTGGTAACCTGGTCGTGCTTTTTTATCATGATGAGCATTTTCAGTGTCGGTGTACTGTATTCCATTTTTGCGATATTGATGGAAGTGCTCACCTATAACCAATATAAACAGAAAAAAGATGTATTGCGCCTGCTATTAGTTGCCATGGCCGAACCCATATTCTTCCACCCCTTTGTGGTTGCCTCCGCAATTAAAGGCAATTTTGACATTCTGAGAAAAAGAAAGTCCTGGGGGGAAATGACCAGGCGCGGATTTACGCATCTTGACAAAAACAAAAATAAATATGGAAACTAAAAAATCTGAAGAACAAAACCCGTGGAAATTATTCACGGCAACAACTTCGGTTGCCGGGTTTTGTATTTTATGGCTTTTTATCAATCTTTTCATCAGCCTGCTGGAATTGGTTTATAACTTAGCGACTCATCATTTCAGGCAAAGTTTTTTTGACGTTTTAATGTGGGCGTGGTTAAACGACCTGTTGTTTTGGTTTAAAGCGCTGGTTTTTGTTTACCCGCTGCTGGTCATTCTTCACCTCATTTCGCCAAGGTTTACTGCGGTGTTTTACTATGTTTTCGCCGTTATAATGGTATTGCTCCAGTTTGCGTTATCGCTGTACTTTACTACAGCCCTTGTACCCCTGGGCGCCGATGCGTACAGCTACTCCGCAGCCGACATCAGGCAAACCGTAGGCGCCTCAGGCGTTATAAGCGTATTAAACATCTGCTATATTATATTACTGACGGGCCTTACCATTGCAGCCCTGTGGTTTTTGCAAAAACGACTTAAGCCAAACATTTATGGGATAGCCGGTTTGCCTTTGCTGGTTTTATTAGTGTTGATTTTCGATGTTCAGGCCAAAATGCCGGCACCCAATTTTAAGTCGGATTTTGACAATAACCTTGTTCTTAATAAAACCGATTATTTTTGGCAATCGTCCTATAAGCATTTCTACCCGGAACCCAACGAGCTGGATATTTATGCCGACAATTACATGGTTGATTACAGCAAAACAGCTGTAAACAACGCGTCTTTTAAATATACCGATCCGCAGCAATATCCTTTTTTGCATGGCGACAGCGTTGTAGATGTATTATCGCCGTTTTTTAAGAACAACCCGCAACCGCCCAACATCGTTATTATAGTGGTAGAAGGTTTGGGCCGGGCTTTTACCAACGACGGCGCTTACCTTGGGAATTTTACCCCTTTTATCGATTCGCTATCGGGTAAGAGTATCTACTGGAAAAACTTTTTGAGCGAAGGGGGCCGCACATTTGCCGCCCTGCCGTCCATTTTAGGTTCGCTGCCTTTTGCAAAAAATGGCTTCCTGGCCCTGGGCAATAATATGCCCGATCATCTTTCG
>Ga0206971_10196_pt2 | contig 20398 bp, 16 predicted proteins | sample Alteio_BWOrgHeat_85_FD_152917 | JGI IMG/M metagenome (GOLD analysis project Ga0206971, IMG submission 152917) | Enriched cells from forest soil in Barre Woods Harvard Forest LTER site, Petersham, Massachusetts, United States -... | ecosystem: Environmental > Terrestrial > Soil > Temperate forest >...
ACATAGGGCAATACTAGGAAAAAAATAATGGCTATTAAAAACTCAACTACGTTCACTTTATATTTTTTTAATTATTACTTCAAATCAAAACTAAACATATCCTTGGCGGTAAAAAATCCTTTTTTACCTTGTATCCATTCGGCGGCTAAAACTGCACCCAATGCAAAACCTGAGCGGTTGTGCGCGGTATGCTTAAACTCAATGCTATCTACTTCGCTATCGTAAATAACGGTATGTGTACCGGGTACGCTGTCAATCCGCAACGACTCTATCAGCACCTGGTTATTCTTCACCATGTCTATCTGCGCTTCTTCGTCGCCGCTGTTTTTTTGCAGCACGTTAACCCATTCGTTTTTGGAATCCAGATTTTCAATGATCCCCTCGGCAATGGTCATAGCGGTACCACTTGGCGAATCAAGCTTTTGCACATGGTGTATCTCTTCAACCTGCACGTCATAGTACGGATAATTATTCATCAACCTGGCTAAAACCTGATTAACGTAAAAAAACACGTTAACGCCCACGCTAAAGTTTGAGGCATACAACAACGCGCTGTTATATTTTTCGCAATCGTTTTTTACTTGCTGTAATTGCCCGTACCAGCCGGTTGTACCAACAACAATAGGCGTTTGCGCCTCAAAGCAAGTTTGTATATTATTTAAAACCGAACCAGGCGTAGTAAAATCAATAGCGGCATCGGCCTTTTTTAAATTTTCGGCAGTTAACTCGTCAAGGTTATTCTCATCTATTTTCAGCACGATCTGGTGGCCACGGTCGGTAGCGATCTTTTCGATGATCTTGCCCATCTTACCGTATCCTAATAAAGCTATCTTCATTTCAAAAAAAATGTAATTTTTAAAGCGGGTGTAAAAGTACTATTAAAATTTGAAGCGTAAATAGGCTGATTAATAATGGATGGGGTTATTTTGAAACTCAGGTTATTATCCATAGTATACGAGTTTATAAACTTGGCCTCAACATACGCATCAACCGCGTTAACGCCCCAAACCGCGATAAATATAAAAGCGCTCAGATCGCGGTTACGCCTCAGGTTATCCTTATAATTATAAATAGCCTGATCGTTTACATTGCCTATATATTGATTATTGTAATAGGGCATAGGCTCACCGTTTTGTATGATGTTGCCATTCTGATCTGGTTTAGTATTGACGGCGAGAGGTTTATTGGTAACCGGATCTATCGGATCTGGCCGGCCATGCGTGCGCCACTGTGATTCATTCAAAAAACCATTGTAATCGTTTCCGTTGGTGTATATTTCGTATACCAGTATACCTAAACCAGCGTATAATGCCGGCAACCGCCAATACAAACCATGCCGGTTGTATATCTGGCCCCAGCCGGGTATCATTAACGAGTGCATTACTGCTTTGCGCGGACTGTGGTTGGTATCGGGATGATAAACAGGTTCCTTTTTAGGCGGAACTACTGTTTGGCGGAAGGGTTTTGACTTGAGCGAATCGTTCTTGCGGTTTATGCTGTCTTTTTTATTACGATGGCTGGTGGTGTCGGGTGTTTGCGCCTTTAAAGTTAAGGCGCCAAGCAGTATAATAATCGCTAACAAGTACCTGTTCATGCCTACCAATCCAACATTTCCAAAATACGGCCCATATCATCTTCTGATAAGAACGGTATCTCGATGGCGCCTTTACCCCCGTTGCCCATCTTTATCTTTACTGAGGTGCCAAACCTGGAAGCCAGGTCATCCTGTATTTTTTGTACCTGATAAGTTAACTCTTCGGGCTTTTTGCCTTCTTTTTTGGGTTTTGCGTGTTGCAGTACGCGGGCCATCTCTTCAACCTTGCGTACCGATAGGCCCTGCTCAATGATCTGCTTGTGGATGTGCAGTTGCGCAGCAGGGTCGCTAATGGTAATAATCGCCTTGGCATGCCCCATGCTGATCTGCCCGTCACGGATAGAAGCTTGTATACTTGGCGACAATTTAAGGAGGCGCAAATAGTTGGTCACGGTCGACCGGTTTTTGCTCACGCGTTCGCCAAGCTCGTCTTGTTTCAAACCAACCTCATCGATCATTCGCTGAAAGCTTAGCGCGACTTCGATGGCGTTCAGGTTTTCGCGCTGTATGTTTTCTATCAACGCCATTTCCAGCATTTGCTGATCATCGGCCTGGCGTATGTAGGCAGGTATTTGTTTAAGTCCGGCTAATTTTGAGGCACGCAAACGGCGTTCGCCCGAGATAAGCTGATAGGCGTGCGCGTTTACTTTACGGACGGTGATTGGCTGTATCAAGCCCTGCAGTTTGATCGAATCGGCAAGCTCCAATAAAGCCTGCTCATCAAACTCAGACCGGGGCTGAAAGGGGTTTACTTCGATCTCACTGATCTTGATCTCATTAACCGACCCCAGTTCGCTGTCTTTACTATCCGGAATGGATGAAAACTCTTTGTTACCGGTGTTTTGGAGTACTGTATTTACAGAATCATCATTTAAAAGGGCGCTTAAACCTCTTCCTAACACGTTTCTTTTCTCTGCGCTCATTTACTTATGCGATTGCGGTATCTAAGTTGTTTTCTACTTTGGCCAGGCCGTTGTTACGGATGATCTCGCGGGCAAGGTTAAGGTAATTGATAGCACCTTTGCAATTGGCATCGTGCATAATTACCGAAACGCCAAAGCTTGGTGCTTCACTTAAACGTGTATTACGTTGTATAATTGTCTCGAAAACCAATGCTTCGAAATGATTTTTTACTTCTTCGACCACCTGGTTCGACAAGCGCAGGCGCACATCGTACATGGTTAATAAAATACCTTCAATAGCCAGCCTTGGGTTTAACCTGTTTTGTACGATCTTGATCGTGTTTAATAGTTTACCTAAACCTTCTAACGCGAAATACTCGCACTGTACGGGTATGATAACAGAGTCGGCAGCGGATAGCGCGTTGATTGTGATCAAGCCCAACGATGGCGAGCAGTCGATAATGATAAAGTCGTAATCGTCTTTTACCTTGTTCAATACCGCCTGCATTTTGTATTCCCGGTTTTCCAGGTTGATCATTTCAATTTCGGCACCTACCAGGTCAATGTGAGCGGGCAGTAAAAACAAATTGGGTGTATCTGTTTTCTGGATGGCATCGCGCGGGTCGATATCGTTAATGATGCATTCGTAAATGCTATTTTTGATATTACGCGGGTCAAACCCTATGCCCGATGTTGTATTGGCCTGTGGGTCGGCATCAACCAATAAAGTTTTAAACTCCAGCACGGCCAAACTTGCCGCAAGGTTTATAGAAGATGTGGTTTTACCTACGCCACCCTTTTGATTGGCTAAAGCAATAATTTTACCCATTATATGATCTTAATTTTAGTCCCGGAAAATGCTTACAGTTCAACAACAAAAAATAAAAGCAGAAACCCTATTTTCGCGCTGTTTTAAACCGGGTTAAAGATACAAAATTATCTAATCCGGCAATCCACAGCTTTTGCTAACTTACAAACATTATTTACAGATGGTTACTATTATTGCAAGCACCAACAGGCCACAAAGTTCAACCCTAAAACTGGCCAAATACTATCAAAAAACGTTGCTTGCCAAGGGACTGGAGGCCGGTTTATTGTCGCTTTCCGAACTCCCCGACACGCTGATCGCTACGGACCTTTACGGCAAACGAAGCGCGGCATTTCAAAAAATACAGGATACGATCACCGCTACCGATAAGTTTATTTTTGTGATACCAGAGTATAATGGAAGTTTCCCTGGCATACTCAAAACCTTTATTGATGCCTGCTCATTTCCGCAAAGTTTTTACGGCAAAAAGGCGGCATTGGTTGGCCTGTCATCGGGTCGTTACGGCAACATCCGTGGGATTGAACATTTTACAGGTATCTGCAATTATATCCATTTAAATGTGATGCCTTTAAAGATCCACATAACTGATATCAAGAGCGAACTGGATGCCGAAGGCAACCTGGTTAACCCTGATACCATTGCATTTACCGATGAGCAAATGAATAAGTTTACCGCGTTTTAAACTTAAAGCCCGAAGCTATTAAAAGCTTTCAAAAAGCTTACTGCGTCTCGCTTCAAGCTGACTGTCTATTTTCCAGTGACCATCCTGGCTACAAGGAATGCTGCAGCCGCTGCCAAAGCGCCAATGACCACCACTTTAAACGCGCCAGATACCGGTGGCTGCCCGGTAACCTTGCTTTTAAAATAGCCAAACACAAACAAGCAGATCAGTGTAATGCCGATGGAATAATAAAGCGCCATTTGCGAGTTAGCAATAAAAAAATATGGCGATAGTGGGATAATTCCTCCAACGATATACGACACGCCAATGGTAACGGCGCTTCGTGCTGCGCGGTTTGCTTCGGGTTTCTCAAGACCAAGCTCATAACGCATCATAAAATCAACCCATTTGTCTTTATCCTTAGCCATTTCATCGGCTATCTCGTCTTGCAAATGAGCTGATAGGCCAAAACTTGCAAACACCTCTTTTACCTCAAACTTTTCTTGTTCGGGCACACGCTCTACTTCTTCATATTCGCGGCGCAACTCAGAGTCATAATGGTCGGCATCAGTTTTACCGGCCAAAAAACCACCCAATCCCATAGCAATGGAGCCTGCCACAATCTCTGCAATGCCCGCCGTTACTACAATGGTTGACGAGTTTACTGCCCCGCTTAGCCCTGCTGCAAGCGCAAAAGGCACGGTTAACCCATCGCTCATGCCTATTACAATGTCGCGTATGGTGTCTGAGCTTTTTAGATGGTGTTCGTTATGCATAGTTTAAAGGTAAACAGGTTTGAACAATCGGTTAAGTTTAATCGCAATTTGTAACAATTAAAAATAACGCTAACGGATAATAGTAACCGCACCGCTCATATTAGGCAGGTTACTTTTCAAATCGATAATGTAGTAATAAGTACCTATTGGTAACGGCACACCATGATACTTACCATCCCAGCCCCGCGTATAACCAGTATCAGTATAAACCAATTGCCCCGCGCGGTTAAAAACCGTTACCACGCATTGCGGAAATGCGATCAGGGCATCTATGTTCCAGGTATCATTAACACCATCGCCGTTAGGCGAAAAAGCGCTCGGAACCACTACCTGCTTAAAAACCTTCACAAATACTTCGTCGCTAACGGTATTGCAGGCATCGCTAACCGTAAGCGTGTAGGTTATGTCATCGGTAGGCCTGGCAATGGGGTTAAGCACGCTGGTATTGTTTAAGCCACCTACTGGCAACCATTGGTACGTCAAATTATTACCTGTAACCGATCCGCTTAGCTGTACCGATTGCCCTATAAAAACAAATTTATCGGGCCCGGCATTGGCGGTTGGCAGTTTGGGCACGCTAACAGTTACCTTGCCTTTACTGGTGCAACCATTAGCCGATGTACCCGTTACGACGTAGGTTGTAGTATCGATAGGTGACGCTACCGGGTCGACAGATGTACTATCGGACAAAGTCTGACCTGGCGACCAGCTATATTTTAAGCCGCCAGTTGCGTGCAATGTAACGCTCTGCCCTTTGCAAATGGTGGTATTGTTACCGGCTGACACGATAAACTGCGGATAAGTGCCCACTGTAACCGACGCAGTTCCAAAACAGCCCGCGGCAGATATCGCTTTAACAGTATAGGTGCCCGCCATTGCCGTTGTAGCATTAGGAATAACCGGGTTTTGAGCAGATGAACTATACCCATTTGGGCCACTCCAAAGGTAGGTTGTTGCACCGCCGCCAAGCAGCTTAATGGTATCGCCGTAGCAAACCATGTTATTAGCCGCGCTTGCGGTGGCTGTAGGAATTGGATTAACAACAACCGTTAATATGTTAGATGCTACCCTACATGTTGGCGAGTTGATGTTTACAGCTTCAGCAACGAGCAAGCGGTATTGATAAGTGCCTTGTTGAGCGTTCACATAGTTAACTATATACGAAGTTTGCATGGCACCCGGTATATCAGCCCAACCGCTGCCGTTGTTAAACTGCCATTGATATGCCGGCGTAGCGTATGTGCTGGCATCAACCGTTGCACCGATATTGAAACTGCCGGTATAACCTACACACAAATTTGATGGTATATTGGAGTTGGTTGACGAAAAATTTGCGTTGATAATAGGCCCACATGGTCTAAACGTTATATCGTCAATTGCCAGGTCGTTGCCGCAAGTGCCCGGTAGGGTATTAGCATTGCTCATTTTCAAAACAATGTCAGTCACTCCCGGCGGTGTTTTAAAATCCACGCTATATTGCTTCCATTGCGGTGTTGTTGTGGATGGTATATCGCCTGTGCTGTAACTGGCCAGTTGTACGCCTGTCGTTGTTTCTATCGTAAAAGCAATATTGGGTACTTTGGGAGCGCCTCCACACTGGTCGGGCTTGATCAGGTTTACAATCCAGGCTCCAAATTCGTAAGTGGTTGCGTTACAAAGACCATGGATAGGGTAAGTAAAAAACACACCGGGCGATGGCGATGCATTAACGATCATCATATAGCCGTTTGGGTCGCCCGTATGATCCTGGCTTAAACTATGCCAAGCCTGGCCGAAGCAATCGCCTATCGAATGGGCAATCGTATAAAATCCATCATTTGGGCATGGGTTGACAATGTAAGTATAGCTGGTGGTGTCTCCAAGGCTTGGCCCGATTGCTGCCGTTCCAGAGCCAAAAGTGTGATTAATTACCGGGTCGCCCAGACTACCACTGCATAGCTGCGCGCAACATTGTGTACAAAATACACCCATCAATGCAATTAGAATCAGGCAAAACTTCATTAAACGGGTGTATTGATGGTTATTTTTGGTATTTCAAAGCTAACATTATTTGCCACTCTTTAAAAAAACGAAAAAATTAACCAGCAAGTGTGTGCCTGAATAACCAACGCTATCCTAAATTGCAGTAACTGTTTAACTTTATCCGACTATATATTTAATAGCCGAATAAAATAGTGTGATTAACAAAATATAATATATTTGACTAAACCTAAACCTATTCATTTGCTTTATATGAAGAAAATCTACTTATTGCTATTGTTGTTATTTTTTGCCCTCCCGTTTTTATCTATCGCACAAAGCAATTACAAAAGCGGATATGTTATCAATTTAAAGGGGGATACTTTACGGGGATATATTAACTATCGTGAGTGGCGCCAAAACCCAAAAAGTATAGACTTTAAAACCGAATTGAACAACGGGATCCCGCAGAAATTAACCGTAAGCGATATTAATTATTTTGAAATAACCGGCTATGAAACATATGAGCGGTATTTAATTAAAGCCAGCGTAGCTGGAATTGAACTGAGTAATGCGCCAACAGGTGTTGATACCCTTTATACCATTGAAAATGCTTTCTTGCAATTGTTACAAAATGGCAAAAACTGTACGTTATATGCCTACACCGACGATATAAAAACCAGGTTCTATATAAAAAGTGCAGGTATAACGCCGCCGGCAGAATTGATCTACCGCGTTTATTTTGAACCAAATAACAGTAGGAATTTAATTACACGAACGACCTACCAGGGACAGTTAATTGCGCTTGCAGCAAGTTTTAATCTTATCAAGCTGCAACAGCAGATACAGAAAACCGACTACACGGCATCGGACTTGTCGAAAATAGTGTCAAAAATAAACAGCGACTCTAAATATAATGCTGAGAACACCTCTTCGGCCAAGAACGGGTCATTAATGTTTTCTATTGGGGCCGGTTTAAATGTAAGCAAACTAAAATATGAGGGGAACAGTCCTTTTCAAAGTTCGCCCACAGCAACATCGGTATTCCCGCAATTTAACATTAGCGTAGATAATTATGTCAACCCCAACATCGGCCGCGTTTTATTGAGGCTACAGTTGGGTTTTACCATTAAAACCTTTACAGTCACAGGCACAAGCTACTCGTTACCTTTTTTACAAAGCAGCAGCACACAAAATATAACCCAGATTTCCGGATTAGTTATTCCACAAGTTATCTACAATTTTTATAATACCGATGCATTTAAGGCGTTTGCAGGCGCCGGCGTCGCCACAAGTATAGCCTCATATCCAACAAATAAATACAGCCTCAATAATGGAACAGCGGGCACATCATCACAAAATAACTTTCCGGAGTGGACAAGCTTTGGGTTTTCAATGCCTTTTACAGCTGGTATAACGTTAAACAAAAAGCTCGAAATATTTGCAGCTTACTATTTGCCCATAACCATTGTTACCGCTAATTATGCAGCTTTTTCGGCAAGTATTAACACATATTCGGCCGGGTTAAATTATTTTATAAGTTCAAAGCACCGTAAATAAAACATCGGTATTTTTGCGTATTAACCATAGCGCATTAGCCCCAAAGCAACATATTGATGATCAAAGCTTTTTTCGCTACCTTGTTTTTACTCGCGTTTTTTAGCGCGTTTGGCCAAACCAAACGCGATACCACACGCGTTGATAGCTCTAAAAAGTTGAACGAGATTACCATTATTGGCAACGTATCGGGCAGGTCTTTGTTAACTTCAGCGGCATCGGTAAGAGTTATACGTCAAACGCTATTGAGGTTGCAGCCTGACAACTCGTTGGTAGGCGTAATGAATACTTTACCAGGTGTTCGGATGGAAGAACGTTCGCCTGGGAGTTACCGCTTGTCTATCCGCGGTAGTTTATTGCGTTCTCCTTTCGGGATACGCGATGTAAAGATATATTTCGATGATATGCCTTTAACCGATGCGGGTGGCAATACCTACCTCAATTCGGTCGACATTTACGGCATCCAATACATACAGGTTTTAAAAGGACCCGATGGCAGTTTATTTGGTGCTAATTCGGGTGGTGTGGTACTAATGAGCCCGGTTAGCCCATATGATCGCGATAATTTCGTAACCGCGGGCATTAACGGCGGTTCATACGGTCTGATACACGAGAATGCGGCGCTACAAAACACACAGGGTAAAAACCAGTTGAACGTTGACCAGGCCTATCAAAGCTATGATGGTTATCGGGCAAACAGCGCCATGAACCGCCAATACCTACAAGTTGCCGACCGCTGGAAGTATGCTTTTGGCGATCAGCTTAAAGTACTGGGCCTTTACAGCAACCTGTATTATCAAACACCCGGGGGGTTAACATTGGCGCAGGAGCAGGCAAACCCACAATCGGCAAGGCCGGCTACACCGACCATTGGGAGCGCGCAAGACCTTAATGCTTCTATCACCAATAAAATGTTTTACGGCGGCGTATTGAATGATTGGCGTATCAGCGATAAATGGCGTAACGTGTTTGCTGTATATGGCAGTAATGTCGATTTTACTAATCCGTCGTTCACCACCTACGAGCATCGAACCGAGGCGACTTATGGTTTACGTATTTATTTTGAGCTATCCGGCCAAAGCTGGAAAACGATCAGTTGGAAAGCCGATCTTGGGCTGGAGTGGCAGCAAACCAATTCAACAATCGGCGATTGGGGTAATCACCTGGGCAGTAAGGATACCATCCAAACTCAGGATAACATCCACACTAACCAAAATTTTATCTTTGCCCGCTTTAAGGCGACTAACAATGGCCACTGGGAGATGGAGACTTCGTTAAGCCTTAACAATTACCAGTACCAGTTTCAAAACCTATACCCGCTGGCGCAAACCACGTTTATCGACCGGCCGTTTACCGCGCAGCTGATGCCGAGGCTGGCAGTATCGTATATCACGTTACACAGCCTGGTATGGCGGGCATCGGTAAGCCGGGGGTACTCGACGCCGACCACCGGCGAGGTACACGCCACCGACCATATCATCAACCCTACCTTGCAGGCTCAGGACGGTTGGAACTACGAAACGGGTTTCCGTTATAATAGCGATCATCCCGCATTGGAGGCCGACTTGTCGGTATTTTATTACCGGTCAAACAACGCCATTGTTATGCGCCAGCATTCCGACGGTACATCATATTATGTTAATGCGGGTGGTACCAATCAACCGGGCCTGGAGCTTTATGCGTCGTATTGGCTATTGCAGCAGCAAACGTATGGTCTTGTGCGTGGTTTGCAATTAAAGGAGAGCTTTACCTATAGTCAATTTAAATTTCGCGATTACCACGATGCCAGCAACAATTACGACGGCAACAACCTGACAGGCGTACCTGCGCAGGTAGCGGTTAGCAGTATCTATATGCCACTGCCCGAAACTCTGTATCTGTTTGTCCAACATAATTTCACATCAAAGCTTCCGCTTAATGATGCCAATACGGTTTATGCGGGCAGTTACCATTTAATCTCCGCCAAAGCGGGATGGAAACACCCCCTTGGCCCAAAAATGCAGCTAGAATTATTTGCAGGCGCAGATAATTTACTGAACCAACATTATAGCCTGGGTAACGATCTGAATGCCGCCGGTAACCGTTATTACAATCCTGCCGCCTTGCGCAACTTTTTTGCCGGGATCAATGTAAAGTTCCAGAAAAAGAACAATCAGATAGAATAAAGTGCAGCGAGGAGCTATAGACTACAAATTGCTTTACAACCCAAACTTCATCCAGCCATTGCCTTCGTACCCAAAAACAAATTGTTTGGGGTTGATGATCTCGGCCAATATCTCAAGCGAATCCACGATCCTTGGGCCCGAACGGTTAAAATACTGGTTGCCATCAGCAATGTATAGACGGTTATTTTTCACGGCTTTCAGTTCGGCGAAACCGGGCAGGGCGAGCAATACATCCACCTCTTTCAACGTCCTGTCAATCCCAAAACCGCAAGGCGTTAGGATGATAATATCCGGATCGGCGGCTTGTATAGCATCCCAGTTAATATAAGGCGAGTGTCGCCCGTTTTCGGCTAATACCGATCTACCTCCGGCAATATCCACCAATTCCGGCATCCAGTTGCCTGATACCATTAAAGGCTCCAGCCACTCGATACAAGCTACCGTAGGTTTATCGGTTATGTATTTTAGTTTATGGCGAATCAGGTCGACACGCTCGTTTAGGCTTTCCAACAAAGCGTCGCCTTTCGCACTTGCGCCAAGCTGGTCAGCTACCCGGCGGATATCGTTAAAAATATCGTCCAGCGTTTCGGGTTGTAACGAAATGATGCTGGCATTTTTATCCAGCAGATTTTCCAAAGCCTCTTCCACATCTTTCAAACTCACGGCGCACACGTCGCATTGCGCCTGCGTGATCACCACATCGGGCTTAAGCTGTTTAATGGTTTCTTTGTTAATGATATAAACAGAAAGCGCCTCGGTTAAAATTTCTTTTACCTTACGATCAATGTCGGCACTGCTCATTTCGTTACCAAAAGATGCTTCACTACAAACGGGCAAACTTTTAACACCTTCGGGGTAGTCGCACTCATGCGAGCGCCCAACCAGGTTTTGCTGCATACCCAACGCACAGATGATCTCGGTTGCAGCCGGTAACAGCGATATTATTTTTGGTGATGGTTGATCCATAGCAGCGGCAAATGTACAAATCTACCGTAAGGGATTGCGGTATAATCGCAGGTATTATAGCGGCAGCGAAATGCAAAATTTGCTACCCACACCTTCTTTGCTCTCAACCCATATCCGGCCCCGGTTTAGCTCAATAAAATCCTTGCATATTTTAAGGCCTATACCCGTGCCTTTTTCGTTATCCGTCCCCAGTGTGGTGTGGCTTGTGAACGAGAATATTTTATCCAGATCTGCTTCTTTAATGCCAATACCCGTATCCGCTACGCAAATAACAATGCTATTTTCTTCGGTATGGCTACTGATATGAATATCACCTTTCGGATTGGTAAATTTTACCGCGTTTGATATCAGGTTGCGTAAAATAATCTGTATCATCTCCCGGTCAGCATTAACAGTTACCTCGGGCGCTATGTCGTTGTCTACATTTAGTTGCTTTTGGGCTATGATACCATTTAACGCCAGTATGTTTTCGGCAACCAACTGATTTAGGCCAAATAGCTCCTGATTAAGTTGAAAGCCCTGCAGTTGGTCTTTTGACCAGATCAGCAAATTATCAAGCAGTTCAAGCGTATTCGAAATACTGCTTTTTACGGCTGGGGTCAACGCCGACATCTCGTCCATAGTCAACTCACCGGCATCCCACAAATTAAGTAGCCCAATAACCTGGGTAATAGGGCTTCGCAAATCGTGTGAGATAACCGAAAACAGCTTATCCTTTACCAGGTTATTGCTTTCGAGCACCTGGTTTTGTTTATTAATGATATTGTTTTTGGATTTTACCTGATCGTATATATACTTCAGGTAAATAACCCCACCAAAAATAATGATCAGGCCCACGATCAGTAGCGTTTGGTTTTTTGTTTGCTGACTGATGATTGCCTGGTTTTTTTCTTCTTCAACACGCAGCCGCTGGTTTTCATCGTTGCGTTTTTGCGATTCGAATTTCACCTGGTATAAGGCAACCAAGCCGTTTTTATTAACATTGGTCAAACTATCATTGAGGCGCGAGTATTGGTAGTAGTTATTCAATGCCGATCGCGAGTCGCCTTTGACGGAGTCGAGCAGATAAAAATCATAATAATTTGATTTGATGGCCTCGGCATTGCCTATGGTATTGGCTATTGATGCACTTTGAAGCAAAGCCTGCCTGGCCTTGGTGTAATTTTTTAACTGAAAATATATTTTGCCTTGCAAACTATAAATTGCTGCTAATGTACGCGGTCTAAAATTATCACTGTGACTTTTAATAACTAAACCCTGGTTACAATAGGCCATAGCTTTACCGTATCTTTTTTCTTTCAGCTCAATTGACGCAAGATTTGTGTAGCTCGTAGCCTCGTCCGCTTGTAATTTATGATCGAGCGATATTTTAAGCTCTTGCATATAATAATTACGCGCCTGTTTAAGCTGGTTGAGCGCCTCGTAACTATTGCCGATATTACCTAATAGCACCGACATTATATGGTGCTCTGGCAGATCTTTGATCTCGTCAATTGCTAATAAAAAGTATTTCAACTCTTCCTGATGGTCCTTTATCGTGCCATAGTAATACCCTATGTTGTTTAACACCCGGGTGCTGTTAGCTCTATCATTTAAGGTTCTGAATATTTTGAAAGATTTGTCAAAATAGTCGAGTGCTAACGGATTTGCACTATCGGCCAGGTAGCCTAAACCAAGGTTTTTATACGCGATAGCCTCGCCCTTTTTATATTTTAATTGGTACGAAAAAGCAAGGGCCTGATTACCGTATACCTTAAGTTCGTCCAGATTTGTTGTGTAGTAGTCGTATGAAAGGGCATTTAAATTGTTAATCCGGTTGGTATCCACCTTACTGTTAGTTGCCAATACGTTTTTCAGGCTATCAATCTCGCGTTGCTGACCATAAATATCTGTGGATATCAAACTCAGAAATAAAAACAATATACAGGTAGTGTGTATTTTGTTGCTTAGGGCACAAGCCATGCAGGTAATTTAGTTGTTGCTTAATACTTAATTTTAAAGCCCGTATACGTTAACAAAGGTAAATTGTTACAACACACTTAACCATTACTCAATGTCGGGGTAAATAAGGCCTTTAAAAAAAATGTTTTAATGGCGCCTTATAAACCTTGGGGCAACATTAAAGGTAAACAATTAGAACAAAGTTTATTAAAATCAAACGCAAAAAAATCCCAGGGTAGTGTTATCAGCTTTAGCGATAACTCAGGCATCAATATTTTGTTTCAGCATCCGCACAACGCGCACAAAACGGCGGCGATAAGTTTTATCCATTGTGGTTATGGTAACTCCGTGTTCTTTACCGGACGTAGAATGTATGAACTTAATTTCATTATCGGCATTTGATATAATAATGCCGATATGCCCTATCCGACGGCTCCGTTTTTGAGTGCCGGCAAACAGGATCACATCGCCTGGCTTGGCGTCGGTTAGTTTAATACGCTCGCCTGCATTGGCATAGTCAGCCGATGAACGCGGAACAGGTATATTGAAGTTATGAAAAACGAAGCCCACAAAGCCGGAGCAATCAAAACCGTATTCGGGATTGGAAGATGCAAAATGATAAGGCACCCCAATAAGTGTCTGTGCGAAGTTTAAAAGGTCATCGGCGCAAATAGCGTCAGTGTTTTTGTTGGCTACGACATGGTCAATGCTATTACCGAGGCTTTTATCGTTTGCGCGTATAATACTCACGTTAGTCCGCAACAAAGTTTGATGCGATGCGGTAACTGACTTTGTCGTAAAACATAGCCCAACAAATAACACAGTGATTAAGCATTTCATCATAAGCAGCACAATATATTACATATATTAGCGCATACCAAGCTATTCTGCTGTTAAAGTTTCAACAAAATAACGCGGTTATTAACATTTTTTAATAAGTAGTAGCTTATATAAAACGCTGTTTTTATGATTTTAATAATAACAATCATCGCATTGCAATAAAAATTGATCAAAACGCAACTATCTCTCGGTAAAATTAAAATCATTAAAAGCAATTTGACTTTCGATTTATTGACAAATATTTCGTTTATCGAAAATACCTGTAATATGATACTAAAAACTGATTGCGTTTTGATAATACGATTGGATTTTTTTTAATAGGCCTGCTCCTGAGGTCATTCTCCCTTTTTTACGATTTTCGTAAAAAGCAATAATTGCCCAAAATACCGTGAAAACACTGATTTTAAAACAAATATTATATATATTTTTGAGTCATTAGTTTTTGAGTGAAATAATTAACCCTAATTAAGTTTAAAAAATGAAAAAAGTTTTACTACTTGTTTTTTGTGCATTACCGTTGCTCAATAGAGCAGCTTCAATGCCGGCCGACACCGCCCGGCGTGCCCTTAAGGAGGCAGCAACTGCTCAGCCAGCATTCGGTGGCATCACAGACCTTAGAAATCATGTATCATTCCAATTAGAAGGTGGTACCCAGGGCGTTGGGGGTGACCTTAGGTATGGCGTTGCATCGCAACTTTCAGTTAGGCTTGGTGCAAGTTTCATCCCGGTTACCGTTAACAATGCACTTAGCTTACCTGGCTTCCAGTCAACTAATTCGGCCAGCGTAAAATTTTATAACATCCACCTTCTTGCTGATCTGGTTCCGTTTAAAGGCATCCGCGGCTTTCGCCTGGTTGCCGGTGGCGCGTATCTATATAAAGCAGATGGCGGCCTGAATGTTATCCCAACGGGTAGCTATACATACGGCAGCACCACCGTTACCGGAACCGACATTGGTAACCTGAATATGAATGTAAGCTGGAAAGGTATTGCTCCATATGCGGGCATAGGCTTGTTCCGCAGCTTCCCAGGCCATGTATTCAATATTAACCTGGACCTGGGTACCTATTACCTGTCTGCGCCTCAAACCCATATTATTGGAACAGGCCTGTTGGCGGATAATTATCAACTTGAGCCGCAATTTAACGACAATTTAAAGGAGTACAGGTGGCTACCCGTTTTACAGTTAAATTTCAACTTCCGATTAAAATAAACCAAACCTTAAAACAAGTTCTATAATAAAGATCATGAAAAATACTCCTGTTAAAAAAAGAGCTCCATTAGCTGCAATCGTATTCTTTGCATCGGTTGCGCTAATGAGCATTGTAATGTATGCCTGTAAAAAACCTACGGATGGCATTAACATCCTGATAGATTCGCAAACACTTTCGCCGGCACCTACAATAATATCGTTTGTAAATGCTGATTCAACATCAACCAATCAACCGGGGGATTTTCCGGTTACCATTAGCGGTAGCGGCGCAAGTTCGGTCCAAATGGTATCAGGTGGAACTACATTTGTAACATCGCATGGCATATTATCACTATCACTGGTTAAAGGCACTGTAGCAACCGTAGCAAGCCCTGTTAGCTTTACAGTTACCGCGCAGGTTCCAGGTTTTGCCCCATTTATTCAAAACGTAACCGTTACCAGCTCCGACGCCGCGCTTTATGTAGTAAAGGCGCTTGATTATACATCATCGGCCGCTGGTACTACGTTCTTAAAAAGCACTGCCACGCTAAGTGGTGGTACATTATCTTCGGCAACAACTTTCACCACGACAAAAAACGCAAGCATGGCAGAAAATGCGACCGTTTCGTTTAGCGCAGGCACACAAATGCAGGATGCTAACGGAGCTGCCCTCAGTGCCGGTACATTAACTTCTAATATTGTACAATTAGGAATTGTAAACAACGCATTGACCGACGATTTTCCAGGTGGCTTGTCTGCACCAGACGCGCTTGACCAAAATGGTGTTGCCATAGCTGGCGGCGTTAACTTCGTGCCTGCTGGTTTGCTTTCTATCAGCATGACTGCCGACGGTAACGCGGTCAAGAAATTTTCGAAGCCGGTAAATGTCAGCATGGAGCTAAGCAGTTCTATCAATAATTTTGCTACCGGCGCCGCTTTAAAAGTAGGCGATGTAATACCTTACTGGAGCCAAAATGATGTTACCGGCCAGTGGAAATACGAAGGTAATGCAACCGTTTTTTCAGATGCGAGCAGCAAATTAGCGGTAACTATGCCTATCAGCCACTTATCAAACTGGATGGCCGGTTGGTTCTGGAGCGCGACGTCAACAGCAGGTGCAACGTACACCTCTTGCGGAAGTAATCTAACTGTCACCCTTGCCACTGCCGATCCTGGCTTTAAAGGCGGTAACTACACAGTTTATTTGCTATCGGCTTATGGCAATATAGTTGCTGTACAAAAAGGCGGCGACCTGCACAACGCTTCCACTGTAACTTTTAAAAATGTACCTAATATAGCACAAGCAAAAGTTGCTGTATATTACAAAGGCAAATCGGCCGCTGTGAGCTCATTATTTGCAACCTGCTCAACAGGCACCCTAAGTGTCGCTGTACCTACAGCAGCCACCGCGTTTGTTAACCCGGTAAACGTAGCTGTAGATGTTACAGGCTTATGTAACGGCAAACAGATTTCTGTTTTACCGTCGGCACCGTTCCAGTTGTACCAGCAAATTAACGGTTCACAGTCGTTCCAACCGGTTGGCGTAATCAATATTATAAACGGTAAAGCAAACACGCAACTTGAAACAGGTGGCACTTATTACCTTGCTACCTACTATAACAAGGCCTATTATCAAACTGGTAACTTTACTGTAGCAAAAGCCGCTATCGTAATACCAACTACTACCGACTTAAAAGTTACTTCAACTTATGACATTGGTACCAATACCTTAACATTTTCGGGTACTATACCAGTAGCTTGTAACTAAAACAATATTGCACTAACATTTTTAAGCGCTCCGGGAAACCGGGGCGCTTTTTGTTTGATGTCATTTCAATGATACGGGCCTGTATCAATAATCTTTAAACGCTACAATCGGCAACCTACTCCAGCAACAACGCATCGTTATCATCCGTCAGGCTTAACTGTATCGTATCACTACCAGCAATGCCGTCAACCGATCCGCGAATGTGTGTAGCATTCAACAATACCTTTTCAAGCTGTTTTTCGCGGGCTTTCCACAGGCGCTCCATGGTCTCGCGCTCTTTGAGTATCGACATCCGCATATCCATAAAGCCCTCGCGGATGGCTTTCCATTGCCCGGCAAATTCTGCTCCGGTTAGGTAATCGTACAACAGGTGCATTTTATCGCCTTTGTTCTCCTGGCTGCGCGTGGCGTTGTATAGTTTGATCACGCTGTCGCGGAGGATGTAAGCGACCGCTTTGGCCTCTTCGAACGAGCATATCCACACACCATCCTTTTCGCCAAAGTAATCCATGCCCTTAGGATAACATTGCGACACAATGACCGCCACATCAACACCGATGTTGCGCATATCCTTTTTTAGTTTCTCAATCCAGTCACCGCCAAAATCCTTGGTGCGTTTGCTTTCGAATATGATCTTACCGCATTCCTGGCCAAACTGGTTGCGGATAACTTGTATACAATCCGCCCCGCGTACACCCTTGCCAACCTCCGTTATCACATCAAACGGGAAGCTGTTGCGCAGCATATCTTCCAATATCAGTTCCTGTACTTCGCCTTGTAGTTGCATGCTGCCTTGCTCGGCTTTGCGTTTCATTTCTTCGGCCAGTTTTTTCTGATCGTCTAACTGTTTGGTCAGCTCCATCACCCGCATTTGGTGCTCAGTTTCTTTCACCTGGCTTTTCTCCATCTCTTGCTTGCGGATCAGCTCGCTCAGTTCATTACGCTGTTCCTGCAACTTGCGCTGCATTTGCAGTTCCATTTCCTCTTCGCGGTTTTTAAGCAGTTGTTCTTTTTGCAGAAATTCCATCTCTTTTAGCCGCGATGCTTTCAACTTTTCCTCGGCCTCTTTGTTATTGTTTTCGAGCATTTGCAGCTTATTCTCAAAATCGGACGCGATGGTCTTGCGCAAACTTTCTTCCAGCGTAAGCTGTAAGGCTTTGCGTTCTTCGGTCAGGCGTTGCTCAAACTGCAGTTGTTGTATCTGCTCCTTTTTGCTAAACTCATCCAGCTTGCGCGAATACTCCTCCTCCTTTTGTTTGGTGAAGTTCTGCATCTTCTCGCGTAGTTCTTTTTTATATTCCTCGGTCATGGCTTCCTCTAAAGGGAAAACCGTACCGCATCCCGGACACTTTACTTCTGTTGCCATTTGTTTGATTTTTGGGTCAATAAATATAGCCCTTATCGGGGATTATTGTTAAAGATGTGGATAAGAAATGACGAGACCGGTGGGCCAATGCCGGTAACCAGCGGCAGCATTACTTTTTTTGCTTCGACGAATTTACATTCCAAATCTTTTCGGCCTTGCGGCCTACTATCCAAAATGATACGGCCAGTACCGCGAAGAACACCGACTTATTGGTGTTCTCCCAAAAGTATTCGAAGTACTTGGTATAAATGAGGATAATAAGAAAGGTAATACCAAACTCGCGCGCCACCACATCGTTACGTTTTAAACCAAATATCAAAAAACCCGAATAAATTACCGCCGTGATAATACCCCAGTAAAACAATGTGATTTGCTTTACCAGCCACCATTGGTTTAACGAGCCATAATTGCCAAATAACGAAAGCATCCACAGCGATACAAATAAGTACAGCATGCCAATAACATAAGTTAACTCGCCAAACTGACTGAACCATTTGCGGTACCTCAGCGCTGCGCAAGCCACCACCAGTACTAAGCCGAAGATAACGAAGCGCAGGGGATAGTTCATGCCGAAAAAATAATTACCCCAATGGGTTTGATAACCGGTTTCGCTACCAAACCAACTGCCTAACGATACGAGCGCAAAAAGCCAGATCATCCGCGAGTTCATATTCCAGGCAAGTATGCCGTATACAAATACTGAGAGTAAAAAGAGCAGCGAAAAGTGCCCCGAACCATTATCGAATGTTTTGCCCAGGTAGGCTATACTGTTGGCCGTAAGCAAGATGGCCATAAAAACCACGGCCTCGTTACTAAACACCTTTTCGGGCGAAACACGCTTGAGCCGTCTGCTCCAGTAAAACAATCCAGTCGCTGTAGTACCCGAGAGTATGCTGATGACAATATTGGGCGTATCGTACAGCTTTTTGATGTAGTTGATCACCGAATCGTCGACAATGAGCCAGCCAAAGGCGATTGCGCCACAAATGAGTGCCACCCAAAACGAGTATTTTGCGAGCCGCATCCAATCGAACCCCTTCACCTGGTACGATCTGCGCAGTGTATCGGCCACGCCGCCGTCGATATAGCCCTCCCTTTCCCAATGCGTAATGGCATGGGCTAATAATTCAGTTTCTGACTTATCGAGATCAAGTTTTTCCAAAATAGCAGTTGTTGGCCAGTAAATATAACGCTTATCGGCAATTCAATGATGCAGTCAACTGGCAACGTTTTACGCGAAAGTATTGATCTTCGTCCTTTGATGCCCTACACGAGTAATGCTATCACATTCTCCCGGTCAATAGCCAGCTGAACGATCAGCGCGTCGAGCCCGTTAAAACGGATATCGCCCCGTACAAAATGGTGAAAATGCATGCGGATCTGCTCGTCGTAAATATCTTCGTTAAAGTCAAAAATATTCACCTCGATATTCCGTGTCATACCGTTGATGGTTGGCCGGTGACCAATATAGGCCATGCCTTTATGCGTTTGGCCTTTTACCTCAACCGTTACCGCGAAAATGCCATCGGCGGGTATCAGTTTATAACTCTCGGCTACCTGAATGTTGGCGGTCGGATAACCCAATTGCCTACCTAACTGATCGCCGCGGATGACCCGGCCTGTAATGAAAAACGGATAACCCAAAAACTGGTTAGCCAGATCGATCTGGTCGTTCAGCAGCGCTGACCGTATTTTGGTCGAACTTACGGCTACATCGTTGATATCCTGTTCGGGTATTTCGATCACTTCGTAGCCAAATTCCTTGCTTAGACGCTGCAAGTCTTCCAAACCGCCCTTACGGTCTTTGCCAAAACGATGGTCATAACCGATCACGATCTTTTTAACGCCCACGCGTTCCACCAATACATCGTGAATGTATTCT
>Ga0206971_10219_pt1 | contig 20339 bp, 18 predicted proteins | sample Alteio_BWOrgHeat_85_FD_152917 | JGI IMG/M metagenome (GOLD analysis project Ga0206971, IMG submission 152917) | Enriched cells from forest soil in Barre Woods Harvard Forest LTER site, Petersham, Massachusetts, United States -... | ecosystem: Environmental > Terrestrial > Soil > Temperate forest >...
GCTTCGGGGAGATGGTAGCACTCTTTGATCCGAAGATGTCCGAATGGGGAAACCCACCCGTAAGGGTATCTGCAACTGAATACATAGGTTGCAGAAGCGAACGTTGGGAACTGAAACATCTCAGTACCAACAGGAAAAGAAATCAACCGAGACTCCGCTAGTAGTGGCGAGCGAACGCGGACTAGCCCAGTGATTGTTGTGTGATAACCAGAACCGTCTGGAAAGTCGGGCCATAGTGGGTGATAGCCCCGTATGGGTAAAACACACTTCAATCCTCGAGTAGGGCGGGACACGTGAAATCCTGCCTGAACATGGGGGGACCACCCTCCAAGGCTAAGTACTCCTCATCGACCGATAGTGAACCAGTACCGTGAGGGAAAGGTGAAAAGCACCCCGATAAGGGGAGTGAAAAAGTACCTGAAACCGGGTGTCTACAAGCAGTCGGAGCCTCCTTGAGGGGCGACGGCGTACCTTTTGCATAATGGGTCAGCGAGTTAGTGTTGCATGCAAGCTTAAGCCGATAGGTGTAGGCGCAGCGAAAGCGAGTCTTAAACGGGCGTCAAGTATGCAGCATTAGACCCGAAACCGGGTGATCTAGCCATGGGCAGGCTGAAGGTGATGTAACAGTCACTGGAGGGCCGAACCCACTCCTGTTGAAAAAGTAGGGGATGACCTGTGGCTAGGGGTGAAAGGCCAATCAAACTCGGAAATAGCTGGTTCTCCGCGAAAACTATTTAGGTAGTGCGTCAGGCGAATACCTACGGGGGTAGAGCACTGGATGGGCTAGGGGGGCGCGAGTCTTACCAAACCTAACCAAACTCCGAATACCGTAGAGTAATACCTGGCAGACACACGGCGGGTGCTAACGTCCGTCGTGAAGAGGGAAACAACCCAGACCACCAGCTAAGGTCCCTAAATCATGGCTAAGTTGGAAAGGATGTAGGGAGGCCAAAACAACCAGGAGGTTGGCTTAGAAGCAGCCATCCTTTAAAGAAAGCGTAACAGCTCACTGGTCTAAATAAGCCGCCCCGCGCCGAAGATGTAACGGGGATCAAGCCATGTACCGAAGCTGTGGGTGCATCGATTTCGATCGATGCGCGGTAGCGGAGCGTTCCGTAAGCCTGCGAAGGTGTGGCGTAAGCCATGCTGGAGGTATCGGAAGTGACTATGCTGACATGAGTAGCGACAAAGAGTGTGAGAAACACTCTCGCCGAAAATCCAAGGTTTCCTGCGCAAGGCTAATCCGCGCAGGGTAAGCCGGTCCCTAAGGTGAGGCCGACAGGCGTAATCGATGGGAACCAGGTTAATATTCCTGGGCCAACTGGAAGTGACGTCCTTTGTAAGCGGTTCCTGCTTATCGGATTGTGGGGGCAGCGAAAAAGGGCCAGGAAATAACTCCAGTATAGACCGTACCCTAAACCGACACAGGTGGATTGGTAGAGTATACCTAGGCGTTTGAGAGAACTACGTTGAAGGAACTAGGCAAATTACCCTCGTAACTTCGGGATAAGAGGGCCTTTGATGTGGGCAACCGCATCAGAGGGGCACAGACCAGGGGGTGGCGACTGTTTACTAAAAACACAGGGCTCTGCGAAGTGGCAACACGACGTATAGGGTCTGACGCCTGCCCGGTGCCGGAAGGTTAAGAGGAGATGTGCAAGCATTGAATCGAAGCCCCGGTAAACGGCGGCCGTAACTATAACGGTCCTAAGGTAGCGAAATTCCTTGTCGGGTAAGTTCCGACCTGCACGAATGGCGTAACGACTTCCCCGCTGTCTCCAACGTAGACTCAGCGAAATTGAAATCTCCGTGAAGATGCGGAGTTCCCGCGGTTAGACGGAAAGACCCCGTGCACCTTTACTGCAACTTTTCAGTGGTACTAGGGAATGGATGTGTAGGATAGGTCGGAGGCTTTGAAGCATTGCCGCTAGGTAGTGTGGAGCCAACGTTGAAATACGACCCTTACGTTGTCTGGTATCTAACTGTGTCCCATTAGCTGGGACCAGGACACTGAATGGTGGGCAGTTTGACTGGGGCGGTCGCCTCCGAAAGAGTAACGGAGGCGCGCAATGGTGGGCTCAAGCCGGTCGGAAATCGGCTGTTGAGTGCAAGAGCATAAGCCCGCTTGACTGTGAGACTGACGGGTCGAGCAGAGACGAAAGTCGGTTCTAGTGATCCGGTGGTTCTGAGTGGAAGGGCCATCGCTCAACGGATAAAAGGTACGCCGGGGATAACAGGCTGATACCCCCCAAGAGTCCACATCGACGGGGGTGTTTGGCACCTCGATGTCGGCTCATCACATCCTGGGGCTGGAGCAGGTCCCAAGGGTATGGCTGTTCGCCATTTAAAGTGGTACGTGAGCTGGGTTTAGAACGTCGTGAGACAGTTCGGTCCCTATCTGCCGTGGGTGTAGGAAACTTGAGAGGATTTGTCCCTAGTACGAGAGGACCGGGATGAACGTACCTCTGGTGTACCAGTTGTTCCGCCAGGAGCATCGCTGGGTAGCTATGTACGGTCGGGATAACCGCTGAAGGCATCTAAGCGGGAAACCCACCTCAAAACCAGGTTTCCCTTGAGAACCGTGGTAGACCACCACGTTGATAGGCTGGGTGTGGAAGCACAGTGATGTGTGAAGCTAACCAGTACTAATTGTTCGATCGGCTTGAGAGCCTGCATGCTCAGACGCCGATACATTAACCCAAATATTTTCTTCCAAATTTCGGAACTGACCTTGGTTTTTTTACTTCGTCTCTGATTTCAGACGACTTGGTGGTAATGGCGAGGATGAAACACCCGATCCCATCCCGAACTCGGCCGTGAAAAGCCTCTGCGCTGATGGTACTGCATCTTAAGGTGTGGGAGAGTAAGACGCTGCCAAGTCTTCTGAGATCAGAGCCAAGGCAAATCAAAACTTTCAACCTATTCCGATTGTCGAAACTCACGCACGCCGGCACACCGTAATTCCCAAATTGCCGACGTCCGCGTGTAGCTTGAAACACGCACGCTTTGCCGCGGGGTGGAGCAGTCTGGTAGCTCGTCAGGCTCATAACCTGAAGGTCGTTGGTTCAAATCCAGCCCCCGCAACCAAATTAGCCCGTTAACTCAATGAGTTAGCGGGCTTCTTCTTTGGCGCGAGTGCGCTCATCTCATCGGCGGAAGCACCACGGAAGCACCGCGGCGAGGCTTTTCCACACACGGATAAGTAATTTGGAGTCCCAAAAATATATCATCGGTTGATAGAATATTTGGAGTAGCAAAACCCGTCTGCATTGCAGTGAGGCGCGCATGGCCAAAGCGATTGTAAAAGCGGCGCCGGCTATCGCGGCTCCCGGGCCCTTTCTTGGTTTCACCCAACAAACATTTCGTTTCGTAAAACACCTGCTCAACGCGTCTTCTGGGGCAACAATCTTTTTAGAAGTACTTGATGACATCAGTGTCGAAAATTCTGCCGGCGCCGTACTGCTTGAACAGGACGCCAGTGCGCTGACCTACAATCCCGTTGGCGATAAATCGGAAAAAATTTGGAAAACCCTTCTCAACTGGGTGCTGGCTGTTGAGAGCGGAGACGTTGATCCGACTAAAACTAATTTTGTTCTATTCGTTCTTCAGCCGAAGGATAAGGGGCCGATAGTGACCAAACTGCATGCGGTCAAAGATTCGACGCAAGCGGTTGTATTTCTCTCTGAGTTAAGAAGCTTCATCAAGCAAACGGAGTCAGATTCTAAGCAAAAAGGTGAGCCACTTCCGCAATGGCTTCGGACGGCGAAAAAAGTGGCCAAAAAACCCGACGCCACTCTAGCGAACGTAATCGTTCGTACTGCTATTGAATTTGGCAGTGGTGCGCCCGTCGATGAAATTCTTGGCGTCTTAAATAAACATCCAATAAAGCCGGATCTACGTATAGATGTTGCGCAAAAGCTTCTTGGTTGGGCGCAAGATAGATTAACAAAGCAGATCTCACAGAAAATACCGGCGCGTGTTTGCTACGACGACTTTCACCCGGTGTATGTGCGCACTGTTCAAATATATTCGGGTGGACACCTACCGCTTCCGCCATTTTCAAAAGTGCCCGGTGAAGCGGCGCTTATTGATTTGATCAGGTCGAGCAAATTTGCCGAACAAATGCGCTTGGTTCAGTGCGGAGATGATTTTCTCATTGAAGCCGCAATTGAATTCATGCGAGCAGCGGAAGAGAGGACGCTCTGGTGCCAAAAGGGCGAGGTGGTGTCACGCCAGTCGTTTGACGACTTCGATAAGGCGATCACCGCGTATTGGCGCAAAAAAAAGCAAATTACGGAAACCGCGTATAAGCATCAACCCGCCGAAGAGAGAGGCAAGCTTCTGTGGGCGGAGTGCGCTTTGCATAGAGAAAAACTTGAAGGGCGAGACACGCCTGATTTTTATACACCGGGAAGCTTTCATACCCTTTCCAATGAAATGCGGCTGGGTTGGCATCCGGACTATGAAAAGTTGATAAAGCGATAGGCATGCAGACATTTTCCAATGAAATCGGATTGGTACAGAATCCGGCAATCGGGGCCGCTGCTGTATGGCGCTTTTGCTGTGGATTTACTCGTGATGTGACGGCCAGTGAAACCCCTTTCGCCTACGCGTTCTTGGTTTTGCCAATTGTCTTTTATGAACGAACTTTAAAGCCCGTGCTGGGTACTCAGCGAAGGACGGGGCTAAGAGGCTTCGAAAGCAAATTAACAGGCAATGATGCGTCGAAGGGGTCTCGCGAAGACCTGTTTGGAATTGCGGAACGTGCTTTAGCGCTGAGGAAAACGACGTTAGAGGCGATTTCCATATCTCTCCGGAGCCGGTTGCTCCTCCTAAATTCCACAGCGGGAACGTTGATGCCGGTGACCTATACCAAAAAAGCTGTAGTCGGCCCCTCTTCTAGCAACATCTTAGATGCTAGCGAGAAGCTGGGATTTTGGTTCTCTCAGGTAAGTGCGTTCGAGCTGACTCGAACGCTTCGGGTGTCTCTGTAATGCAGTTCCAAATCGACCGAATAATATTGTGGCCACGAAATCACGCCTTCAAGGCGCGTGAACTAAAATTCCAAAATGGGATGCTGAATGTCATCAGCGGACTTTCTAAAACAGGTAAGTCCGCCATCATTCCCATAATCGATTACTGCCTTGGCGCCGGGAAGTGTGCGATTCCTAGCGGCGTAATTCGGGAAAAATGCGAATGGTTTGGAGTTGTGATTAAGACCGATGAGGGGGAAAAGCTGTTTGCTCGCCCCGAGCCCGGTCAAAGCAAAATCGACAATAGAATTTACTTTATTGAGGGCAATCAAGTAGAGACGCCTGAGCGCATTTCCGACGGCAATACAATAGTGGAGCAGATTAAGCGCCGTCTCGATGATCTCGCCAAGTTAACGCCAATGCCATTTGAAGCGGACTCGTCATCTCCTTCCGATGCGCGACCTAGTTTTAGAGATATGATGTCGTTCTGCTTCCAGCCGCAAAATATCGTTGCTAACCCTGATGTGCTTTTTTTTAAAGCGGATACGTTTGAGCACCGAGAGAAAATTCGTACCATTTTCCCATACGTGCTTGGGGCTATTACGTCGGAATTGCTCGTATTGCGGGCTAGGCGCGATGAGCTTGCCAAGTTGTTGCGCCGAAAAGAGCGTGAACGGGAAGTTTATTTGGCGTCAGATCAAAAATGGCAAGCGGAAATAAACACATGGCTGTCCAAAGCGGCGGAGCTCGGATTGACGCCCGCAGTTAGCGAGGACGGGGCTTCTTCCTCAGAAGCCATCTTGATGCTTAAAGCGATCGCGAAAAAAACGTCAGATGACGCTCATGTCTCCGAAGGTACAATTAAACGCGCGGTCTCAGAATATGCAAATCTAGATCGAGAAGAAGTGTCTACGGCCTTCGATCTTACCGTCCTTAAGCGCCGATTGTCTGATATGGAGCGGTTGCGTAAGACGATGTCGGAATATTCCGGCGCACTTGGAGTCCAGAGAGACAGGTTGGAGCTATCTACATGGCTCTCCGGGTTAGCTGGCGACACGTCAGAGTGTCCCCTTTGCCATAGTGAATTTGATGCGCCATTACGCTCGTTGGAAGAGTTGATCGCTTCTCTGCGTCAGATAGAAAAAACGTCCGATTTGGTGTCGTCTTCCGCTCCCGAGTATTTCGATCGAGATCTTTCCCGAATTCACACCCAGGTACGTATTAAAGTTGAAGCGCTTGAAACGATAAAGGCGCGAAAGAGCGAGTTGGCACGAGTATCGGATGAGGCGAAGCGAGCTAAATATAGAACAACCGAAATTGAAAGGTTTCTAGGCGGTTTGGAACGTGCTTTGAGCACAAATGAACTCATCTCACCTAGCGCGGCAATATCTCAGGAGATCGAGGACCTAAAAAACGAGATAAAAGATATCGACGCAAAAATGAAAGCTCAGAATTATGCGCCTCTCCTTGCCAACGCCCGGCGCCGGGTCGAGGGTTTCGCCAATCAGATTATTCCGGATACAGATGCCGAATGGAAGGATTCGCCGATAACATTGGTCACTGAAGAATTGACGCTTAAGGTGTCACGTCCAGCACGCGAGGACTATTTGTGGGAAATAGGAAGTGGGGCGAATTGGTTGGCGTATCACGTGGCGATTCTTATCGCTCTCCATAAACACTTCTTGTCACTAAAAAGTAGTCCTGTGCCTAGCTTGTTGATCTTCGATCAACCCAGCCAGGTATATTTTCCGCAAAAATTGGCGGGAGTTGAACAGGAAGCCCCGGATCTAGATGACAAAGACGTCGACGCCGTACACAAAGTGTTTGCGGTGCTGTCGAAAGCTGTAATCGACGCAAAGGGAAATTTACAAATCCTCGTTATGGATCACGCTTCAGACAATGTTTGGGGTGGCCTCGATGGAATTCACCGCGCAGGCAATTGGCGGGTAGATAAACTTGTCCCAGTGGAATGGGAACTTGCTCAATAGCGTCGATGCATTCGCATCAATTTTTCTCAAATAATTTCATGCTCTCTCCATAACTGGGCGAAAATCAAACGATCGCAAGATTTCGAATCGGTTGGTGTTTGAGTTTGATACGCCACTCTTTTAGAGTCGGATGAGGACGGAAATGTTGCAGTTCACTGTAGTCGAGCGCGCATTGCGCGGGTCCATTTCCGGAGAAAGTCGCGCCTTTCTTATTCGCGACAATTGGGATGACTATTCCTTCAAAACCTCCTTAGAGCTCGTTTGGTTTAACCGCGAGGGCGAGAGGATAGACGTCGGTGGCGTTAAGATTACTTCCAAAGGTCTCAAGCAGGGATACGTCGACCTTCCCGAAGAATTCGAGCGGTTAGGTGCAGAGTTTTGTTCGTTAGGGCAGGACGAGAATTATTATGAAACTCTTGCTAATCTTCCCGGCAATGACGGGATTGAAATTCTGAAAGGTCTAAGCGACTGCGTATTTGATCGATCGATTTATATAGAGTTTAAGGATGAGCCGTCGTTTGGCACGTCGTTACTCCGCTCTGTCGCATCACGCAGCATCACGACAGCCTTCGCGTATGCGCTGGCGGGCCAGGCACGCCTTACTCCCTTCAATTTTTCATACCGTTTTCCCGGGCCGATAGAGTTTCGGAAGGGTGGGATGAGTTTCAATGTAGATCCGACGTCCTCTCCTCCAACAAATGTGCACGTCATTATCGGTCGAAATGGCGTAGGGAAGACGCGCTTATTAACCAACATAGCGATGGCGCTATGTTCAACAAAGGTGGATGAGAACAAAGCGGAATCGGGTAGCGTTAGTTTTCTGCTGCCCACGGACGACGCTGAGACACCGGAAGATCTGGGTGGTAGCGATTTTTCCAATCTCGTAACAGTGACCTTTAGCGCGTTTGACCCATTCCGGACGCCCAGTGGTCGGGCAGAAGTTGAGGGTGACATTCGGTACGCTTATCTCGGTCTTAAGTCCGATGGTAAATTAAAAAGCCTTATAGATTTAAAGGAAGAATTTAGAGATGGCTTGCAGAAATGCGCCACGGGACCCCGGCATCGCCGCTGGTTGGAATCCATTGCGATGCTTGAAACGGATCCGGGGTTCGCGGAATTAGGACTCAGGTTGTTGTTTGAGGGGGCGGGGGGAGAGCAGGCTATAGCCCGCATGGTCGGCATCTTCGAGGATCTAAGCTCCGGACATAAGATTGTCTTGCTTACAATGACGCGGCTCGTTGAGCTTGTAGATGAACGTACGCTCGTTCTCATGGACGAGCCAGAGGCGCATTTGCACCCTCCATTGCTTGCATCTTTCGTGCGTGCGGTATCGGTATTGCTAAGGCGGCGTAACGCGGTGTCGATAGTGGCGACACATTCTCCCGTTGTGTTGCAGGAGGTGCCACGTGATTGCGTTTGGGTTATGCGCCGTGCTGGAGACGCGATCGATATCGATAGGCCGGAAATGGAGACGTTTGGCGAAAATGTCGGGATTTTGACTAAAGCGGTGTTTGGTCTTGAGGTTACGGATAGTGGATTTCATAAGCTTCTCAGCGACCAGGCTGACTCGCCTTTTGCCACTTACGAGGAGGTCCTTGAGTTCTTTAAAGGAAAACTGGGGGGCGAGGCGCGGGCCATATTGCGTGGTTTGATACAGAGCGCGCCCTAATGCATAAACTTATTTTGCCCGATGTGAATTCTAATGATTTGTATGAGTTGTGTGCGGGGCGGAGAAAAAATAAAGACCTGCGCACTAGGCTGAGCTCGGCGGCTGCGACTGTTGAAGCTGCGACGGCGCAATACGAAGCCCTCGCGGGGACCATGGAACTATATAGGTTCTCGGCTCCCGCTCTGCCCGCTACTGCCGCAACCGGTGCTGAAATAGCAAAATTATATGACGACGTTCTGGTGCCTCGATCTTCAAAAGCGAGGTGGGCCTACGATGAAATAATGCTTTCCGCTAAATACGGACGATGCCCCTACTGCGGGCATTTTCCAGTGGCGACGCTCGATCATTATTTGCCCAAAAAGTCCCATCCATTGCTTGCCATAACCGTGAGTAATTTGTTGCCTTCTTGCGGACGCTGCAATTACGCAAAGCTTGATGAAAGCCCCGCCGAAGAGGGCACGCAGACTTTGCATCCATACTTTGACGATTTTGATGATGCGACTTGGTTGAGTGCGACGGTAATATTGGGGGCCGGTGTGTCACTTAGCTATCAAGTTGCAGATGTTCAGGAATGGCCTCCCATAAAAATAGAAAGGGTAAGGCACCATTTCGAGATTTTCCAACTGGGAAAGTTGTATGCGACGCAGGCTGCGGAAGAGCTTTCCCTGATTAAGCACCGACTAGAGAAGCTATTTGATCAAGGCGGTATTGCAGCAATTCAAGCACACCTGGGCGAGGAGGCTGAAACTAGGGAGCGGGCAGCTCGGAATTCCTGGCAGACCGCAATGTATCGCGCGATCGCCGAGAGTGGCGATTTCATAAGCCGGGGATTTGAACATATCGGCACATAGTCGTGAGCCAACGTCGCGCGCTATAAGGGAGCCGAAGGCATTCCGGTGAAGTCCCAGCCAGCGTCATTTGCTCTAAGAAAATCGACCGCGCCCTGAGTGCCACGGGCTTCGGTAGCGTCGAGTAATGTGGCGACTAGGCCGCGCCGCGTGAGATCCTTCCAAATGGGGCGTGGCACAATCAAATGCACAGTGTCCCCATTAAATGGAAGTTTCTGAGCTGCGATTTGTTCGTCTGTTAATTCAGGGCAATCGACTATGAACTTGCTTCGAAAATCTCGTGAATAGGCGATATGCCGCGCTCCTTTAAAGGCTGCGGCATATTCCCGAAATCGATAACCCGCACCTTTGTCACCGTTGGCGCTATCAAGGAGGAGCGACCACGGTGTTCTCCCGCCTTTTTTGGAAACCTTGGTAACGGCCCGCGCGATTTCGCTGTCGACGCCCCATTTGGCAACATAATTGCCGGCCTGAGACGCTTTGTATGCGCGCTGAAAGTCTACCGCATGTCGCACGGCGTCTCGATAGGAGGGCCATTTCGCCAGACTGGCGACCTCAACGGCTCGTATCCAGGCAGATCGCAAGCAACGGTGTAACTGGGAGGCCTCGAGGTCGCTTAGAGCACGAGTGCAGAAGATTGCGTGTATATGAGGGTGCCAGCCATTGCGGCCGAGAGTGACCTCAAGGTTGCGAAGCCAGTGGATGTTAAAGGCGATTTTTAAGGCGCGCACTCTTTTATCCTGGAGGACCCGCTTCCATGCACCCATGACGCGGGTTTTAAGCGTCGAACATAGGTCTGTAGCTGCGTGCGACATCGTGAACGAAACCATGAACTGATGACCGCCGGTCGTAGCGTGGCCATCTAGTACGTGCTCAACCTCCTGCCGGCGAGCCTCGGCAATTTTTCCGGCACACACGGGGCAGGCCCATATTGATCCGCACGTCGTAACGCCGGCGACGTATGCACCGTTCTTGCCTTCACGGATGACCGCGCCAGCGCCGTGCACCTTGTGGCCACAAGACGCGGTGCGGCCGCCACAGAGGCGGCCAGCCTCACGCCGGAGCGCGTATCTGAGGTGACGCGTGGGTTTTTTTGTGAGGGGCTGAGCGTAACTATGAGTAGCTGACAACTTTATTCGCCTTATACCGAGGGGAAGGAAAGGACGCGCGCTGCGCGCGCGGACCGCATTGGTTTTGGGACCGCGAGAATTGAAGATGAGGGGCTGAACGTAGTTGGGCGTATTTGCCAAAACGAAGAAGGGCCCGGCGATGCCGAGCCTTTCCCCTGCGTGGAACCTTGCGGTCCCAAAATCCCTGGCGGCGCGGTCAGCCCCGCCAGGGCAAAACTTGTCGTTCGCATTATGCGGCCGCTTCCGAAGTATTGGAGCGGGTCTGCGCGTGGACCCATGACAAAAGATCTGATGCCCGATATCGGACCATACGGCGATTAATCTTTACGAACTGCGGTCCGCCGCCACGAACACGCCAGTTTTGAAGCGAACGCGGGGAGACGTGTAAAAGTACGGCCGCTTCGTGCTCTGTTAAGAGGGCCGGGGCTATACTTTGTGGCGCGTCAATGGGCGCTTTAAGCATTTCGAAAACTCCAGGAGATGTTCAACGCCCGCATTTGGCGTTGAAGCGCGCTGATTGTCACGCGTCATCTCTGGCAAGAAATCAACGTGCTCGTTTTGCTTTCTTGTCCGTAGCAGCCTGTTTCCGAATTCGACGAGCTGCAGAAATTACTGCTTCGGTCGGCACATCATCTAACTGTTGCAAGGCCTCGACAATGAAACGTACCGCACCTTTTCCACCATACGTGCTGTAGTCCACCGTGAAAGGGCGCGCCGCGGCCTTTACCCAAGTAGTAGCCAGATGAGATACAAACGCCGACAGGCCCCTCTCAAGAGGTCGTCCCTTTCTCGCTGGTTGCTTGTCGCGCAATTGCGTTTTGCTGGCTGCTGTTAGAGATTTCTCGAGCGCGAGAAGGGTGCGTTGGCATAAAAACAAAGCCTGTCTGTCATCGTTATTCGGGCGCCACGAACCGTTTAGGGATTTTAATTCTCCGCCTCTGACACCCGCTCGCAGAAGTCCCTTATGAAGGCCGGGTAGGTCGTCGCCTCGAGCAATTTGTACTAATCCCGCCGCACGGTGTACGGCCGAGGCGATCGCCTGAACAGAATCGCGGAATGCGGGGGTGCCTGAAAGCGGGCGATAATTGAAAGGGCCTTCGTGAACGTACGCCTCACCAGCATATACCAATTGCCCGGTTAGAGTTTCCGGCTCGCAGCTAAGTCTGTAGCGTCGGATAAGGTGTTGGGAGAAGGCGTCATCGTAAACCACGAATGGCGGGGCCCACATCTCGCCTGTCGACATCAGGTCGGCAATTTTCTGCGTCATGTTCGCCTCTGAACGCTGGTCGTAGCTAAATCACGTATATGTATGGGGAAGGGATGCCGGAAAAAGCTTCACGTATACGTGCACGCCGTGGCGATCACGTATACGTAGGAGCTATTTTATATTCGCACTTTTCTGAAGGTTGTGCCGGGCGCATAGCAGTTGAACGTTGTCGGCTTTGAGGGACGTGCCGCCCTTGGAAAAGGGCAAAATGTGATCAAAGTGCAGCTCCGTACTTTCACCGCATTCCACGCACTTCCCGCCATCTCTTTTCCAAACTGCGAGTTTTACGTGTGACGGTATGATACGACCGGGCGAGCGCTCGTACGGAACTGGATCTTCGGACAGCTCATTTTCGGAGTTCTCAATGGCAGCAAGCCGAAAAAGAAACACGTTCCGTTTACCGTCGTGCTCGCGCCAAGAATCAATAAGGTGGAAATAGCCGCTGTCTGACCAAATGCCATCTTTTAGTTTTTCGTAAACTCGCACCAAGTCCGGCCCCTTTTTCCCGGCCTTATAGCCCTGCGCGGCGCGGTGAAATTTTCCGTTTTCGGTGAGGCTGCCGCTTGAATTGAATTCAGGTTGATCCACGGCCTTTGGGTCCGGTCCGCCCTTGCTCCTAGGGACATCGTGGCCTTCGTATATGAGAATACGCCCTTCATTTTCGACGCGATCGCGGTACGGCGCGCCTCGTCGTAGCGACATAAGAATTACGGAGTGCTTGCCGCGCACGCGGAAATTCATGCCCTTTTGGAGGCTCGTTCCCTCCGTTTGGCACATATCAAAATACGAGATGATGTTATCGCGCTGCATTCCTGGGTTAGCTTACTGTAACTTCACGTGAGAAATCCGGTCCCGCTGGGCCAGAAGATCCGTACATTTCCAAATAAAGCCGGAATTAGGCGGTTTGGCCTATTTCACTACGGTCAGCACCGGACGGGCCGATTTCGCGGCGGGCATGCGAGTTTCCAAAGCGGCGGAAAGTACCGCGGAAACCTCGCTGGCGGCCTTGCGAACGGGATCGTCGGCAAGGTGCGCGTACCGCATGGTGGTTTGAATCTGGGTATGGCCGAGGAGTTTCCCGACGAGCGGCAAGTTCATGCCCTGAGCAACGGCATGCGAAGCGTAGGTGTGCCGCAAGTCATGGATACGAACGCCCCCGAGGCTGGCTAGCTTACGTATACGTCGCCACGGCCTTTCGAGATCCGTCACATGCTTGTCCCCGCTTTTGCCCGGCAATACGTAATCGTTGCCTGAAACGGATGGCAACGCTTCCAGGACACGTTGGGCGGTTGGAGGGAGGGGTATGCGCCGAGCGCCGGTCTTGGAATCAGGTAAGGCGATGTGATCGCCCCTCACATAAGACCATTTCAGTTCTTGAATTTCGCGAAGGCGGCAACCAGTCAAAATGAGGAGCTTAAAGGCGGCAATGACAAATAGGCTTTCCGTATGTTCTGCGTCCAACTTGTCGAGCAACGCGCCTAATCGTTGTAGCTCCTCTACGCTAAGGAAGCGCTCGCGTTTGTTTTCGCGGTACTTGGGGACATGCCGACAGGGATTGGAACCGTCGGGTCGGAGTTCCCAGACTTCGATCAGATTAAACAGCTTTCGCAAAACACCGAGCGTACGGTTCGCCTGATAGGGGATCTCCCGGTACTTGTTGTGGAGATCCGCAACGTCCGCCCGTGTTACGTCCTCGACTTTGAAGGTGCCTAAGGCCGGTCGGATAAAAAGCTCAATAGCGCGCTTGTATTCGCGCTGGGTCGATTTCTTGAGTCGCTGCTCTATGTGGTCCTGGATAAAGCGATCGCAGGCTGCATTTATCGTGGGTGCTCGGCGTGCATTAATCCGCGCCTGAGATGGGTTCCCGCCCTCGGCAACGTCCTGAAGCAGTTTCTTGGCCTGTTTCCTGGCCTCGTCGGGAGTAGCAGTCCCTACGCGGGCAAATGTTACGCGGCGGGTGCGGCCGCCGGCCCTGTACTGAATGCAGTAGGACTTTTTGCCGGAGGGGTGCACGCGTACCCCAAAGCCGGGGACCTCGTCGTCGAACACCACCACATCCTTTTCGGACGGTTCGAGCGCTTCGATTGTGCGAATTGTCAGCTTGGACATTTGCGAAACACCGACTGCGTTTTGGTGCTTCCGCGGAAGCACCACGGAAGCACGCGGAAGCAAAACATGGCGCAGTCTAGCGTTGTAGAGAGTCAGAGTGGTGCGAAAACATTGATTAGATTCAATTGGATATGTTGCTTCAGCGTCGACGCGAGTACACAAGCGTAAGTGGGGTTAGATGTCTCATAACCTGAAGGTCGTTGGTTCAAATCCAGCCCCCGCAACCACCTTTACCACACTTGAAAGCCCCCGCCGTTCTGGTCCTGTACCAGGCGGCGGGGTTTCTTTTTGGCCAACCTGCAAAATGTTGGCCATTTCACCCGCCAATTCGATCTCGATCTCGCCCCGTTCCTGACCAGAGTGACCAATGAGTTTGTCGGCTAGGGAACTGGCTCGTTCCGCGCTGCTTAACGCGCGAAGCGAAGGCTCGGGGAACATTCGCGGTATCGGTGCGTTTCCCTCCCGTGCCGATGGACTCCCAACTAAGGGGATTATCCCGTCCGACACGTAGGCGAAATCAATGGCCGTTATCCTTATCGTGGAAGACGATGCGATGCTCTGCCTTGAGGCGGAGGCAGCTCTACAAGAATGGGGTCACGAGACTCTCGTCGCCAGCGATGTGGATGGAGCGCTCTCGATCATTCGCTCCGCTCAGAAAATAGACGTCCTTTTTACCGACATTTATCTTAAGACGGAGCCTAGAGGCGGCTGTGACCTTGCCCGTGAGGCAATCCGCCTGCGCCCGGATTTGCGCGTTCTTTATGTGACGGGATACACCTTGACTGCTCAGGTCAGGGCGCTGTTTGTTGAGGGTGCACGTTGTCTGGGCAAGCCTTATGCCGACAACACTCTGAAAGAGTCTATTCAGGCTCTCCTAGCGGAGAATGCGGACAGCGCCGCGACGTAAGGGCAACGCTGATCGGGTAGTTAAGGGAGCTTGAAGCTCTCCTCAAGCGTCGGGACCGGCTTTTAGGAAGCCAGCTTTCTGAGCTTTAAACGCGACACTAGCACAATGCTGACGATAGCCGGCGCATAGATCAGTGCACGCAGCCACCCAGAATCGGTGTGAACAGTCAGAATGTGAACCATGGTGAGTGCCCACGGAGCAAGGTGTCGCAGATCAGCCAAATCAAGCTCTTCGCGACAATCCAAGCAATACCCACGATGACCGCGACAAATGCGGATGAGCCGGGAACTCCCGCGTGTTGCGGGCTACGCCTATCGATGGAAAACTAACGGCGCAGCGGTGACTGCACCCGCCTGCCAAAGAGAGGTACCAATGCCCGCCAATTCTCCCCAAGCCTGCACATCGGACTTCACCGCCGCCCTGATCGGCCGGGACATGGAGGCAGCGCTGACTCTGCTGACGGATGACGTAGTCTTCTTCTACAGCAACGGGACAGCCATTGTCGGAAAGGACGCGTTCTCCGCATTGATGACGACAAACTGGAAGATGGTGCAGGACTACGTCTACGCAGCAGCTGATCCGGTTTGGATTGCCCAATCCGATTCTGTCGCGTCCGTCATCTATAGTTTCACATGGACGGGGAAGGTTAGGGATCAAGCAGTCAGTGGTGGAGGTCGGGCAACCCGCGTTCTGAAGAACGATGGATCGGGCTGGCGCATAACGCACGAGCATTTGAGCAACGGAGATTGGAAGCCATAGTCGTCCTTCCGCCCACCCTGCCGTTATAGCCACGCTTCCCAAAGCCGCAAATAACGCCGGTTTCCGGCACCCGCAACCAAATCAGCCCGTTCGCTCAGTGAGTTGGCGGGCTATTATTTGTCCGCACATGACATCCATATTCCACGAGCACCACGAAAGCATCCTGCGGTAGATCTACCAATCCAAATTTCGCAATAACACGCGGCAAAGAAGCCGTGATTTGTTAATGTCATCGGGCGCCATAGGAGAGAGGGGCGACAGCGCTAGTGGCGGAGCTAGCAATCATCGCCCCTAATTCCTATCGGAACTTCAGAACAAGCGTTTCTGCAGCGTTAAGTATTTCTGGGAGGAAATATGAAAGCCACGCAAACGCCTTCAACGTTCAACAAGCTTCTACGCGCCAGTGTTGCGGCCAGCGCGCTGTTCGCTTTCAGCCAGGCAGCGAGCGCCGGCGAAGCCCGCGGTTACATCGTCAGTTGGTGGCACCTCGCTTCCAGCATGGAGGGCGGTGACGATTGTCCGCAAGGCGTCAATCCCAACGTCATCCAGGTGTTTGCACGCGTGCTGAAGGAGCAGGGCTTCGCGCCGGCAGAAATTGAGAAGCGTGTTGTCGATTTCCAGACGAGAGGTCCGGTCGGCGGTGGCTATCTCCCGATCATGACAATGCGCGGTAAGGATGAGGCTGGAAATCCCGCCAACATCTACATCCATCCGGATAGCACGCCCGATCCAATGCTCAAGCGTTCCGAAAGCAAAGTCGCGTACGGCTTCAATCTGGACAATGTCGTTTCACCAGAAAACTTCACCGATCCCGAAACCGGCGAGACGGGAGTCGACAATCAGTTTTATCGCGCCGTCGGCTGTATTGACGCGTTCCGCGCCACCGCGGGCAAGTCGCGCCCGAACCTGTCAGCTTACAATTGGGAAATCCCGCGCTACGTTGCTCCGGCATGGCTGATCGAGATCAAAAACATCGACGACTACAAAAACGATGACGATGTCGATGTGTATATCCATCAGGCCACCGAGCCGGCCATGACGAACGCCATTACGGAGGTTCGCCGCAACATGACGATGTTTGTTGACGAAGGCTCCAGCATGCATGTGCATCTGCACGGCAAGATCAAGGACGGCTGGCTGGTCACCGATCAGCAGGATGAGATTCAGCTGATTCCCGATCCGTATGTCATGCCCAACTACGATTTTCACAAAGCGAAGCTGCGTCTGAAGTTCAACGGCGACGGCAGCATCCGCGGCATTTTTGGCGGCTACCATGATTGGCTCGCGCTCTATTGGGGTGCCGGCGGCTCCAATGGCAATACATGGGAGGCCTTCCAGGGCGCCGATTTGCCGGGGCTGTACTATGCACTGAAAAAGTCAGCCGATGCTGATCCGGATCCGAAGACGGGCCAAAATCGCCAGATTTCGGGAAGCTTCTGGTTCGAGGCAGTGCCGGCATACATTGTGCATCCGTCCGAAGTGAAGAAAATCTCCTCCAAATGATTGGCGTACGCTTCTTGCTATTGGCCGCAGCTAAAGCTTCGGGTTGAACTGGTCGCTAACGCGGGCCCGCCATCTGGGTATGGACCTGCTGCCAGCCGCCGCCTAGAGCCAGGAATATAGCGGTTTGGTCAAATGCAATTGCTGTTCGGACTTGAGCGAGCGAGAGATCAGCCGCAGCGAGGGTGCGTTGCGCATCCAATACATTCAACGGGCTTATCCTTCCTCCCAGTTGCAAGCGGCGGGCTTCGTCCACTGCGACCGCAGCTTGGTCGCGGGCTGTAACCGCGCTCTGCTCCTTTTGAAGATCATGGACGTAGTTATTGAGCGCGGATTCCGCCTCGCGCAGAGCTTGAAGCACTGTTCCATCGAAATTTGCCAATGCAAGCTTCGTTCCGGCTTCGGCAGCGGCAATTTTCGCGCGTGCCGCGCTTTGGTTTGCCTGCCATTTCAACACAACCCCCAAATCCCAAAAGTTGGTGGGCGCGGTAAAGATATCGCGTGTCAGTCCAATCGATCCGCCGGAAAGACCGACTTGTATATCGGGATAGAGCCCCGCGGTTGCGACACCGATTTCGGCCGTTGCAGCTGCCAAAAATCGCTCAGCCTTTCGTATATCGGGCCGGCGTTTGAGCAGCGCCGCTCCGTCCTCAACAGGCAGCTGAGTAAGTAGTCTTGGAGGCGCAACACAAGACATGAGGTCGGCATCGTATTCTGCCGGTGGTTTGCCGGTAAGAACTGCGAGCTGGAAAAGAGCATTCTTCTGAGCGGCGCTGAGGCTCGGAATAACTTCTTCCAACTGACTGACAAGCTGGCGTTGCCTGGTTACATCCAGATCCGTTGCTCTTCCCCCCGACATAAGGCGTTGCGTGAGGTCCAAACTCTGCCGTTGGAGATCAAGCGAGCGCTCCGCCGACTGGAGTTGGAGCCCAAGTCCGCAGATGCTGCTGTAGGCTTGTGCCGTACCTGCAACAACATTCACAACAACAAGATCGTGGGCGGCGGCGACGGCTTCGTCGTCTGCTGCAGCGGCTTCAATGCCGCGTTTTATTCCTCCAAACAGATCAAGGTCGTACCCAACTGTAAGGCCAGTCTCGTAGTCCCAGGACAAAGGGGGTGAAACGCGTTGAAGATATTGCTCACCGGCGGTCTGACCGTACTGCACGCCGCCATTCAGCATTACGCTCGGTTCACGGAGGGTTTTTGCCTCCTGTAATAGGGCGCGGCTTCTTTCCAAATTGGCGTTAGCCGCACGAAGGTCGGTGTTTGCGGCAATGGCCTTCTCGATGAGAGCGTCGAGGCGCGGATCGTCGTAGAGCTTCCACCAATCGTCCGGAACCGGTGCGATGGATAAAGCCGTCTCTTGGTGTGCGGCCGTGAATCCGCCGTGCTCCTTGTTGTTGTAAGTCAGTGGCGTTGGAGGCGTATAGCTCGGGCCTGCTGTACAGCCAGCCAGGACCGATACGCCACAGAATATAACAATCGCTCCGAGGCGGGCAGGAGCCCTCATTCTGCCGCCCCTTCGCGCTTTCTGTCTTTCGGTACGAGAACCGACACTGTCACGGTGCGGCCGGCAATAAGGCGGACATCATGGGCCGCGGCATCAAGGTGAACCCGCACCGGAATTCTCTGTGCCAGCCGTACCCAACTGAATGTGGGATTGATATTGGCGAGCGAATTACCGCTGGCGCCGCGTTCTCTGTCTTCAATTCCCGCGGCGATGCTTTCAACCGTGCCAGTCAAATCAGTATCTACGCCCATTACATGAACGAGCGCTTTGTCGCCAACACGGATCGCGGGCAACTTGGTTTCTTCGAAATAGCCGTTCGCATAGAAGGAATCGGAGTTAATAAGGGCAAGCACCTGCCGTCCAGCCGTTGCGTAATTTCCGGGCTGAAGCTCGAGGTTTGTCACAACGCCGTTCACCGTCGCTTTGACGGTGGTCCTATCCAAATTCAGTTGAGCGGTCTGGGACGCCACTGTGGCCGCAGCGAGCTGCGTATTTGCCGCATCGAACTGAGATTTTGCCGCATCCAATTGAGCTTTGAGGGCGAGTAATTTTGCGTTGCTCTGTTCTGCTTGTTCGGTTGTCGCGAGATTGCCAAGGTCCTTGTTGCGGCGAACGTCTCTTTCTGCTTGGGATAACTGAGCTTCTTCGGCGGCAATGGCGGCCCGCGCGGCACCAATGGCTGCCTGAGCAGCAGCGATTGCTGCCCGAGATTGTTCCAGCGCCAATTCATATCGAGCGCGGTCAATGACGAACAACACATCGCCGACGTGAACAGACTGACCATCCTTAACGGAAACCGTCGTTACGAGTCCGTTGATGTCTGGCGAAACTAGAACGACATCTGCTCTCAATCGCCCATCCCTTGTCCAGGGATCACGATTGTATCGAATCCAGAGCCATCTTGATCCAAAGAGAGCGGTTATCACAATCGCGAGCGTTACCAGCACGCTCACTATTTTTTTTGTGTTTGGCTTCATCATGGCCGCATCCTATGTCCCGTATTGAGTGCCGGCGCAGTAGGCAATCAGCCACCAAACAACCACGAACAACGCCACATCAAACAGACCGGCATGCCAGACAAATCCGTAGAGCTTGATTGCGCGAAAAATGCGCCTCAATAAAAGCGTCACAACGAATGCCGCTGCACCGACGATAAGAATGACGGGAAGAAAAACACCCCCCAATTCAATCTCACCGATCAAGATGCACCTGCACCGCTAAGGCGGAAAGGACCAAAATCGAGTAGAAGCCCGGTTAAGGCAACTGTTCCCTCTAAGCGTTCCTTGGAAGGAGGTGTCTGTTCAATCCGCTCCAATAGCTCGGCCAGATCGGTTTGGAGCTGCGCCCGCGCCCGGTCAGAATCATGCTTCCGGCCCGCATATAAGCCGCCCAGATGAGACGTTAGCTGAGCGATACCAAGTTTTGTGCTTTGGTCGAAGGTATTCTTTACCCTCAACAAATCTGCCAGATTCGTACCAATCCGAAGATCGCGCATTATGTCCTGATCCGCTGTGGGTAGGGTCGTTCGACTCAGGCGTGCTGCGGTTAATCCGATCCTATCGACCATTTGCAGAGTCCAGGCCTTTGGATCTTTGCAGCGGGAATAAGCCAATTCGCTCAGCGCTGTTCGACCCGAGGCCAATATGCGGCGCGCATTCCAAACGGGATCAATCGTTCGG
>Ga0206971_10220_pt1 | contig 20290 bp, 13 predicted proteins | sample Alteio_BWOrgHeat_85_FD_152917 | JGI IMG/M metagenome (GOLD analysis project Ga0206971, IMG submission 152917) | Enriched cells from forest soil in Barre Woods Harvard Forest LTER site, Petersham, Massachusetts, United States -... | ecosystem: Environmental > Terrestrial > Soil > Temperate forest >...
TCGAAGCCTGGCGCGTGGCCGGCAACGCGGTGGGCGCGTATGTAAATTACATCGACCCGCTGTTGCACGACTGGCCGAAAATGTATTATGGCGACAATTATGAAAGGCTGCTCAAGATCAAAAAGGAAGTTGACCCCAAAAACCTGTTCAACTTTCAGCAAAGCGTGGGCTCGTCTTTTAATCCGCCGCCACCGCCTTTGACAGACCTAAGTCCGCTGAACAGGACGCAGGTTGTTCCGAAGGTTTAGCAACTAAAAGCGAAGAAACAATAGTTGCAGTTACCCTATCTTCCGCAAGCGGAAAATAGGGACGAAAATATTTCGAAAACTCAAACATCAAATATCAAAACTATGCTTACAGCACAGGAAGTTATCGACTGGTTGCAAATGCAGCCTAACACCAACGAAGGCGGCTTTTATGCCACCACCGGCACATCGCACTTGATGATCCCCAATGATGCATTACCTCCGGTTTTCCCACCGGTTGAAGGCGGACGGCCCGTATACAGCTCCATTTATTATTTAATAGACCCGGCGAGCTTTTCGGCTATGCACAAAGTAACCGGCGATATGGTTTATAACTTCTACACCGGCGACCCGGTGCAAGTGCTGCTGCTTTATCCCGAAGGTTCCCCGGATCGTTATGAAATATTCAATTTTGGTAATGACCTCAAGTCCCGGTTTTTACCCATGAAAATTATACCCGGGGGTACCTGGATGGGTTCGAGGATGATCCCCGGCGGGAAATATGCCTTAATGGGCGTAACCCTGGCGCCCGGCTTTGAGCCGGTGGATTATTTTATTGGGAAACGGGCGGAGTTGGTTGAGCAATATCCCGAAGTGGCAGGGATGATTACGGAGTTGACGAGGGGGTGATTTTAAGTTTCTCTTTGTTATACTGAGTATTATCAGCCAGAATATGGTCTATCTCATCAAACAATGCTGTTTCTGTCAGACGTTTCAGCGTTTTAAACTTTGCGACTTGACCCGGTCGATTCTCTTCAAAAACAGCAACGCCCATTTTGTATTGCCTGGCTTTTAAACAAGCGTATCCCCGCTGAACGAAGGAGGATGGAATGGCCCACAAAAAGCTTGAGGCCGGATCGTTAAAACTCATGATTAATCCATCGGCTGTTGCCATGAGATCAAAGAAGGGGATTATCTTTTCGGCAACAACTTTCCCGATGTCCTTAATACTTTGAGCCGTGGCCAATTCGGTGTCGCAATGCCACCAATTATCTTTGTCGGAATGGAGTAGTTTCCCAATTCTGCCGCCAGGTTGCAAAATCTCAAATGAACAGTCAGGCGCAAATAAGCCCTGGATCACAATATTTATTGTCATTTGCCCATTTAACCATTGTTCGCCTTTTTGAAAATTTATAAACTGCAGCATATCGCCCGCCGTAACACGATAGTACGTTGCAGTTTTATACCGCGTGAAGCCAAGTTCACGCATCAAATTCCCGATTTCGGTTTTGATTTTTTTATAACCGATGCTCGAATCATACATATTAATAAAGTAATCAGCTTTTTAAAATAATCACCCCACTAAATCCATCCCATTTGCGTCCGTCGTAAGCACCTCGCTCATAAAATCGAAGAAAGGACGCATTTTTTTGAACACCTCATTTACCTTATAAACAAAATCCGGGCTGAGCACCTCTTCATCGCTGAAAAGGTGTCTCAGCATAAATTGTTTGTACCGCAGCAGGTCAATTGCCGGGTGGTCCTTCGCGTAGCTGCGCGGGGCCGAGGTGAGCTGCTCACCATATAATGTACCAAAAGTTTCCACCAGGGTTTTGTCGCCAAGCAGGGTTCTCCAGGTATCGGGGTTGGCGTCGATGTCTTGTCTTAGCCGCTTCATATCATCAGCGTCCGGTCCCCAAAAGCCGCCTACCAGGCCGGAGTTGCCCGGTTCGATGCGGAAATAATAGCCCCCACGCAACTTTTTTGTAGCGCGTTTGAACGATGCGCTCCAATGGCTGTTATAGGGCGTTTTATCTTTTGCAAAGCGGACGTCTTTATAAATTCTGAAAAGGCTTTTTTTTCCTGAAGCGGTTTCAATCTGGTCGTGTTTATTCATTTCAACCAGCAGCGCATCTGCAAAATCGATGATATTGTCGCGGGCTTCCAAATACCGGTCCTTATTGGCGTTGAACCATTCGCGGTTATTGTTTTTGGACAGATCGGTTAAAAAATCAAGGGAATCTTTTTGGATGGTGGCTGGCATGGAAATAAATGTTTTTTCATTCGAAGGAGATTATTACTCCCATCACAAACTTAATAAAAATAGCTGCTTTTGGTTTAAAGTCGATCGTTCATTTGTGGGTTCGAAAACCAGCGCTTGGTAACGGGAATGAAATTTTTTTGATATCCCTTGTACCCTTGCCGTACATACTTTGAATGCGTTTTAGTGTATTTAGCAAGCGTTTTGCAAGGCGTTTGACAAGGCGCGTGACACTGTTTTTTGTGGCCTTCGCTGTAAGTGTTCACGAAAAACTTCAAAAACGTGCAGATTTTAACAATTGTAAATGACTCCCTGCTATAAACCCATGCTTTTCGTTACCATTTGAAGGGCGTCGGCGTGCAATACATCAACACTTTAATACCTGTTTGAGGGTGGATTTCAGCAGCACAAAAAAGGCCCCCGAAACCAAATCCGGAGGCCCTAACCAAACCTAATTAACAACGGTAGATGTTTCTTTATAACAGCTTTGCTTTGCCGGCATTTTTCCCGAAGCGGTAGCTTAGGGTAACCTCGTGCGTGGCATTGCTTGTGCCGCCCACATTAATATCATTAGTACCGAACTGGTAGCTGTAACCGATGTGAAACTGATCGAGATTGTACGACAGGATAGCCGCCATTTCGCCATTGGTACGCACATCGAACCCTAAACCAACGATGTCTTTGGCATAAAATGTGGCCGACAGGTCGGCGATGGTGGGTACACCCCTGACGTACGACACCAAAACGGCGGGTTTAACGCTGATGTCATCGTCCAGGTCGGCCAAAAAACCGCCCGAGAAATAATAGTGATTGCGGAAATAGTCATTTGACAGGAGAGAACCATTGCCCAGGTCCCTGAAGGTGAGCTGTGGTACAGACACGCCGAAGTAATAGTCATCGGTGAAGAATAATACGCCAAAACCGATATTTGCCTTTGTCTCCCGGATATCATTGGTAAAAACAGGGTCGCCGGGGGCAAGGCCGGCATAGTCGGCTACATAATTCCGCACACCGGCGTCCAGGGAAACCCCTAAATAGCCATTATTGGTTACCTGCACTGCTTTTGAAAAATACAGGTTAGCCAAAAACTGGTGCTCCACCGCAAAATTGTCGTTGTTGATCACCAGGCCTGCGGTACTATTGAAAGATTCGATGGGCAGGTTACCATTAAAAATGAAGGTGTTTGGCGCACCCTGTATGCCTACATATTGCTCGCGCACCAGCGTGTATACGGATGCTGCAGGATTAATAAGCGAATAGGCGGAGTTTAAGGGCGTAAGATTATCCATAAATTGGGTATAGCTGGCGGATTGCTGCGCTTTAACCGTGCTGATGGCCGCAAAAACAAGCAAACAGCTGAATAATGTTTTCGACCTGTTATATGACTGGGAAAATAGTTTCATCGTTTTCAGATTTTGATTTTTTAACCGTGATTAATAGCGCAATACCGTAAAGCCCGTTTTACGCTTTATCTCGCCATTGACTTTATATTCGAGTATGTATAGCAGCGTACCCTGCTGCTGGAATACCCCGGTAACACTTGAATGGCCGTCGAAGACCCGGGTGGTGTTGTTATAATTGGTCATCTGGAAGATCATTACCCCGTTGCGGTTTACAAGCGTCAGTTTATTATCAGGGTAATTTTCGATACCCTTGATGTTTAGTATATCATCGATGCCGTCGCCATTAGGCGATACTACCGGGTTCACGACCACATCGTTGCCGTTATCGTCCTGGATACTGAAGCTGTTTTCGATATCGGGAGCCGGCAAATAATTGCCGTTGCCGGCCTGGCTTGCTGTCACGGTCTCGTTGCCCACTTGTAGCGAGGTCAGGGTCGTTCCGTTGATGGCCGCAATCCCCGGATCGGACAATCTAAAGGAAACCGGCAGGCCTGAACTCGCGGTTACGCCGCTCAGATCGTATTTATTGTTTACCAATTGATTGGGTATCGCAGCAAAATCAATGGTTTGTGCTGCTTTGGTGATGGTTAAAGTGCCGGCGGCATAGGTAATGGTATAATTGACATCCACGGCGCCGCTTGCAGTAATAGGATAAGAACCCACATTTGAGGTGGCGATGGCTGTGGTGCTGATGGTTGGCGCGGTTGTTAAACTTGCCGCGTTATCGCTGTAAACAAAGCCGCTGTAAGTAACCGTGAGTGCCGGGTTGGGGGCGCCATAAGCCTTGGTTTGATCAGTTGCGGTAACGTTTAAAGGCGCCGGGTTAACCACTAATGTTTGCTGGAGAGAACTCTCGCCCGAGGTTGCAGTAATCGTTGTTGTACCCGCCCCGGTGATGTGCACCTTGCCCTCGACTATGGTGGCTATGCCGGTATTGCCGCTGCTGTAGGTAACATTGGTACCTGTTGCCCCGGGGTTAAAATCCGGGTCGCCATAGGTTTTCGGGGGTATCGGGTTAAACGCGAACTGGGGCGTAACCGTTAAAGTTCCGGCGACATAAATAATGGTATAGTTAGGGTCTGATGCGCCCGATACGGTTATTGGGTAGGTACCCGTTCCCGAATCTGTGGTAGCGGTTGTGCTGATCGTTGGCTGTGTGCTTAGGTTATCGCCGGTATCGTTATTTACGAAGCCGGTATAAGTAACCGTTAATTGCGGATTTACGGCACCCTGCACCCTGGTTTTATTATCGGCCGTAATGGTTAATGGGGCCGCGGTAACTTTAAGATTGCCCGGCACAAAAGTGATGGTATAATTGGGATCAGCCGCGCCTGATACGGTAATTGCATAATTGCCCACACCGGACGAAGTTGTTGCTGTGGTACTGATAGAAACCTGCGGGTTTAGGCGGGTACTGTCGTCGCCGTTAACAAAACCGCTGGAATGATAGGCAAGATTCGGGTTAACCGAACCATATACTTTAGTTGTATTAAAGGCGGTAACGGTTAAGGGCGCGGGGGTAACGGTAAAAGTCAGCGTTACGGGATTTGCCGCAGTAAAGCCGCCACCAGCGGCCTGCGAGGCGGTGATCTGCGTAGTGCCTGCGCTGACGACGTGGATCTTACCGTCATCGGAAATGGTGGCAACGCCTGTATTGCTGCTGGTATACGTAATCGCTGCACCGGTGTTATTACTGGTTCCGTTCGGGCTAAGATCAGCCGAACCATAAACGGCGCTTGATGGTGCTGTAAAAGAAATAACTGAGATCGGACTGGAGGTCGTTGTAAAACTCAATACCCCTCCGCCCAGGGCGCCGGTGCTATTGGCGCCGATGATTTCGTAATAATACGTGGCGCCTGGAGTCAACCCGCTTACTACCCCGGTAAAAGCGACAGTGCCGGTTCCCGCCGGTATCGGGCTGGTACCGGTGGTTACCGCTACTATACCCGCCCCGCTTAAATGCGAATCGGTGCCGAAAAGAAACTCTACGGTTGTGGGGGCGCCGCCATCGCTCACGGCGCCGTTTAATGTTGCGCCGGTCGCGCTTACCGATGTGGCGGCCTGCGTTGCTACTGTTGGCGGCACTGCAGAGACGGTTAAAGTACCTGGCGTATAGCTAATCGTATAATTGGGATCAACAGCGCCCGAAGCGGTTATTGGATAAGTACCGGCTACCGAGGTTACCGTTGCTGTTGTGGTAACGGTCGGCTGCGTAGTTAAACTGGCCTGGGTATCGCCGTTGACAAATGAGCTGTAATTCACGGGAAGCGGCGGAATACCTGCTTGATAAACGGTAGTTTCATCATAGGGGGTAATGGTTAATGGGGCCGGGTTAACCGTAAAATCCTGGCTGACGGGCGTAGCTGCGCTGTAGCTTGCATTGCCGGCCTGTGAGGCGGTGATGGTGGTGGTGCCCACGCCTACCACCTGTATTTTGCCGCCGGTGATAATGGCCACGGCAGGGTTGCTGCTGGTATAGGTAATGGGTATGGTGGTGTTGGTGCTGGTCGCGCCCGGGTCTTGCCGCAGGTAGCCATAGGTTACCGGAGCTAACGGCGGGAACATGATCGTTTCGGGGAGTAATACTGCGGCCGATGTCGTAAAGCTCAAAATGCTGCCCTGGACAGTCCCATCTATATCAGTGGCGTCCACCCTGAAATAGTAAGTGGTTGACGGATTTAAGCCGGTTACATTGCTAGCGAAGGATACATTACTTGCATTAGCAGCCATTGGGTTAGAACCGGAAACAAACGTTGTAGTTACAGTAGAACCAGAAAGTGTTGGTGAGGTGCCATATTCAAAGCTAACATTTGCCGGAATTCCGTTTGCAGACGCCAGTCCGTTTAGGTTGACCCCTGTAGCTGATATATTTGTTGCGGCCTCGGTGGTAACGCCCGGAAGGGTTGGCGTAAAAACGGCGGCAAAGCCATAGTTCGTGTTATTTTCGGGTCCGCCTTCAATTAGGGTTGTACCATCAGAGCTAATTGCTGCCGAGCTTCCCTGTTGTGCACTGCTGAAAATACCGTTGCCCGTTGCATTAAATTTGTTGCCTTGCTGGGTCCAAACCCCGCCGCTGCGCGTAAACACCCATATTGCTCCGGCGTTTTCGCCGTCTGTATTTCCTCCAATTACAGCAGTATTGCCATCAGCGCTTAAAGCAACAGCGCTGCCTTCGGTAGAACCATAACTAACATTAGAGCCGCCGGTGCCAACTAATTTTATACCATTTGCCTGCGGCCATGCAGTGCCGCTGCGCGTATATATCCAGGCTGCTCCCAAAGGGCCGTTATCGCCGGTGGCGCCCATAATTGCCGTGCTTCCGTCCGCGCTTAAGGCAACCGGAAAGCCAAAGCCACCGGTACCGGTTAATTCTGAGCCCTGGGTCCATGTTCCGCCTGAGCGGGTATAAAACCATACGGCATTATTTGCCGGGCCGTCAATTGCAGCAATGTTACCGTCGGCGCTTAAGCTAACCGCACGTCCGAAGTACGCGTTCCCCGAAACATTCGAAGCCACGATTTTATTTCCCTGTTGCGCCCATGTTCCTGCCGTCCGCGTAAATACCCACGCGGCGCCTATGCCTCCGTTATCAAACCAGCCGCCTTCCAGCAAAGTGTTACCATCGGCGCTTAGCGCAACGGCATAACCCTGCTGGGCGTTGCCCTCCGGGTTGCCGTTATTGGCTATTGCTCCCGTGCCGACAAGTTTGGCGCCCTGCTGTGTCCATACACCTGCCGTCCTCGTAAAAACAAAAACTGCACCCGTACCGGTATGGTCATCCGGGCCGCCAAACGCAGCTGTATTACCATCAGCGCTTATCGCAACAGATGTTCCAAAATAAGCGCCGAACCCGGTGCTGGGGTCTGCGGCGACCACTTTTGCACCTTGTTGTGTCCACACCCCGCCTGTCCGCGTGTAAAACCATCCGGCGCCCTGGTTACTGTTATCATTATAACCTGCAACAACAGCAGTGTTACCATCGGCGCTTATAGCAACGGCATTGCCCTGGTAGGGCTGACCAACCCCATTTGTGCCCACCAGGGGAGCGCCTTGCGGAACATGTGGGTAGGATGTAGGGGTAACTGTAAATTTGTTCGTGCTATTGGCGGTACTGCCGCCGGCAGTTACAGATACTACTCCTGTTGTTGCGCCCGGCATAACCAGGCCGACCAGTTGCGTACCGGTATTGGAAACCACAATGGCCGGTACGCCGGCAATAGTGAAGGCTGTCGGGCTTCCCAGGTTGGTCCCCGTTATGGTTACAAGAGTGCCTACCGGCCCCTTTGCTGGGCTGAATGACGTTATGGTGGGCGCGGCGGCAAACAATGCCTGCGCTGACAGTATAACGAAAATGGCGGCAAGTAGAATTTTTGATCTCATATCACCTGTTTTTTCTGATGTATATCATTTGTAGTTATTCCCGGAACGGGAATATTTTAACGGCCGATTTTTAGTGCGGGTAAATTGCTTTAATTAGGTATCTAAACTTACAGGTGATTCGCAATTCCGTCAATCACCTCTTTGGGTGATTTTTAATGTAAGCGGTTTAGCGTGAATTGATTTTAATACCGAATGAGGTGGCTGTTAAAAACCCGCAAAATTGAAATCCCCGGTATTGCTGGACTAATAGGGAGTAAAAACGCACCCCCCATTTGAGGGATGGCGACGGGAGTACCGGCCGGCACCCTGAACCGGGTGGAATGTTATTAACATGAAAAAATTACCGCCCTTATGGCGAATTACGTAAGCGGACAGAACCAGCGCCTGTCAGGAATCGCAGTTAAAGATGAGACTGCCCGTATCGGCTTTAACCGGCGACAAGCTCAATACTTCAGTACAATGAAGCCTTTTTTATGTTTGCTGATGCCGTTTACGGTGTAATCCAGTTGGTAAAAATACGTGCCCGGCAGTTGCATGCGGCCGTTTTTGTTACTGTGTCCGTCAAATACTTTTGAGCTGTTGTTATATCCGGTCGCTTCGAAGATCAATTGCCCGTTGCTGTCCATAACCGTTGTTTATTTAAGGTTTCGCCGTTATTTTATACAAATACCACCCGTTTGTGGTATTGCCGGTTATCAAATCAGCCAATACTTTAATATTATAGCATTATCGTGAAAAAGATAACATCGTGATGGTTAAGGGAGTTAAAGCGCCGGGCGCCATCCGGAAATCGGGTTTCAAAGCAGGATATAAATCCTGCGTTACCCGCCCCGCTTCAACTCAAAAAACAAGCGGTAAATTAAACGATACGATTTTTTAAAGCCTTGGCGACAGCTTCTGATTGATTGTGCACGTGCAGTTTTTCGTAAATGTTGCGGATATGGCTCTTAACGGTCTCGAAACTGATATTGAGGGAAGATGCGATCATTTTATAGCTATAGCCTTTTACTAGGTCGCTCAATATATCTTTTTCCCGTGCAGTCAGGTCAAATTTCTCAGCCGCTGCAAAATTTCCCGCTGCAACATGGTCAATTACCATCCGGGCGATATTAGCGCTCATTGGGGCGCCGCCGTCGAGCACCTCGGCAATTGAACTGAATAATTTCTCAAAACAATATTTCTTTAACAAGTAGCCCGAAGCGCCGGCGCAAATGGCATCTATTACATTCTTATTATCATCAAATACCGTGAGGATGATAATCTTAACCTCCTTGTCAAAACTGCGGATGATCTTTACACCTTCAATGCCGGTCATGCCGTTCATATCAATATCCATCAAAATAACCTGCGGCTTTAACTGTTTGATGTCATGGGCAACATTCAGACAATTATGAAACGCCCCCACGCAGGTAAAATTTTCGGACGCGTTGAGCAATTGGACCAGGGCGTCCCTGAAATCACCATTGTCTTCACATATAACTACGCTTGTTTTCATCCGTTTTTATAGTGCAGGGAGCCAGGAGTTAAGAATTGAGAGTTAAGAGTCGAAATAAAAGGAACATTTCTCTTTTTTGGTTCCTAACTCCTGGCGCCGGGTTCTCCAATCGCTAAATGTATGGGATATTTATTTATTTAAATCTAACGAAATCGGGGGATATGGAAAGCCAATATTATCGATGTCCCTTTATTTTCCCGGCTGATAATTGAAAGTCTCGCGTTCATTTTTTCGGCCCGGTGCTGCATGTTCTCCAGCCCGTTTCCGGGTATGATCTTGTCTTTATCAAAGCCTTTGCCATTATCACGAATGGTTAACCAAAAAGTATCTTTCTCCTTCTTTAAAAATATCTCTATCAATGTGCATTGCGCGTATTTCGAAGCATTGCAGATAGCTTCCTTAAAAATAAGGTAGAATTCCTTGCGCGATTCCATGCCAAGCTTCAAATAACCTATATCATCATCTATATGCATTTCGTACCGTATACCTTGCGGTTCCAGCGTTTCGGCCATGTACTCTCTTGCCTTGATTAAAAAATTATCTATCCGGTCATTTTTGGTGCTGATTGACCATACAATATCCGACAGGGCGTCCATCGTTTTTTCCGACCGGTCGCTTATCTTTTCCAATAATTCGCTGCTGCCTGTTTCGTTATGATTTAATTTTTGAAGGGCTATTTTGCTGAATATATTGATACCGCTTAATGTCGAGCCGATATCATCATGCAGGTCGCGGGCGATTTTATTGCGCAATTGCACCCGCATTTTTAACTGACTTACGTTATACCAATATACAAAGTAAACGCTGCCAATAATCAACAAAACAATTGACGTGTAAAACCACCACCTGTGCCAAAAGGGCGGGTCGATAATTAGCGTAAATTGCGCAGGCGTGTTATTCCAAACGCCCTCGTTATTGCAGGCTTTTACATAAAAGATATAGGTGCCCTCATCTAAATTAGCATACGAAACATAACGGCGCGAGCCTGCATAATTCCACTTTTTATCCAGTCCGGCCATTTTATAGGCGTATTTATTAAGGCGCGATTGGGTATAATTAAGGGCCACATATTCGAAGGTGAAATAATTTTGATTATAATTAAGTTCAATAGCCCCGCCTTTGCGTATGGTGTAATCCTTGTCGAATATCCGAAGATCCGTTATAGATACATCCGGAGGAGTTGTGTTTTTTATGATGCTTGCCGGGTTAAAATTGTAAATAGCGCCTCTGCTGCCAAGCAAAACATTGTTGCTGGTATCAACAACCATGGCATTTAAAGCGAAATTTAAAATGCCATCCCTTTTATCAAATACGGTGATCTTTTTTTCACCGGTTTGAAACCTGACTACTCCTGAATTGGTTAATAACCATATATTATTACGCTTGTCGCCGGCTACTAAACTAACCGACATGGATGGCAGTCCGTCGCTGATGGTCTCATTAAACGACCTGGTAAACGTGGTGTTCGTGTACCATAAGCCATTATTTTCAGTGCCTATATAAATGTCATTGCCGCTTTTGTAAATCGAGTTAATAGAAAAATCGGCGCCAATCCTTTCTGTGTTCGGCAGGGTAATGTTTTCGTATTTGCCGGTTTTGGGATGCAGCAGAAATAAGCCGGTATTGGCGCCGCCAAGTAACAGGCTGTCCGGCGATATTTCACAAAATGCCGATATAGCATTTATTTTTGCATATGGACCGATTACATTATAGTGGTAAGAAATGAATTTTTTTGTAGGCGGATCGAACCGGTATATGCCATCGCTATGCGTACCTATCCAAATGCGGTTTTCGTGATCGATATAGAGTTTATAAAGTGTGCTTTTAATATCGTCAGACCGGTAGGTTTCCGTTTTAAAAACGCTGTTTGATTTTTTGTCGACTTTGATCAGCAGGTTTTTCGCCGTGATCCAAATGATGCCGTTCACATCCTGAACGATGTTAAAAACTGCAAATGAGAATTGTTTCGGCAAACCCATTGCTGCATTGCAGTCGGTTATTATTCCTGTTTTTTCGTTGTAAGTAAAGACACCCTCGTACATCCCGAGCCACCATAAACCGTCCCTGTCTTTAAACATAACCAGGGGCGCAATATGCGCCGGCGTAAGGCCGGCTCCTGATTTCAAAAACAGGTCGTTTTTCGACAGGAAAATATGGTGAGGGTCATATTTAAAAATGCCGTTTTCTGTGCCGATCCAAACAATACCCGACCTGTCGCGAAATAAAGACAGAACAGGGTCGGATATTTTTGTCTCGCTTTTCCATTCAACCGGGTAATTGGTGAATTTATTTTTGGCGGGATTAAAAATGGTGAGGCCGCCTTCCTTATTTGCCAGCCAAAGATTCCCTGAACTATCAGGCAAAACGGCCATAACTATTTTATATGGTAAAAAATGAACATCATCGGTTGGGTGAAACCAGGTCTCTGTTTTCCCGGTTTTAGGGTTATACCTGGCCAGGCCGGCATCCCAGGTAGATATCCAAAGATTTCCGTCTTTATCTATTGCAGTTTTGCCCAGGCTTAATGTTGCATTTTTGTCTCTCACCGGGTAGGTAGGTAGGTCAAGCGGGTGAAATTTAAAATCACCGGTTTTTAAACTGTAACAATAAAAGCCATTTGCGCAGCTTACGTAAAAATGCCCTTTATGGTCATCAGTGATATCGCTCACCGGATTTCTTCCTAGCTGAGGGATCAGCCGCCAACGGTAATTATTTTTATTGAATTGATACAGCCCTGTTAAAGTCGCCACCCAAAAAAGTGAATCATTCTTCGAAAATATTGCGCTGATTTGCTGAGGTTTGCCCAAATTAAAATTTTTGACAACCCCGGTATTGATGTTTATGCGACTTAGCCCGCCGCCCGTTCCCAGCCATAGGCTTTCGTTTTCCGTATAAAGTGCCCTGATTTGATTATTAACCAGCGTTGTGGAGTCCCCGGGGAAATTTCGAAACGCTTTAAAAGTATAGCCGTCGTACCTAAAGACCCCTTCGCCCGTTCCAACCCAGATAAATCCATTTTTGTCCTGCAGAATGCAGTTGATATAATTATTGGTCAGGCCTTCGTCCTGCACCTTCTCAATATTCAGGTTTTCGATATTTTGCGAAAAGGCCGGCAACCAAAAAACCGACAAACATAATAAGGCAAAACCAGCCCGGTAAAAAAAGCTCTTGTTTCTGCGATGGATGGAGCTCCTGCCTTTCATGCGATCTTGATTTTGCCGGGGATCAATTATAGTGATTTGCGCCATTCGAATAAAACGACTAATAATAGCGAAAATAAAATGAAATTAATTGATGACGTTTATCAACACGTCACGGCGCGATTTGAGCTTGCTCACGACACTTTGACCCTGTTATTAACTAACTGTTAATAATTATCAATTTAATACGCTGCCTTATTATTATATTTTTAGGCAATTAAATCCATTTTATCCTGAATGAGGTCTTTGGAAGATTTGAATAAAGAGGTTGACCAGCTAAACCTGGAGATCAGGAGGCTGCTCCTGAATAAAAACTCATTTAAAGAAGGTATTGCCGATAAAATCGCCGTTGTTACCACGATCTCCACCTACCGGGAGCGGATTGTAAAGTTACAGCGCGAGATCAGGATGCGGGAGGAGGAAAACTAATTTGAAGAACGCGCCTCGTCATGTTCGCAGAGTGAGCGACCCGACACCTGCCAGGCCTAATTCATAACCTTAATCTTTTTTAGACAACCCTTTATTCTCCCTGTCCCACTCATTATAAGCCCGGGCTTCGGCGATGTCATATTCAAGTTCAGGGTCGATATTTGCTTCTTCTACTTTTTTTGCTTTTTCCATCAGTTCTTCATGGTGATCCTGCAGCCATTTGAGTTGCTTTTTGCCGTAGGAAAAGCGGGTAAACAATACAAACAATACGGGGACAATGAAAATTGATATGGTTGAAGAAGCGATCATGCCGCCCAAAACCGTTATGCCTATGGTGTTCCTTGATTCAGCTCCTGCGCCGGTAGCAAAAACCAGGGGCAGCACACCAAAGATGAAGGACATGGACGTCATGATAATAGGGCGGAAGCGAAGACGTACAGCTTCTATGGTTGACTGCAGCAGCGGTTCGCCACGGTCGACACGCAACTTGGCGAATTCAACAATCAGGATGGCATTCTTTGCGGAAAGACCGATAAGCGTTATGAGGCCGATCTGGGCATAAACATTGTTGGTAATTGTTGGAACAGTCCATAAAGCCACTATTGCGCCGAACGCGCTGATAGGCACCGCCAGCAACACTGAGAAAGGCACAGACCAGCTTTCATATAATGCGGCCAGGAAAAGGAACACGAACACGATGGAGAACAGGAAAATATAAACGGTAATACTGCCCGCTTTAATTTCCTCATAACTAAGTCCCGAAAACTCATACGTATAACCGCGTGGCAATGCTTTTGCGGCAATTTCCTTAATAGCATCCAATGACTGGCCACTGCTGTATCCCGGCGGAATGGAGCCGTCAACTTCTGCCGATCGGAATATATTGAAGTGCGATATGGAGGTTGCCGTAGCATCGGCTTTGTAGGTTATCAGTGTGCTTAGCGGCAGCATGCTGCCGGCCTGGTTGCGCACATAATACTTATTGATATTGGTAATTAACGCGCGATAAGTGGTGTCGGCTTCGATAACGGCATGGTAAGTACGATTATACAGGGTAAAATTGTTTACAAAAAGGCTGCCCATAAAGGCTTGCATGGTTGAGAACACATCGGATATGTTTACCCCCAGCTTCTCGCACTTTTCGCGGTCAACCGTCACCGTAAAACTTGGCGTGTGTGCTGTAAAGGAGCTAAATGCAGTTGAGGTAGCCGGGTTCTTTTTCGCCGCCGCAACAAACTTCTGGACATTTTTTTCAAAAGCATGGATGTCGTCCGTCGAGTTACCTTGCTCGATTTGCACGGAAAAACCTGCTGCAATCCCGATGCCCCTTATCGGCGGCGGCTGAATGGCCACTACCGTAGCATTTTTTATACCGGCTTTTGCTACGCGCTTTTTAATGTTATCCATTATGCCCTGTACTGTGGTTTGGGGCGTAGTCCGCTGATCCCATGGCGTTAGCATACAAAACATAGTGCCGCTGTTGTTGCCACCGCCGCCAAGTATATTAAACCCCGATGAACCGACAAAATGCATGATCCCCGGCGTTGAGCCGACAATCTTCATCAGCTTTGCAAGCACCTCGTTTGAAGCGGTGGTTGACGAAGCGTCGGGCATGGTATAGGTTACAAATAGTCGCCCGCCGTCTTCCGAAGGTACGAAGCCCGACGGTTTGGCCCTGAACAGCAACCAGGCGCCCACACAAATACACACCAGCAGGATGACGATATACTTCGCATTTTTTATACTTCGTTTAACGCCATTTGAATATTTGTGATTGAGCTTATCGAACATGCGGTTAAACCGGGTAAAGAAAACGCGATCAAACCAGTTAAAGAATTTGTCGAGCCAGTTTTTATTTTCTGAATCGTGGTGCGCCGGCCTTAATAAAAGCGTACAAAGCGCGGGGGTTAACGACAGCGCCGTAAATGCTGAAAAAATCACCGATATCGCTATGGTGATCGCAAATTGCTGGTAAAGCCGGCCAACAATGCCCGGAATAAACCCAACCGGAACGAATACGGAAGCCAGAATGAGGGCAATGGCAATAACCGGCGCCGATATTTCCTTCATGGCCTGGTAAGTAGCCTCTTTTGGTGACATGTGCTGCTCATCAATATAATGCTGGACTGCCTCCACTACAATGATGGCGTCGTCCACCACTATCCCGATGGCAAGCACGAACCCAAACATGGTGAGTGTGTTGATGGTAAAGCCTAACGGGATAAAAAAACAAAATGCAGATAAAATAGATACCGGGATAGCCAATATTGGAATAATAGTGGCACGCCAGTTTTGCAGAAAGAGGAATACAACCAGGGCAACCAATATCAGCGCCTTCATTAGCGTGAGGACTACCTCGTGCATAGACACCTGGATGATGGTTACCGATTCGAACGGAACAACATAGGCGACATCCGGTGGGAACGATTTTTTCAGGTCGGCGAGTTTTGCATAAACATTATCTGCAGTCTGGAGGGCATTGCTACCCGGCGATTGGTAGATCATTAACAGCGAGCACCGGTTGCCATCAACAAAAGATCCGCCCGAATAGGTGAACTTGGCGAGTTCAACGCGGCCAATATCTTTCAAATAGATCATTTTATCCGTGCCCGGGATGTTTTTAACGATCAGTTTTTCGTATTGCTCCGGTTTACTGAGCATGCTGTTTACTACGATACCGGTTTCGAAGGCTTGGTTTGGGTTTTGCGGCGGCGCGCCCACGGAGCCGGCAGCAATGTAAACATTTTGGCCGCTAAGGGCATTCGTTATGTCTGACGGCATCAGGTTATACGATGCCATTTTATCGGGATCGAGCCATATCCGCATGGCGAATTGGTCGGTACGCGCCTGCACGTCGCCTACGCCCGGCACACGCAACATCGCATCTTCAATAAATGTATTGGTGTAGTTATCCAGAAAGGTAATGTTGTGTGTCTTTTTTGGCGAGTACACGGCTACCAGCATCAATTGGTCGGGGTTGCTGGCCCGCACCGTTGCACCAAGTTTGCTCACAACCGATGGCAGCAGCGGCGCTGCGATACCTACGCGGTTTTGGACGTTTAGCGCGGCAATCTGCGGGTTTGTGCCAATGTCGAAGGTGACGCGCAAACTCATGCTGCCGCTATTGCTGCTGCTGCTTTGCATGTATTCCATGCCCGGCGTGCCATTTACCTGTTCTTCAATCGGGATAGCGGTTGTTTGCTCAACTGTTTCAGCATCGGCGCCGGTATAGCTGGCGTTAACACCTACGCTGGGCGGCGAAATGTTAGGGTACTGGTCAACGGCAAGGTTGAAAATGCATATCACCCCCGATATTATCAAGACAAGCGAAATGACAATGGCGGTTACCGGCCGTTTTATAAAAGTATTGGCGATCATTTTTTTGCAGTCTAAAGTCTTTTGTTTAAAGTCTAAAGTCGTTTACTCGTCACGTTAATTTGACTTTCTACTTGAGACTTAATACTCAGGACTTACTCAAGTCGCGTGATTTTTGTAATTCAAATTCCAGTTCCGGGTCGATGTTTTGCGCTTCAACTTTTTTAGCTTTTTCCATCAGTTCCTTATGGTGTTTTTTCAGGTATTCCAGTTTTTCCTTACCATAAGCTGCTTTAGTGATGATGACGAATAAAACGGGCACCACAAAAATTGCGATGGAAGAAGCCGCAAACATACCGCCTAACACCGTCATGCCGATGGTGCGGCGGGCTACTGCGCCGGCGCCGCTTGCAAAAACCAGGGGCATCACGCCCAGGATGAAAGCCAGGGACGTCATGATGATTGGGCGCAAACGAAGGCTTACAGCTTCAAGCGTAGACGCGAGCAGGTCCTCGCCCCGGTCCACGCGCACCTTGGCAAACTCCACGATAAGGATGGCGTTTTTAGCGGCCAAACCTATCAGCGTGATCAAGCCGATTTGCGCGTACACGTTATCGGTAAGCGACGGCACCAGCGCTAATGCCAGGATGGCTCCAAACGCCCCGATCGGTACGGCAAGCAGTACGGAAAAGGGCACCGACCAGCTTTCGTATAGTGCCGCGAGGAAAAGGAACACGAAAGTTATCGAGAACGCGAAAATGTACATCGTTACCGATCCTGCTTTCAATTCCTCGTAGCTCAAACCCGAAAATTCATAAGTGTATCCCTGGGGCAGCTGCCTGTTGGCTAATCCGGTTAAGGCTGCCAGGGCATCGGTAGAACTGACGCCCGGCGGCGATGAGCCGTCTATTTCAGCAGAACGGAAAATATTAAAGTGCGAAATCAGCGGCGCAGCCTCAATAGGAGCGAAACTGATGACGGTACCCAATGGCACCATTTTGTTGCTGGAATTACGTACGTAATATTTATTCATGTCCGTCACCAGCGCACGAAATGCGGTATCCGCCTGTACCACCACGTGAAAAGTGCGGTTATAGGTGGTAAAGTCATTAATATACAAGCTGCCCATAAAGGCCTGGATAGTAGTAAATACGTCAGATATGCTGACACCCAGCTTTTCACACTTTTCGCGGTCTACGGAAAGACTCATATTTGGGGTGTGCGCGGTATAAAAAGTATAGGCTTTTGTAATAGCCGGGTTTTTATTGGCCGAATCGACAAAACGGTTTACCACCCGCTCAAAATCCTGCAGGTTATCATTGGTGCTGCGCTGCTCTATCTGCATGCTGAAACCGATGGTTGAACCTACGCCGGGAAGGGGAGATGGTTGAATTACTTCGACATTGGCATTGGTAACGCCGGCGTCGCGAATGCGCCGCTGCATCACGCTTATAATGCCCGGTACCTGTTGTTCGGAGCCCGAACGTTCGTCCCAGGGCTTTAGCTGGATATAAATGGTGCCATTGTTGGAATTGCTGGCATTGGTTACCACGTTAAGGCCGGACAGCGCGGCGTAGTGACCTACACCGGGAGTCGAGGCAACCACCTTCATCAGTTTGGACATGATATTAACCGATTGGGCGGTTGACGATGCCGGCGGCAGCTGGTAGGTTACGTACAGGTTGCCGTCGTCCTCTGACGGAATGAAGCCGGTGGGCTTGGATACAAACAGGAAGTAAGCGCCCACGCAAACGCAAACCAGCAGGATGACGATATATTTTGCGCCTTTAATGCTGCGCCTTACGCCTTCCGTATATTTCGCGGTTACCCGGTCGAACCAGGCGTTAAACTTGGTGAACCATCCCGTGAGACCTTTATTCTTTTTTGATTCATCAGTCGGCTTTAAAAGCAAAGTACAAAGGGCGGGAGTTAAAGACAAGGCTATAAATGCCGAAATGATAACCGAAATGGCAATTGTTATTGCAAACTGCTGGTACAAGCGGCCCACAATGCCCGGGATAAATCCAACCGGTACGAATACCGCTGCCAGGATAAGCGCAATAGCCACAACCGGCGCCGAAATATCTTTCATAGCCTGGTAAGTGGCCTCTTTAGCCGTCATCTTATCATGGTCGATATAATGCTGAACGGCCTCGACCACAATGATCGCATCATCCACCACAATACCGATGGCCAGCACAAAGCCAAACATGGTTAGGGTGTTGATGGTAAAGCCGAGCGGGATAAAAAAGCAGAAGGTACCAAAAATAGATACCGGTATGGCGAGAATTGGAATTAAGGTTGACCGGAAAGTTTGCAGGAACAGGAAAACTACGATGGCCACCAGGCCCAGGGTCATTAACAAAGTTCTTACAACATCCGTCATAGAAACTTTTACCACCGTTACCGATTCAAATGGGACGCTGTAGGCTACGTCTGTCGGAAAAGTTTGCTGCAGCTTGGCAAGTTCCGCGTATACGCCATTGGCGGTTTGTAGTGCATTGCTGCCGGGCGCCTGGTAGATCTGCAGATACGAGGCGCGGTGCCCGTCGACAAATGAGTTGCTCGAAAAAGTAAATTTACCCAATTCCACACGGGCAACGTCCTTCAGATAAACCAGTTCGCCGGTTTGCGGATTATTTTTTATAATGATATTTTCAAAATCCGAAACTTTACTTAAACGCCCGTTTACCAAAATACCCAGTTCGTAAGTTTGCGTAGGCGCCTGCGGCGGCACGCCTGCAGTACCTGCTGCAACCTGCACGTTCTGGGCTGTCAGGGCGGTCATGATATCCTGCGGCTCGATGCTGTAACCGGCCATTTTTTGCGGGTTCATCCAAATGCGCATACTAAAATCGTCGGTAAAACGGCTGATCGTACCTACCCCCGGCACACGCAGCAACGCATCCTGAACAAATATATTGGTATAGTTATCCAGGAAAGTTATGTTGTGGCTATCTTTTGGCGCATATATGGCCACCATCATCAGCATGCTGGGGTTAACGGCGCGTACGGTAAGGCCCAGCCGGCTGGCCGCCGAAGGCAATAGCGGCGTGGCAATACTCACACGGTTTTGCACGTCGAGCGCGGCAACGTCAATGTTGGTGCCAATTTTAAAAGTTACGTTCAGCTGCATAGCGCCGTTGTTGGTGCTGTTGCTTTGCATGTATTCCATGCCCGGTGAACCGTTTACCTGTTCTTCTATCGGCGTTGCAACGGTTTGCTCGACGGTTTGAGCATCGGCGCCGATAAACTGGCCGTTCACTTGTACAACGGGCGGCGTAATATCAGGATATTGATCAATAGGCAGCAGCAAAATACAGACAGTCCCGGTAATTACCAGTACAATAGAAATAACTATTGCCGTTACGGGCCGCTTTATAAAGGTATTAGCGATCATTCTTTTCTTAGTCTAAATTCTTAAGTCGTAAGTCGTTAGTCTGAAGTCCAAAATCTCGTCGTCGCCTGTCTTTGACTCTTGACTTAAGACTTTCGACTTAAGACCTAAAATCATCCGCCGCGTCCCCCTCTGCCGCCGCCCGGACCTACCTTATTTGCTGTTGTAATGCGAACGCCATCGTGTAATGATTGCAAACCATCGACGATTATACGGTCGCCGGCCTTAATACCGCTTTTAATAATAATATCAGCGCCGATTACCTGCCCGGTTTGCACCTTTTTTTGCACGGCAATCAGTTTTGGCTTATTGGCGCTTGCTGCGGCTTTTTTAGTCCATTTTTTTCAGGCTGTCGGGGCTTACTTTTATAACCGTGTCTTTTGCCACATACACAAAGTATTCGCCCATTTGCTCAATAACAGCCTTGTTCGGTACCACCAATTGA
>Ga0206971_10221_pt1 | contig 20214 bp, 21 predicted proteins | sample Alteio_BWOrgHeat_85_FD_152917 | JGI IMG/M metagenome (GOLD analysis project Ga0206971, IMG submission 152917) | Enriched cells from forest soil in Barre Woods Harvard Forest LTER site, Petersham, Massachusetts, United States -... | ecosystem: Environmental > Terrestrial > Soil > Temperate forest >...
AATTTCTTTTTCACAACAACGGTAATGGCACTTTCTCCGAAGCCGGTCTGGATTCCGGCGCAGCGCTTACGAGTAATGGCAAAATGCTCTCAGGAATGGGCGTGGCCTTTCAGGACTACGACAACGATGGCCTCCCGGACCTGCTTGTGACCCAGCTTCCTCACCAGCCCTACATTGCTTTTCACAATGAAGGCCACGGAACCTTTAGCGCTCAAGAACTGGAATCCGGGCTCGGCGCGCTTTCCGGCCAGGTTTCTGGTTGGGGAGTTGGACTCGAGGATTTCGACAATGATGGCTGGAAAGATGCTTTTGTCATGCAAGGCCATGTGTTCGACAACATCAATTTCTATGACGGCTCCCTTCATTACCTCGATCCCCCCTTGCTCGCCATGAATCGCAATGGGCACTTCGAAAAAGGCGATGCCGGTTCCGATGTGCCCGTCGCAGGTCGCGGCGCGGCGTTCGGCGATATCAACAACGATGGGTGGATCGATGTTTTGACGACGTCGCTCGGCGACCACCCTCGGCTTTTTCAAAATCGCGGCGGCAATTCGCATTGGTTGACGATTAGCCTGCAAGGCAGGCGTAGCAACCGAGATGGATTTGGCGCTCGTGTTCAGGTGAATGGCCAGACCCGTTTCGCGACTGCGAGCGGAAGCTACCTCAGCTCCAACGACAAGAGACTTCACTTCGGTCTGGGCGATGCCGAGACGGCCAACATCGAAATCCGCTGGCCCTCTGGCGTTCGCCAAACGATGAAAAATGTGAAAGCCGGCCGATTTCTGACGATCGAAGAATCGGTAGCGCCATGACGCACGCCTTGCTTTGGGTTTCTCTCCTGCTGCAAACGCAAACCGCCGCTCCCGCAGTTCCACCGGAAGCCGTATCTCTTCTTCAATCCGGGTTGCAGTCCGAAAGTTCCAATGACCTGGACTCTGCTATCGCCGCGTTCCGCAAAGCTGCGGATCTGGCGCCATCCTCCGCCGTCGTTTTCTTTCGCCTCGGCGAGGCGTACATGAAAAAGGGCGACTACAGCGACGCGATTCCACCGCTGAAGCATGCCGCCGGCCTTAATCCTGATGCCCCTGCAATTCAGCAGCTGCTTGGCTTCGCGCTTCTGGCTGCTGGGTATGCTTCGGAAGCGATCCCACATTTTAAGAAGGTAGACGAACCTGGCCCGCTGGGCGTAGCGCAATTACAGGCCGGCTCGCCTGCTGAGGCCATCGTAAATTTGCGGGCTGCCCTCGCCAAGACGCCGAACGATCCCGATCTCCTTTTTTACCTCAGCCGCGCAGGCGCACAACTCTCCTCACAGTCGCTGGACAATCTGCTTGCGGCTTTTCCAGACTCGCCGCGAACTCACCAGGCCAAAGGTCAAAGTTATTTCGAGCAGAAAATGTACGTAGAGGCGGAGAAGGAATATCAACGAGCACTGGCGCTTCGTCCGGATCTGCCGGGTTTGCGACTCGAGCTCGGTCAAATCTACGAAGCTCAGTCGGATTGGCCCAAGGCTGAGAAGGAGTTTCGGCTAGAGGTCAAGACGCAACCGGGAAACGGCGAAGCGGCGTATCGCCTCGGCGATGTGCTTTTGCAGGAAGGCAAAATGAAGGAAGCTGCGGAAGAACTGCAGCGTTCGAACACAATTCGACCCGACATGGCAGACACCCTCTACTCACTGGGCCGGGCGACGGCGGCAAGTGACCCGACGGCTGCTGAGCGAGCCTTCACCCGCGTCACCGAGTTGGAAAAACAGACCGCTCTGGCCGCCCAAGCGTACCTCGCCTTGGCCGGCGTGCACCGAAAGTTAGGCAAGAGCGAGCAAGCGTCTCGGGATATGCAGGAATACCGGCGCATTCAGGCATCCATCGTCGTCGCGCCTTAAGATCCGCGTGGGCGCGATGGATCAAAAGTGAAATTTCAGTGCGAACTAAATGAGCCGAGGCCCGCGCGTAGACATCATTACGGTGCAACATCTACTCGGCCATGCTAAAATTACGGTGACTGCTCATTCACCGGATTCATCGCGTGTAGATGCGGTCAAGCAACTGGATCGGTCATCACCACTGGACCCTCAACGGTCCCCGGCCCAGAAAATCGAAACAGGATATCTAGCTGTAAATCCTGCCGAGTCACTTCATTAGGCTCGTAGCTCAGTTGGTTAGAGCGCCACCTTGACACGGTGGAGGTCTGGGGTTCGAGTCCCCACGAGCCTACCATTTATTTCAATAACTTCCGGTTGTTGTCCATTTCTCTTGACGCCTGTTGTGTCGCTAGTTGTGTCGTAACAGGTGTCCAGATCGCCTTGAAACCAGCGCCCAGTCGGCTTTGCAGACAACGCAGCGACTGCTTTCTTCCTGGCCTCGCTCCGCACGTGAGAATAACGAGCTAGCATGCGCTGGCTAACGTGCCCGGCAATCGCCATGATCGTTTGGTCGGACACCTGCGATTCAGCAAGTTCGGTTATTGCGTGATGTCGCAGGTCGTGGAATCGCAATCCAGCCAAGGGGCTCTTAAGAGAGTGAATATCTGCGCCGCAAGCTTTGTCGCTGCACAGCCGCCCAGGTTTTTGAAACCTTCGGCAATTGGGGCATTGAACCGCTCGAGTTAGATTTCGCCAAGCCGTCCTGAAGCTTTTCTGGCCTCGTGAGGGATCTACGTTTCCGTGTTCGCAAGCGGGAAATACGTAATGGTGCGGTTCGACGCCGCTGAACTTCTTGGCGCGTTCTCGCAAACGTACAAAGATCAGCTCAATTCCTTCGTTCATCGGAATCAGTCGCTCGCCCGCTTCGGTCTTGCTCGTTTGAATGACAACGCTCTGCCGGAGGAAATCTATATCCCGCCAGCGTAATCGCTTGATCTCACATCCGCGCATGGTCGTATTTAGAGCAATGGACATCGCAGCCTCGGCGCGCTGCCATTCTTCATTTTGTCCAGCAACGTGTAGCAACTTCACCTTTTCTTCGTAGGTGAGAGCACGTCCGACCGATCTAGGCTCTTTCAATGGGTGAATGTCGGCCGATAATAGATGCCAGCGCTTAGCGCGTTTCAAAATTCGACGGATAACGCCGATTTCCATATTGATCGCCGCTGGACCCAGACCAGCAGACCTCCTCCACTCTCTAAATTTGAAGATGTCGTCCGCGACGATCTTTGTTAGGCGCGTAGTCCAAAAGAATTCGCAAGGCTTTACCAGCAGTTGTCGCTCCTTCTTCTGGCTTGATTCGCTCAATTCAACCCGGCGACTGACGAAATAGATCGCCGCAGCCTGTTCGAATGCCAATTTGCCAAAAGTTTGGCGCGACGCCTCCAGCTTTCCTTGACTGGCCTGCACGATGAGTTGCTTTTCCCGAGCTTGTGCCTCTCGCCAGTCAGTTGTGTTGAGGGACTGCCGATAACGTTGACCGTCAACAAAGAAGTGCGTGTGCCACGTCTTACCGCGTTTCTTCAGGGCCATGTTCTAGCTTCCTCCGAGCGGTACATCGGCGCTTGCCTACTCTCGAATTTTTGCGACGTTTGTCAGCTCCGTTTTGCGCCCACCATCTCAATTTAAGTTCTCTTTGAACTAATTCGCTGCAATCCGTTGAACAGTACTTCTGAGCTGGTCGCTTCGCGATGAACTTGTACTCACACTTGGCACAAACTTTTGCTCTCCAGCTTTCCCGAGACAGCAAATAAAGTGCATCTTGAAAACCGCAAGTGCCGCGATAAACCAAGGCACCGTCATCCCAGTCGACATACCAGTGGGCGGGGATGTAGGCGACCGTGGTGTAGTACGCATCTTCATGCGTTTCCACTTCGCTTTGAAGTGGAGGAGTGACGATACCCAGTAGCATTCCCAAAATCGGGTCAGGAGTTACGTCAGTCCACAACATGGCGACGTGCTCGGGGTGATCCGCGATAGTCGCAATCGATCGCTCGCCCCTTAACTCATCGAATTCGTCGTATGGGGCATTAGGTTTCGGTTCTTCAATTTCATCGTAGTTCCAGGACGGGAAAAAGTCCGGCCAGTGCTTTCGAAAGTCTTTCCACAATTTCTTTCCGGCTCGCAGGTTGGCGAACTCTTCTAGAGCTGCAAATAGAGAACGATGCTTAGACCTACGCTCTTTTTCATACAAGCGCCTCGCGTCTTTGCTGAATTCCTTATACTCCGGTGCCCACACGCTAGATTGAATCCTTTTTAAAAATGCTAGAGTAAAACGAATCCATTGCACTCTAGCATATGAGCGAATAGGCTTCAACAAGCAAGAAACGGAGCCAATGGGCAGCAATAGAGATGAAAACCATCGAGCAAGCCGCAAGCATATGGGGAGTTTCACCTAGGGTTATTCAGCGACTGAACTCAGTAGGACTCATCGAGACCGTGGTAACGGGACGGCGGCAGGTCATTGAAGACTTAGAAATCACAAGAATACTGGCGACAGGGCTACCTACCGACGCTGCTTACCGAATTGCGTGTGAATGGACGCCTCAGGTTATAAGCGACAACGTGTTCAAGAGACCGACAAGGAGAAGGAGACAGAATGCAAAACAGCATCCCCCAACTAATACCGCTGATCGGAGTTGCTAAGAGTCTATGCGTGAGCACTCACACAGTACGCGCGTGGGTTCGTGCTGGCCAGCTTCGACCGATTCGAATTTGCCGACGTCTGCTGTTCCACCCAACCGAAATCGAACGCTTTCTGTCGAAACAGAGCGGCCGAGAATAGCCGTTAGTCGAAAGATACAACGACGAGTCAATCTTTAGTCTACGTGGACTTGCATCACCTAATTCCCTTTTTTGAGCGAGAGTCAAATATGGCGACACACAATAACAATCCGTTGTCTGTGCCGAATGCCCGCAGGGGTCAGAAATCCCCTGGCAAGCCTGACTTGAGTGCAGGTGGCCTCGTGAAGCTCGCGCTACCTCGGCTGCGTCTCTTTCACTCCATGAACCTAGAATCCTACGCTCAGGTCTGGACAAAGGACGACCATTGGGAAACGTACGCAATCCGAAGCCGGCAATTCGGCGAGTGGCTGATGGGTATGAGCTATTGCGTCTATAAGCTGCCCCCAAGCCTATCAGCTGTGGAAATGGCAAAGGGGACCTTGGCGGCTCAGGCGAAATTGGAACGTGAAAGGGAGGTTCACGTTCGAGTCGCGGAAGGCCGATCTGGCGAGATGCTGATCGATTTGGGTAATAAGAAGTGGAACGCCGTGAGAATAACTCCAGAGGGTTATTCGCTCCAGGAAGTGTATTACCCAATTTTTTGGAGGCCGGTCGGATTGAAAATGCTGCCTGATCCAATTGCAGGTGGATCGATCGATGAACTCAGGCCTTTTCTAAATCTGCGGGACGAGGACCAGTGGATCTTGTCGGTAGCCTGGTTGTTGGGTGCGTTACGAGACCAAGGTCCGTATCCAATTTGCGTCCTTGAAGGGCCGCACGGGAGCGCGAAAAGCACTGCCACGAGAATTCTTCGCAGGATAATCGATCCTAATATGTCTGATATTCGTGCCGAACCCTCAAGCCTCAGAGATCTGATGATCGCCGCGAATAACTCACACGTACTCGCCTTCGACAATCTTTCGTACCTACCAGTCTGGTTGGCAGACGCCCTTTGCCGGCTGTCGACCGGTGGCGGTTTCGCGACACGCAAACTCTACAGCGATGCTGAGGAACAGATATTCCAAAGCACCCGTCCGGTCCTGTTGAATGGAATCGAAATGGGGGTCGATCGTGGCGATCTTCTTGATCGCTCGATTTCACTTTCGCTGTCGGTGATCCCTGATACGCAGCGACAACCAGAGAGGGAATTCTGGGAGAAGTTCGAACGCGCTCTGCCGCGAATACTCGGAGCCGTCTACAAGTTGATGGCCGACGGTCTTCGGCGTCTTCCCACCACCTTTACTCCTGGCCTTCCGCGAATGGCTGACTTCGCCCGCTTCGTTTGCGCAGTTGAGCCTTCGCTAGGTTGGCCTGAGGGTGCTTTTCTTCGCGCCTACGAACGAAACCGTGCAGAGTCCAATTCGGTGGTTTTGGAAAATTCGGATTTGGCCGAGCCCATATGTCACCTCGTGGAACAGGGACCTTGGGAAGGGACGGCTACCTCATTGCAATTCGCACTCGCGACGATGGATCACGGCGAGGGCAGGCAGTTTGCGATTCCGGACACTCCGAAGAAGATTGCCGCTGCCCTTCGACGCTTGGAACCCGGCCTGAGGAAGGTCGGGATTTTCATCGACTACAAGAGGACAGCGGGTAGCGATTCCAAGCGAATCATAACAATTCATCGTTTCTAGAGCGGTACCGCAAGGATCGGGGAGCTTTGTGGGATGCGTCGATGCGACCATGCGACGCACGGTCTCCATACCCCTACTTACCTTCTCTCTTCTTCTCTGTTCTCTTACCAATAGAGGAGGAAAAAAGACAGTCGCAACAGTCGCACGGTCGCGGCGGTGACCTCGCAACGCGTGAAAGCTCTCACTTCGCAATTAGCGGAGTGCCTCTCGACGAATGCATCGGTGGCAGGAAGCGTTGTCGAAGCGGCACATGGAATTAAGACGCGGTTCTCGGATTGAACGTGGTCAGCCGCGCTGAACCCATTCAAGGGCTTCCGTAATGGCCGCGGATGAAACTGGAGGGATCATGGTTCGTAGCACCATAGTCTTCGGAACTCGTAGACGCTGCGGTGATCACTTTCACGTGGTATACGAATGCCCGGGCTGTCACGAGGGCGGCCCGGCGGTCGGAGATGAAACTATATTTGCGGGTATGTGCGATGAAACGGGCGAAAAGTACCTGGTAGTCACGCTCCGTACTATAAAGCTTTATCGCACTAGCTGTATCTATTTTGAAGTTCCCACCGCCGCCGAGCTCATTTCGATTCATAACCTGAGCCTAGGCTGCACCGGAAACTCAATGAGCGAAATTGGATTTACGGAGCCGGCAAGAAGCCCACGGCTCTCAACAGTATCTTTCTTTCCCTAAGACCGTTATCGCCCAGCGCAACATCAACCGTTTTCGCTACAACTCGCGGGATCATGATTGATGCGACGATCGTCGCGGACTGCGTTCCCTGCCGCACCGCGACAACGGTGATGGCCTCTAGCATTCGATGCGGGTCTACCCCGGCGGCGAAACAGTAGGCCTCAGGAGGAATGAGCTTGCGGTAGGTCCTCGAAACGGAAACGTACGCCGCGTATACCTTTTGCACCTCGGGATCGTCGGTTTGCGCCAAGAGTTCGAGCGCGGGCTTGTAGCCAGTTAAACGACCGATGCGCGTCAACTGTGCAGCCACGAGTGGCGTGACCGGAACATCTTTTGGATCAATTCCGAGTTGATCGTACGCGAGCTGGCGCTTGTAGGCGGTCTGTCCTTCACCCGTCGAGATCGGCACGCGGGGAGTTTTCTCGTTCATTGCGGAATACCTCGCGCCATTCGTCGCACACTCACCGCGATCGGCGCAAGAAAATTCATGCGCGACACGCGAGTCGATTGTGACCGGTTGCTACTGATTTCTATACAACGCTAGGGCAGCGGGCGCTGCGGATAGGGCGAGGGCGTACCGTGTGGCGGTTTCTGTGTCGTCATATCGTGCAATTTCTACAGTTCTCCTTGATGCGCACTCAAATTTCGGAGCGGCCATTGTTGTAGCATCCGTCGCAGGCACCTTCGTTAGTTCTTGTGCTCACCTTCGTAGGTCACATGCCAGACGCTTCGGCTCCCATCGTCGGTTATAAATAGGCTGCCATCTTTGCCGATAGTGACTCCGACCGGGCGGCCCCAGACGGAGTTGTCGTCGACCACAAAGCCCGTCAAGAAGTCTTCGTAGCTGCCTTCTGCTTTGCCGCCATGCATCGGAACTCGGATCACTTCGTAACCGGTGCGCTTATCGCGGTTCCATGAGCCATGTTCTGCAGCAAATCCGTCGCCCTTATACTCCGTCGGAAAGCTTCCTTCAGCGGGATAGAAGGTCAATTCAAGTGATGCCATGTGCGGCTGAAGCAACACGTCCGGCGTGAGAACTCTATCGTGCAAATCGATATGCTTGCAGTTTTTACCGTCAGGCGATGTCGCTGATGCCTGCGGATTACTTCCTGTTCCGTCTGCACACGGTTGCGGCAGCCTCGGATCCTGATGACCGCCCATGTAGTACCAGGGCCATCCGAAGAACCCGCCTTCCGGCACGGAAGTTATGTAATCGGGAACCAAATGATTTCCAAGCTCATCGCGCTCGTTCGTCGAGCACCATAGCTCACCGGTTATTGGATTGATTGCCTCGCCTACGCAGTTTCTGATCCCCGACGCATACACCTTGACGAATTTACCTTCGGGCGTGAATTCAAGCACGTTCGCTCGATGGAACTCCTTTGGATGATCGTCAGGATTATCGACGTTTGATCCCGATCCGACAGAGACCAACATATGTTGGCCGTCCTTCGTAAAGACTACGTCGCGAGTCCAATGTCCGCCTCCAGCGAGCTGTGCATAACCCGGAAGCGTCGGAACGACAGTCTGCGGTTCGCCCGACGCACGAAGATCACCAAGTCGATAGGCGAAACGAACTACAGATGTCGTATTTGCGACGTATACAAAGCGCGGATTGTCCGCGGGATAGAAAGCGATGCCGAAAGGATGATCGAGCCCGCTGGCGAACCGTTCAATCTGTGCTGCCTGGCCCTCTGGACCCATCCCTCGTAGAACGAAAATAATTCCACCGCCAGAATCAGCAACAAACAAATCCCCGTTCGGCGCCGTTCGAATCAGTCGCGGCTGGCGGAAGGTCCCCTTGTCCGGCGGCTTCGTGCCGTGTTGTTGCGAGTGCTGCTGATCCGGCGATGGGCTCGGTCCATTGTCTCCGCCAGCATACAAAGTCACCTTAAATCCTGGAGGCGCGATGGGCCACGCTTTCTCTGGCCGCGCGACGATATGAGGCTGTGCGCGAATCGACTGCGCTGGATCGGGCTCCGGAAGATCGGATATCGAAATCTTCCGCAGCGTTCCTGGTTTTTCCTGACTCCAGTCCGCGAATGCAGCTTGCCCCGTAACCGGACTTTGTTTAGTCTGCGCTCCCAAAGAGATCGCAGCCACGGCTACAACAACAACGATGAGTGTCTGTTTGGCTCTCATAGATACTTCTAAGATGTTGAATCGAAAGACTTGGTCGCACACCCAATTCTCAGCTGAGACGAAATATCGGTGCGCATCATTGTCGAGACGAACGAGCGAAATTAAGAAGCTGCCACTCACAAATACACTCAACACTGTAATTACGGGTTCTCCCCGTCGAGGCGGATAATGAATCATGCAACGCTCGGGAACAGCCGACCTCCCTCTGCACGGCGGCCGCGTGCCCACATGGCTTGCCGAACGGATGACTCAACTCGGCACAGCCATCGCAGAACACATCATCACTTCCTACGGAGCGTCCGAATTTCTCACTCGAATTAGCGATCCATTTTGGTTTCAGGCGTTCGGTTGTGTGATGGGAATGGACTGGCATTCGTCCGGCATTACCACCTCGGTGATGGGTGCACTCAAACGCGGCCTTAATTCTCGCTCGGCGGACTTGGGTATCGCCCTCTGCGGTGGGCGGGGGCGTCATTCGGTACGCACTCCTGACGAACTGCGCGCCTTTTCCGATCGAACTGGCTTGGACGGTGAAAAGTTGGCTCGCACCAGCCGCCTTACTGCACGGGTGGACAATAACGCCATCGCAGACGGATTCCAGCTTTATCTTCATTCATTCGTCATCACAAACGCCGGTGAATGGTCCGTCGTGCAACAAGGGATGAATCCGCAAAGCCATTTGGCACGGCGTTACCACTGGCACTCCGCCACGGTGCGGGATTTTACGTCCGAGCCCCACACGGCCATCGTGGGAAAGCCTCAAGGTGTAATTCTCAATTTGGTTGATCACCGCGCCATGCCTGCCCAGGACGCTCTGCTCACGATCGCCGGACAGCCGGTAGAAACTTCGATCGCCGAGATTCGCAAACTTACGATGCCGTCGCACCATGATGTCCACGCAGATGACGTGGACCTCAAGCGTTTAGGCGCAGTGCTCGCCGTTGCGCATAATGAGCAGCTTCATGATTTCGCGTCCCTACTTTTGCTGGAAGGTCTGGGTCCACGCACCTTGCAGTCTCTCGCCCTGATCGCCGAGGTCATCCACGGCACACCGAGTCGGTTCTCCGACCCGGCCCGTTTCTCCTTCGCCCACGGCGGCAAGGACGGCCACCCATTCCCGGTTCCCCTCAAGACCTACGACGAATCTTTGGCAATCCTTCGCCGATCGCTCGCCGCAACCCGCGTTCAACAATCTGAGAAAATCGACGCATTCCGCCGCCTCGATAACCTGACCCGTCGGGTGGAATCCAAATTCGAGCCCTTGGCCGACTTTGCAGCCACCATCAGCCGCGAACGTGAGATGTCGGAGGAATTTGGCGGGCGGACTGTATCTGACGACTCGCCCAAGCGACCGCGCCGACGGGCGGAGACGAGGTTGCGACGCGACCGAGCAAAGTCGTCGCGAACGAGCGGCGGGGACTCGGCTCAGTTTCAGTTATTCCCTAAAGATCTCGAACGATAAAACGATAAGAGGTGAATGGGTCCGAGGCCGCTCGCTACTGCGCAAGTACGATTCGAAGCGGCGCTTTCGGAGTGGAATGCCGAGCTTACTCGACTGCGAGAGAGAAACGAAAACTCATGGTGAAGTTAAACGCGGAAGCTAACCATTCCGCGAAATAAGGGCGTTCTGAAAAAGTTAAGTGAAGGCAAAAAAGTCGCGCGGCACGATCTCGTCTTTTTAAAGGTCAGACCGAAAGTCGAATTCACCGGAGACCACCAGGATAACGGGGAAAGTGAGGAATTTCTTGCTAACACTCTCCTAGAAGCTGAGAAATCCTCGAGAATTGATCGTATTGCCGGCGGCCTAGAAATTCTTAAACTGGCGCCGTTCTGCAGTACCTCTGACCGCTTACCTCCACCGAGGCGGGCTTTCTTTCTTCTCGCCGTCGCAGAGTTTGGGCGCGGATGGAACTGCGGGGTTCCGCGCTCCGGGAGGAGGTCTTGCCCTCGCTTGCCTCCTCTCGACATTTATATTTCGTTGTCGAGGATTAACAGATTTCGGGAAAACCAAGGTTAAGGATCTCAGTAGAAACCGAATTGAACATGTTTAGGCCGGAAGTAACCTGGGCTTGTTACTGCTATAAGCTCCTTCTGTCGAGTCTAGGGCCAGCGATCGGGCACCGCTGGCCCAGACCTTTTGAAAACGCAAAATCTGGGGCTACGCGTATACGGAGAAGGTGCGGTGCATCCTCACGGAATCATCGAGGCTCGATAGTTTGCGTCTTACGCCTATCGGCAAGTCAACGGCTCTGAGTCGCAGGTTTCCTCATCCGACAGCAGGAGTGACAGCGAGCGTTGTCTACCACCCCTGCCACAACTTCGTTGACTGCGCTTCACAGTTGCTCTAGGACTTCCGGGTGACCTTGGCTTCCGTTCTCTAGCAGAGACTTATCCTCGGGATCGTCAGCGACGGTCTCCGTGGCCTCGACATTGACTGGCTTCGGAGTTCGGTCAAAGCTGATCGATTTCCACTATCGGCAGGTCGAATTTTTTCAGGTTCGATACACCAAAGCTGGGAAGCGATTGCAGAAATCGCCTTATTGTTCGTGGTGAAACCTCCGCTGTAACTTGGCGTTACCGGCCAAGGAGAGAGCTCACAATGAATCATCCATTTTGTGGAAATAACGATCTAAGGGTCCTTCGAAGAGTAATTTGTGCAGCCGCGATTCTTTTCCCGGTCTCTTATGCCACGTTTGGGCAGACGGCGCCGGCACCAACGCCGAGTCCTGCAGCTTCGACACCGAGCGGGCAATCAGCCGACCCGCGGCGGGATGAGCAGTCAAGGAAAGGGGCCACCGAGGCGGGGCCCGGGACAAGCCAAACGAGCGATCAACACTTTATGAAGGAGGCTGCACAAGGGGGAATGGCGGAAGTGGAGTTGGGCCAGCTAGCGGCAGAAAAAGCGTCGAGTGCCGAAGTGAAGGAGTTTGCACAGCGAATGGTGAAGGATCATTCGCAAGCGAACGACCAACTGAAGCAGATCGCTTCACAGAAGGGCGTGACGTTACCAAATTCGCTGAGCGCGAAAGACCAAGCAACAAAAAACAAGCTGTCGAAGCTCTCTGGAGATGCATTCGATCAGGCTTATATGTCGGATATGCGGAAGGACCACAAGGCGGACATCGCGGTGTTTCAGAAGGAGAGCGCGAGCGGGAAAGACCCGGACGTGAAGCAGTTTGCTTCACAGACTTTGCCGACGTTGAAGGATCATCTGAAGCAGGCAGAGTCGGTTAGTCCAAAACTGACTAGTTCCACAACGGGAAGCAAATAAGCTCAATCGGCGGCGAGAGGGGCGCGCTTAACTGAGCGCGCCCCTCTCGTATATCAACTCAGGAGCAGTCGTTCGCTCCTTACTAGCCTTACGAAAGGAAAAATTGTGATTGCCGACACGTCATGGATCTCCGATCGTCGCAGACTGTTGAAAGCCGGTACGTTGATGGGTTTGGCTGCTGTGACGGGAAGTCTAGCCGGAGGCGCTGAGCGCGTCAACGCTGAGTCCTACACGGGTGTGAAGGTGCCGGACCAGAAGATGCCTAATCGGGCGCTGGGATTTATGTTGCCGCACGAGCAGTTTGATGTGGCGCAGCTGGTGGAGTTTGGCGTTGCGGCGGAGGAGGCGGGGTTTGATTTTGTAGCGACGAGCGATCATTTTCAGCCATGGCAGAACAATGAAGGGCACGCCGGGATGGCGTGGGTGACGATGGCAGCGCTTGGACAGAAAACAAAGCGAATTCAAATGGGGACTACGGTCACATGTCCGACGTATCGATACAGTCCAGCCGTAGTGGCGGAGGGATTTGCTTCCCTGGCGATATTATTTCCGAATCGAGTTTTTCTTGGTGTTGGATCGGGCGAGGCGCTGAACGAGCAGGCGGCGACCGGCGCGTGGGATCCCTGGCCGGTGCGATCGGAACGATTGGTGGAGGCGACGCAGATTATTCGCGAGTTGTGGAAGGGCGCGGAAGTGAATCACAGCGGAAAGTACTACAAGGTTCAAGCGAAATTGTATGACCCGCCGCGAGGGACGCTGCCGCTCTTGATGGCGGGAAATGGGCCGAAAGCGATGCGGCGCTGTGGTGTGCATGGCGATGGGCTGGTGACGGATCCGAAGACTTGGAAGGAACATAAAGACGAATTTTTGTCCGGCGTGAAGGAGGCCGGTAAGGATCCGCACACCACGCCGGTGTTGGTGGAGCAGTATGTCGTGGTGGGTGGGCGGAAAGAGTTGGACGAGGCGGTGGCGAAGTGGAGATTTGGGCCGAAGGCGTGGAAGCCGTATTTCAACGTGCGCGATCCGAAGGAGATAGAGGCGCGAGCGATGCGCGAAGTGCCGGCGGAGAAGGTGTCGGAAGGGTGGCCGGTAGGGACAGATGCGAGCACGCATGTCAAGGTGATTGAGGGATTGTTTCAGTCGGGCGCAACGATGGTGAATATCCACACGGGTCAATCAGACCAGCTTCGAGCGATCAATTTTTATAAAGACGAAGTAATTCCTAAGCTACGAAGCCGCGTAGCCGCATGAGATTTTCGAGCAACAAATAAATCGCATAGAGGGATACCAGTATGGTCAAACAATGTCATGTAATTGGCGGATTCGTCGCCCTATTCCTCTTGTCGTTCAGCGCCATCAGTTATGGTCAGCAGAGCGAGCCGAAGGCGACACAGAATCTCACCAAAGAAATAAGACACCAACTCGTGTTATTGCCCTACTACTCTGTCTTCGACAATCTCTCCTATCGCACCGAGGGGAGCAAAGTCATTCTGGGCGGGCAGGTTGTCCGCGCTTCACTGAAAGCGGACGCTGAAGCGGCGGCAAAGAGTGTCGAGGGTGTATCGAGCGTGCAGAACGACATCGAAGTCTTGCCGCCCGCCCCGATGGATGATCAGATACGCCGTGCAGTCTTCCGAGCAATTTACAGCGAGCCGTCTCTCTCTAGGTATGCCGCCTCGGCCGTCCCATCCATACACATCATCGTCAAAGGAGGGCACGTCACACTGGTGGGCATAGCAGACAACAGTACAGATAAAAACATTGCCGGAGTGAGAGCCAATGGGGTCCCTAACGTCTTCTCCGTGGACAACCAGTTGATCGTAAACACCAACGGCCGATGAACGCCTCGAACTGCTGCATCGTGAAACCGAGGATAAGATGAGCACAAAGTGCGATGAACGAGCGCAACTAGAAGGTCAAGCGAACTCAGTTCTTGAAAAACTTGTCCGTTTGACGAACGCCCAACTCGAGGTTTTCCAGGCCCGCAATCATGCGGAATTTATGCGCCTGGATCGAGAGCTTGAGTTGACTGTAGGCGAAAAGGAACGGACCATCGGCGCGGTGCGCCAGCATATCAAGGAACATCGCTGCGACTATTAGCGCGTGTCAGCCCATATCCCACTGGGGCGTCCGATCCCTTCCAGCAAATTAGCATCTCCGACAGCCCTTGCGCTGTCGGCTGAACAAGAAATGAAGTGACAGGCAGGCAGTAATCAAAACTGAATCCGACCCGCGCGTCGTGTTCCAATATCCTTCTTCAGTCATCTCGATGCCCAGCATGGCTACTCCTGTGTGGGTGTCGGATCGAAAATCAACTTCATTGCGATTAACGCCAACACGAGAACAAGGCCCGCCACGTTTGCTACGATGACGGGCATCGAACGACTCATTGCGCCATAGGCGATCCACAGCGCTAGACCGCTTGCGAGTATTACCAACATTCTGAAGGACAATCCTTCGCCAGACCGGCTCCGGTAAGTCTTCTTAACCTGCGGAACGTTCGCTGCTGTAGTGAGGAGGCCCGCAAGAAATCCAACGCAGGTCGAGAGCATCGGTGTTTTCTCACGTCTTCATGTCGAGAATTCTGGTGTCTCGACCAGTCTAGGAGCACGTCGATCGCTGAGAAATAAGCGGAGCCAAGTATCAAAGCGAAGAGATTACCGTAGAAACAGGACGTTCGACGGATTTTGAGAGACCGATACTCTTGTGGATATGCTTTCTGAGGGAAAACATGCCAACGACGACTATTCACGGAATCTATACGGAGGGTAAGAACGAACCCGAGGTCGTTCGTCTAGCGTGGGGACGATTTGACAGTTTCACTGTGCACCCTACAGCAGGTTACTTACCAGGGCGAATGGGAACGGTCAGTCGTGCTTGAGGTCATCGGAGCGCATCAGCGTGATGTTAATTCGTTAGCAGAAAGCATTCGGCACATGAATGGCCAAAAGTCTGTCTTGATCGTTAAGACGCGCGGAACCTCCGAGGTGACTAGGAAATTCGCCGATAGTTGGAGCGGAAGAGAGCGATAGTCTGATGATCTTTCTATTCAGCTCTAGCATCAAAACGGACACAGCTTTTCACATGATCTGCACGCGCTCTGGGTGCAGCACTTGACGACCGCGAAGGATAGGGTATGAGCAAAAAAGGAAGTCTAGCCGATCCGTCTAAACTGAGCCCCATTGATAAGAAGGATGAAGACATCGTACGCGTTATCATCGAGACGCCAAGTGGTAGTCGCAACAAGTACTCCTACGACGAGGATGAGAAAATCTTCATTCTGAAAAAAGTTCTGCCAGCAGGCATGACCTTTCCATATACGTTCGGCTTCGTCCCTTCGACCAGGGCCGAGGACGGGGACCCGATAGATGTTCTGGCGCTGATGGATGAACCGGCTTTGCAAGGATGCTTGATCAAGTGCCGATTGATCGGAGTGATTGAAGGAGAACAAGGCGATGGAAAGAAGAAAGAGCGCAATGATCGTCTCGTTGCAATCGAACAGAATAACCACGAACTCGCGTTCATTAAACACATCGACGACCTCGGAAAGAAGTTTATCGAGGAAGTGGAGAAATTCTTCGTCAACTACCACGATATGTCGGGTAAGAAATACCGAACCCTGGACGCTAAAGGACCCAAGGAAGCAAGAAGACGCGTCAAGCAATGTATGCGTGTGAGCAAAAATAAATGAGTGAGATCGGAGCTGTTGATTCTGCGCGTTTGTTGAAGTGTGATGCTGTGAATCCTCAGTCTCTCGGCACGGTTCCATGTTGAAGGTGATGCTGTTTCGCTTCCTGATTGGAGGCACCGTGGTATCAGCATTTTCTGCACTCGGAGACATTCTCAAACCAAAGAGTTTCGCAGGTTTGTTCGGGGCTGCTCCCTCGGTGGCATTGGCGACTCTCGCCCTCACGCTTGCGACCGATGGCCCGTCGTATGCATCCACGGAGGCACGTTCGATGATCGCAGGCGCACTCGCGATGTTCGGCTACGCATCTATCGTTTTGTGGGTCATGTTCAAGTACAAACCGCCCGCTCTGCTTATTTCAACTTCACTCATCGCGGCTTGGCTTGTGACGAGTTTCGGCATTTGGTTTCTTGTGCTCAAGTAAATGGTAATCAAATTTCAATTGTCGGCGCTGCGCCGAACGAGATGGTACGAGATTGTTTTACGCTTTCTGTTTGGTGGCTTGGCGACTGTCGCGACTGGGATGATCGCGAAGTCATATGGGCCTATTATTGGAGGCTTGTTTCTCGCCTTCCCTGCAATTTTCCCTGCTACCGCTACTCTGGTCGAGAAGCACGTAAATGAGAAGAAGAAGAACGCGCATATCGACGGCGTCAATCGATCACGAACTGCGGTTGCGCTAGAAGCTCGTGGAACTGCCATGGGCAGCATAGGATTGGCCGTATTCGGCCTTCTGCTCTGGCGCTTCTTGGTTGACCGACCCGCCTGGCTGGTCCTGCTTGCTGCGTCGTTGGCTTGGCTCGTTACCTCGATTGTGATTTGGGAGTTGCGAAGATTAATTCGTGGTCGCTTCTCGACCGTCAGCTGACCGCGCTACTGATGGAATCACGTATCCCAATCGTTACATCTAGTCACTACACTTCCTGGTGAGATAGATTCTCTGCGGAGGATTCATGAACATTCTGGCGGCGATCAAGCGCGAAGAGAAGAAGCTCGAAAAGCAATTAAAGAAGGTGCAGCAACAACTAGATGGTGTTAGATCAGCCGCAAAAGCATTGGGTCACATCGCCGCCGTAGAAGTGAAAGACGCGAAGAAGCGCGTGTTGTCGGCGGCAGGAAGAGCAGCAATCTCGAAGGCGGCGAAGAAGCGGTGGGCGAAGGTGAAGAAGCAGGCAAAGAAAGCCGTTAGTTAGGAATTCGCTCAACTCAATCGCCATCATCAAACGGATCGAGATCTCAAACATGCCCTCACGAACTGTTCGACGCAATACCTCAGCAAGGTCCCCGGCCTTTCACCTGGTCATTTTTCGAACTTGAATGGATACGTCACGAACAATCGCATACGCACCGCAGCGGTGATGCACCCTAAGATGTTCAGCGACCCACTGTTCGCTCGATCGCCCATCACTTTTGGATTGTTCGAAATCTGATTATCAGCACTAGAGCGGAGGAGCGACGAAACCGTTCACTGCGGTCCAGAAGAGAGCCGCGCTTGGAAAACCAATTTCGCTCCGGCGCACCGCTCGCCTGCAGAGCCGGCAAAAATTGAGCCAGGCAGATTAATCGAGTCTTCCTGTTCGCCAAAACATCCACCGACGCCGACCTGCGTATCCCTGTTAATGGAATACGTATAATTCTATCTCCATCAGCGCAGTAATGATTTCCCGGGAATCGCCATCAACATAGTAAATAACGGCAGAGTCCAAAATTATTCAAGGTTTGACTGTGTCAACTTTACCGCGCATCCACCGCTCGCACCTCCGTTGGAATTGTTGTTGCAATTAGCGTTCTCCTGAAGAGCATTGAAATAGACGCTGGCGGCCTGAGGGAAAGTCGTCGTGCTCGCATTGTTGTCCACGATGATGCCGCTCGTTCCGACTCCCTCAGTCGCCAGGTTAGCTCCTGCCAAAAAACCGCCTGTGATGTTCAACCCGCCAAAATTGACTTGCATACTCTGCAAGGCCGAAACAAACAGCCAGTCTGTTGAAGTGTTTGTATTAAAGAACTCCGACATCGGAGAGAATTCTCTACCCAGGCCTCCGAAATTGTCGAACTGCAGGTTCGTAGGCGCACCTGCTTTCATCACGCCGGTCGAGTTGAAGCTGGCTCCATATAGTGTTGGAACCGCTGAGCCTCCGGAACCACCGCTGCACGGTTGATTGACCGTTCCGGTGGTGCTAATTCCCCCCACATACATCAACGCTCCGCTAGATGCGATGCTCGTCAGGTATGCGTTGTTCGGCGTGGGAGCATGCATGTTGCATTGGTTGCCCACCCCGATTGGCACGGCCACGACCGACGACGTCAAGTCCAGCGAGGCTTGAACCAGAATGGCATTCGCACCTTTGTTTGCGGAGCCACTCACGACGTAAACATAACCATTTATGCTGTCCACGACCGGTGGATCAACAATACCTCCGTACAATTTGCTCGCCACCCCATCTCCAACGACGAGCGATTTGACCGTGCCGGTTTGTGAAATCGAGTACAGTTTCCCGTCTGAGCAACCCACATAGATATTGGAATTTCCTGCGCTCAGAACTGGGCCCGTCAATTTGCCCGTACATGTGCCGCCGATCGCCAGAGCGCCGCCTGATCCCCAGGTTGGGTCCGGAGCAGGCGCGGCACAACCGCCCGCCGGACAGAAGACATTCTTGATGCGATAGATCATGCCAATATCATTACCAACATAGGCGAGATCGTTGGTGTAATCGATGAATGGCGATGAGAGTGTGTCGCTGCCTGTCGTTGCAGAGCCCAAAGCTAAATCGCTTGCCGTGCCCGAGTTTGCGACTGGAGCACTGCTTACGAAGCTGGTGACCGGTGTTGGCGTCATCACGCTCTGCAAGCTCGATGCCTGCCCGTCCCCACGCTTCCAGGCCAGCACATGAAAGTGAGCTGGCTGCCCGGCAATGGATTCTACGAATGCAATCTTGCTTCCCGTTGAATCGAACGAAATGACAGGAGATGTCGTAACGGCGCCGCCAATCTTGCTTACGTTGTACGACCACAGCACCGTCGCTGAGGTCGTGGTGTCGGTATGTCCAGTGGGAAGTGTCCTCGCGTTGCATATCCCGGTGCCGCCCGCCGTGCCGCTATATAGATTGTTAAAGGCGACGATATTTGGTTGAGTGCCGCTTCCCGCGGAGTTCACGGGAAAGACGACGAAATCGTTTGTGCAGTTCGGCGTGGCGGTCACGTCGAAACTGAATTTCGCCGGATACATCGACGGAGCAGTTCCAGAGGTGCCTAGATAAATGCTCCAGTCCCGCCGTATGGGTGTCGAGTGACGTGACGGATAGTGCTGGGGCCAACCGCGAAAACGCAATGCTAATTCAGGGAGTTGGCCCTGCCTACTTTCGGTAAGCTCCGAATCTCGCCACCGAATCTGTGCTCTAGGATCGTGGCGTGCGGCCTCCAGAGCGGCGGCGGTTCCTGTCCGCGAATAAATCACATGTCGCGAGCTCCAATCCTGAAAGCGTGACACCGCTATCGGTTGCGCACTGTTGCGTACAGCTTCAACCAGAGGCGCGAGAACTAGGGGTGTGAACAGAATTGGGATGGCATACCAAATCTGACGAGAGAGTTTTTGCATGGTGTCCCGAATCCGAAATTACAACCCAAACAGTTTCCTATGACGCCGCTGAGCGAAACGGATGAAAACATCCTCTGGAAGGTAAACGGTAACTGGGGTTAGTCACACACGAAGTGGTCAACTGACCGACTCTCCGGACTGGTGATATACCCGCCTGCCGGGTCGGCGCGTTAAGATGCCCGCCTAGCGTCCGCGATCTCAACTCTTAAGGATCTGACCGAGTGCAGCGCCGATCTCACACCAGACTTGCCGAGGGGAGTCCGCCGCTCGCGTGCCGTGTGGTCACATCCAGCTTGCGACCAAACTTCAATTCTCAGTTAAAGTAGTTTCAGAAAAAGCGTGCTTGTGGCTCCCACTTTGAATTGTTCGAAAGGCGGTTCTATTCTCGATCGGATCACTAGGTACAACGAATTCTACTTACAACTTGCTGCCAGATTTCAAGGTGCGTAACAGGAACTATGCTGAGAATCACGACGGCGATCATCGTCACGGCAATCGTTGCCTGAAAGGTCGGCATAGCTGCATTCAAGCCAGTTTCAAACGACAGACGA
>Ga0206971_10223_pt1 | contig 20004 bp, 17 predicted proteins | sample Alteio_BWOrgHeat_85_FD_152917 | JGI IMG/M metagenome (GOLD analysis project Ga0206971, IMG submission 152917) | Enriched cells from forest soil in Barre Woods Harvard Forest LTER site, Petersham, Massachusetts, United States -... | ecosystem: Environmental > Terrestrial > Soil > Temperate forest >...
GATTTCCTGATGTGTGGCTGGAAGACAGGATTTTTCAAATAGTAAAGAAAGCAGATCATGATTTACTAATTGAAGAAGAAAGAAGACTTTTCTACGTTGCGATTACGCGCGCTAAAGACAAACTTTTTTTGATTACAGAAAAAGGAAATGAATCGAGCTTTCTAAAAGAGATACCCGAAAATTTCACTGTTAAAACGAGTTTGGCAAGTAAATCGGTTATTGAAAAAACAATCACTTGTTCCAATTGCGCCAGTCAGCTGGAACGATTATTCGCCTTTTGTCCTTATTGCGGAAACAAAATATAGGGTCGTCATTTACAAATCCCTCAATCCTTTAATCCTAAAAATCCTGGTTCAGACAACGCGCCAGGGATTGAAGCGGATACCGGCCAATGTGCGCAAGGCCTGAAGCCGTATAAGCGTAAAGCCCGCCCGGGCGCCCATACTTCAATTTTAGAAAATCCGATATACCCCGTCAAAAGATTGTTTTTAGCCGAATCGAATAAAGTGTTTAGATTAGCGCGGCCAACATAACTATTGATGCCTGAATTTATATCCAAACTACAACACTATATTAGTGAGCAAGGCGAATTTACTGATGAAAAAGCGCGGGGCCTTGACCAAACACTGGAGTTGATAAAAAACTTTCCCTGGGATGTTGAACGTCCCTATGCCAGTGCTGATTTAACAGGGCCATCGGTAACTATTGAGGACGAAAGCGGTAATTATTTAAAGATAGGATTAGGTGCTGACAGCCTGTTGCGTGTTAATTATTTAGATGCCGGAGGCCATTTATATGACTACGGTGTAGATAAACTTGAAACAGCCATCCTTGAGTTGAAGAGTTTTTTTATCGGGACCGTAGATTTGGGCAAATACCACAAGCACTTGTTAAGTGTTGGCCACCGTGCAGATTTTATAAGTCAAAACTTTGTTTACAAGGCAAATCTTTGGGAAACAGTATCCTCCTGCTTTAGCATACCAATTTTTCTGTTTTTGCCCGTTTTTATGTGGGTGAAATCGTCTCCAGACGCGCCAAATAGCGAAAGGATCCTTTTTATTTCGGTTGCCTTATTTTTAACAGCAATATTGGTGTATATTTTTACAAGATATTTTTCCTACATGCATAAAAGCTTGCAAATTACCAGGGGGAATGACACTTTCTATTTCAATGACGGATTATCAACAACAAAATATGACAAGAATAATATTAACCAAATAGTTGTTTACACCACGGGTTCCGGAACGAGGAAACCATTATACTTTTATGTTTACGAGATCCAATTCAATGATGGGACATCGCTTAGATTTTCAAACATGCTTATCTCTAACGGTAATTTTAAACGTAAATTCCCTGACGATATATTTACGTATAGTGATAAATGGGCTTTTTGGAAGTTGTGATTAGTACGAAAACGAAATTGGGCGATTTATTGAAACTCGTTTTAGCCGGTCCTGACCACGTCACATCTAATGTGTCCCGCCAAATAAAATTCTGTTCACCCCCTTAATTTTCAAAAATATAAAATTTTCTATTGACAAATTCAATTTTACTTGTACATTTACGCCGCAAACAAAAAACAATGAAGTTTAACAACGCATATTTTTACGGTTACTACTTTTACTTTACCAGTAAGAGCCGGGACTGATATGCTTAAACACATATAAAGAAACTGAAAAGTCCCGGCACACCACCGGGACTTTTCGCTTTTAAACGATTATGACCATCATGCACTAGCAAAAAAATAAAATAAAACATACGGTGCGTGATAGCTCATCAGCCGTTAAAAAACAAATAATAACTGATGAAACAAGATAAACCAAGAGTTGCCATCCAGGGCATACGCGCCTCCTTCCACGAGGAAGCGGCCTTCCAGTTTTTTGGAGAGAACATCCACACGCTGGAGTGCGGCTCCTTTAAGCAAACCTTTGATGCGCTGCAAAAAGGCGATGCTGACTACGTGGTGATGGCGATTGAGAACAGCATTGCCGGCAGCATACTACCCAACTATTCGTTGTTGCTCAGTTATGGTTTCCCCGTAATCGGCGAAATTTACTTGCCCATACAACTGCATTTGATGGCGCTGCCAGGTGTAAAGTTTGAGGATGTGAAGTATGTGACCTCCCACCCCATCGCCATCCGTCAGTGCGTTGATTTTTTTGATGAATACCCGCACCTGAACATTGTTGAAAGCAACGACACTGCCGCCTGCGCCAAACGCATACGCGATGAGCAGTTGACGGATACGGTCGCGATAGCAAATACCCTTGCTGCCAGGCTTTACGGGTTGGACGTACTGGAGCGCCGCATTGAATCGAACAAAAAGAATTTCACCCGCTTTTTGATCCTCACCCATCATGACAACGTGCCGAAGAAGCAACCCAACAAAGCTTCCCTATGCTTCCAGGTGAGTAATAAGGTGGGGGCGCTGGCCAAAGTACTCAACATTTTTGCCGAGGAAGGTATAAATATGAGCAAAATACAGTCGATGCCCGTGCTTGGCAAGCGCCACGAGTACAATTTTTATGTGGACGTTGAATGGGAAGAGCAAAAACAATACGACACAGCGATCAGGAAAATTTTAAAATACACCCAAAACTTTAACATACTGGGCGAATATCAGCGGCATGAGGAGGAAGGCAATGGAGAAACCAAACACGTGAAAGTGGTGGAAAAGGCGCCGAGGCGATACATTGATGTGAGAGTAGTCCGAAAGTCCGAAAGTCCGGAAAGTCCGAAAGACGGAGCAAAAGGGTAGTTACCGAAAAAACAGAAAAAATCATAATTAACAATAATATTAAACTAACGAAATAAATCTTCCGGACTTTCGGACTTCCGGACTTAAAACCAAAACGATGAAACTGAATTTAAACATACAACCACTGGAATCGTGGATAAAAAAAGGCAGCGATCCTTTATTGATAGCGGGCCCATGCAGCGCCGAGACTGAGGAACAGCTGGTAGCCACCGCGCATTTATTAGCCAAAACAGGCAAGGTTTCGGCCTTGCGCGCCGGTATCTGGAAACCGCGTACCCGCCCCGGCGAATTTGAAGGCATTGGCAGCATCGGCCTTAAATGGTTAAAACGCGCCAAGGACGAAACCGGCCTGCCAACCGCTATCGAGGTGGCCAATGCCAAACACGTTGAAGAAGCGCTGGAAGCAGGCGTGGACATTTTATGGGTAGGCGCACGTTCAACCGTAAACCCATTCACCGTACAGGAAATTGCAGACGCCCTGCGGGGTGTTGATGTCCCGGTAATGGTGAAAAACCCGGTTAACCCCGATCTGTCCTTATGGATCGGCGCTTTGGAGCGCATCAACAATGCGGGCATTACCAAGCTGGCTGCTATTCACCGCGGGTTTTCGTCGCATGAGAAAAGCGCCTTCCGCAACGAACCGATGTGGGATTTGGCCATCAGCCTGAAAACACATGCCCCTAACTTGCCCATCATCAACGACCCAAGCCACATCACCGGCAACCGCGACCTGATCGGCTATATCGCCCAAAAAGCGCTTGACCTGGATATGCAGGGCCTGATGATCGAGTCGCATATTGACCCGACTGTTGCCTGGACGGATGCCAAACAACAGGTTACACCTGCTGCCCTGGTGGAGATCATCGAGCACCTGGCCTTGCGCAAACCCGAGGTAAGGAACAGCGAAATGAAAGATAAACTGGCTGAACTTCGCGCCCAGATCGACAAGATCGACGACCTGGTGATCCAGAAAATGGCCGAGCGGATGAAGATTGTGGAACAGATCGGTACGCACAAAAAAGAAAATAACGTAACCATTTTACAGGTTAACCGCTGGGACGAGATTTTGCGCAGGGGCATCAATTATGGCAAAGCCTTGAAATTAAGCCCGGAGTTTACGGAGAAACTGCTGGAGCTGATCCACGCCGAATCGATCCGCAAACAAACTGAGATCATGAACAAGGCTGAGGCGCCGGTAGAGAAATTGACCCACGCGTAAAACGCCTCACCCCAAACCCCTCTCCAAAGGAGAGGGGCTTAAAGTGGGGTTTGCCAATAAACTTTTTAAAGTCCTCTCCTTTGGAGAGGATTTAGGTGAGGCGCCCGCGTCTCCGAACGAACACACATGAAACATAACATCATCCTTACCAAAAAAAGCAAGTCGGTAAACGGCACGGTGCAGCTCACCGGTTCAAAAAGTGAGTGCAACCGCGCCCTGGTCATCGAAGCGCTGAGCAATGGCAAGGTAAAAGTTGAAAATATATCAGATGCGGCGGATGCCGCGACGATGTCGCGAGTCCTGAGTCCCGAGTCTAAAGTCTTGAGTCAAAACGATGACGACTCGGGACTCAAGACTCAGGACTCAAGACTCATCAACATCGGTCCCGCCGGCACGGCCATGCGGTTTTTAACCGCCTACTTCGCCATTGGCGATGAAGAAGTGATTTTGACCGGCAGCGAACGGATGAAACAGCGCCCGATAGGGATTTTGGTGGAGGCTTTGCGCGAACTGGGCGCGCATATCGACTACGTTGAAAACGAGGGCTTCCCGCCCATCAGACTGAAAGGCAGCTTTGAGCAGCGTTCTAATAAGGTCAGTATAAAAGGAAATATAAGCAGCCAGTACGTTACGGCGTTGTTGCTTATTGCCGCCCGGCTGCCTTTCGGTTTGGAACTGCATATCGAGGGCGAGCTTACCTCGCGCCCTTATGTTGAAATGACGCTGGCCATGCTGGAAGCAGCCGGCATACAGCACAGCTGGACGGAAAACGTCATCAGCATCCCTTACCAGGAATTCGCTGAAACATCGTTACCCGTTGAGCCGGACTGGAGCGCGGCCTCCTACTGGTACGCCATTGCCGCACTTGCCGATGAGGCCGAACTTTTTTTACCAGGATTAACCAAATACAGCCTGCAGGGCGACAGCGTGATTACCGAAATCATGGCCAACTTTGGTATAACCTCGCAGTTTAAATATGGTGGCGTGTATTTGCAGAAGGAGACAAAACCAATTGCGCGGAAGATATTCGACCTTAAAAGCTGCCCGGACCTGGCACAAACTGTTATCGTGGTTTGCGCGGCGTTAGGGCACAATGCTACCTTTACCGGGCTTGAAACCCTAAAAATAAAGGAAACAGACAGGGTAAAAGCATTGCAAAATGAACTTGAAAAGATCGGCGTCAAGCTGATCGAAAAAAACCAGGTGTATAAACTGGATTGCAGCGAAAAGTTCATTCCCCAGCGTATCTTTATCCGCACTTACGACGATCACCGCATGGCTATGGCCTTTGCGCCTTTGGCCCTGCTGATACCGGAGGTGGAGATTGAAGACGCCGATGTGGTAGAGAAATCGTATCCGGCGTTTTGGAAGGATTTGGAGAAAGTGGGGTTTAACCCCCTAGCCCCCTGAAGGGGAACAGAAGTTGAGAAGCCGTATATTTATTGGATATTTTAACATTCATGCATCTGCAAATCACTGCATCAAAATAATCTGCACATTTGCACATCCGCACATTTGCACATCGGAACTATGGCAGGAAACTCATTCGGGCAATTATTCAGGATAACCACATTCGGCGAATCGCACGGCGAGGCCATCGGCGTTATCATCGACGGCTGCCCCGCACAGCTGGATGTTGATTTGGATTACATCCAGGGCGAGCTGGACAAACGCAAGCCCGGTCAGTCCAAAATCACCACCCAGCGCAAGGAAAGCGATACCGTTAAAATACTTTCCGGTGTGTTTGAAGGCAAAACGACTGGCACACCCATTGCAATGCTGATCCCCAACGAGGACCAGCGCTCCAAAGATTACGGCCACAATGTAGATGTTTTCCGCCCCTCGCATGCCGACTACACTTATCAAACCAAATACGGCATCCGCGACCATCGCGGCGGCGGCCGCTCTTCGGCCCGCGAAACTGCTGCGCGCGTAGCAGCCGGAGCTTTAGCCAAATTACTACTCAAAACACAGGGCATCGAGATCGCCGCCCACGTAAGCAGCGTAGGCCGCATCAACGCCCCCAATGTAGAGATCATTAGCGTAGAAGAGTTTATTGAAGAACGCGAAAAAAACATCGTCCGCTGTGCCGACCCGGCTACGGCCGAGGAAATGATCGCCCATATCGACAGCATCCGCAAACAAGGCGATACCGTTGGCGGCAAGATCAGCTGCCATATCCTCAACTGCCCCGTCGGCCTCGGCGAACCGGTATTTGACAAGTTGCATGCCGACCTCGGCAAAGCAATGCTCAGCATCAACGCCGTCCACGGCTTTGAATATGGCTCAGGATTTGCAGGCAGCGAGATGCGGGGATCGGAACATAATGACATTTTCCTGCCAAAAACAGAAAACTCGGAGGTAAAAACCATTACCAACTTCTCCGGCGGCATACAAGGCGGCATCAGCAACGGCATGCCCATCGAGTTTAAGGTAGCCTTTAAACCAGTAGCCACTATTATGCAAGCGCAGCCTACCATCGACAGTGAAGGCAACGCCGCTGAAATATCGGGCAAAGGCAGGCATGATCCTTGTGTAGTGCCACGGGCGGTGCCAATTGTTGAGGCAATGGCTGCTTTGGTGGTGGCGGATCATTGGTTGAGGAACCGGAATTCGATTTTACCCCTGCCCTTCTAAAGGGAAAATAAAAACTATTTCTTTCAGCAATATCGCCACCGCTAATCACATTTAAGTCAAATTCCCTATCTGGCCGTGTTCCAATCCTAAAATCTGCACGTCTGCACATCCGCATCTCTGCACATTCGCCTATCTTTACGGTACCATGCTCACCGCCTTTTTCCAATTATACAGACAAGCATTTACAGGCCTTTCGCGTAACAGTTGGCTCCTGAGCATTGTCATGCTCATCAACCGCAGCGGAACCATGGTAGTGGCCTTTATGACGGTTTATTGCGAGCACCAGCTACACTTTACTCCTGTGCAGGCGGGCATCATTATGGCACTGTTCGGCGTGGGCGCGCTGTTCGGCGGCTTTATCGGCGGTTGGTTAACTGATAAAATAGGCTTTTACGATATCCAGGTTTGGGCCCTCATCACCGGCGGCCTTTTATTTATTGCCCTCGGTTTCATGCACAGCTTTGTAACGCTGGCCGTGGGGGCATTTGTACTCAGTTTATTTAACGAGTCGGTACGGCCGGCAAATTCAAGCGCCATTGCCCATTATAGTACGCCGCGAAATAAAACCCGGTCTGTATCCTTAAACCGGCTGGCTGTTAACATTGGCTGGGCCGTGGGCGGGCTGGTGGGGGGCATATTGGCATCCATTAATTACCGCTTGCTGTTTTGGGTAGATGGCGGCACCAACATCATGGCGGCCATCCTGCTGCTCATTCTTATGCCAAAGGCCGGCATCGTAAAGTCCATAAAAAAAGCCGAAAAAGGCCTGGTGCGCAGCTCGGTTTATGCCGACCTCACCTACCTGCTCTTCCTTTTGCTCGGCACCTGCTTTTTCATCTGCTTTTACGAGTTCATGATCATCGAGCCCGCCTTTTACAAACTCGACTGGCATTTTAATGAACGCTTTATCGGCGTCCTCATGGCCCTTAACGGCCTGCTCATCGCCTTTTTCGAAATGGTGCTTGTGCACAACCTCGAAGGCAAACGCCACGGCTTTGTTTACATCATTGCCGGCATTACAGCAGGTGTAGCCGGATTTGTGCTCCTCAACCTGTTGCCGCCAAGCGGACTGGTCGCCGTATTGATCGTGGTGCTGATCACCGTCAGCGAGATGCTTAGCATGCCCTTTATGAGCTCCTTCTGGATGGGCCGCTCAAAAGATCATAACCGCGGGCAATACGCCGCTTTGTACAGTATGTCATGGTCGTTTGCCGGCGTAGCCGCACCCTTTATAGGGGGGCTCATCATTGCCTCCGGCGGCTTTGCCGCGTTGTGGTGGGTATTGGCAGGGTTAAGCACTGTTGCGGCTGTGGGGTATTTCTTTTTGTACAGGGCACAACGGACCTTGACGGTGTCCGCCTAAAGCAGATGCGAGGCATCGCGTCTCGAAATATTTGTCATAAATTTCATAAAACAGCTCATCTTTCGACATACCTCCATATCTGAAATAAGAAGGATTTGACCTGTTTACTAAAAACTTTTTAGATGGAATAACGAATCCGGCAAGCCAGCATCTACACTTGACGACCCATTTCAACAATGTCGAATCCACCTCCCGAATGTTGTCGCTTATGTTAACCCACAATTTATTAATAATTTGATTATCAATATTTTATATGTAGTTAACATTGAAATATGTTAAGTTGTGTTAACCCTTTATTGGGTGAATGCAAGCGGAGCAACCCGGCCAGGCCGTGTTCGCCGCTGGCAAAGGGCTATTTTAGCAACAACAGCAATTTCCACCAAACAATTGGGTAGAGACGCGATGCATCGCGTCTCTACGGCGCCCTCGGGCTTTACTTCACGTCAAATTCCTATCCCTAAACCACACCTCATCCGGTTCAACCTTGCAATCTTCCAGCAGGGTAATTAATTCTATTGCGTCGCCGGAAGTGATCACCAGCTTCCGGTTGGCGGGTTTTAAAAAACGCTGCTCCACCATCAGGTCCATTTGCAGCAACAGCAGGTCGTAAAAGCCGTTTACGTTGAGGATGCCTGTTGGGTGGTTGTGCAGGCCCAGCTGCAGCCAGGTTAATACTTCAAAAAATTCCTCCAGGGTGCCAAAGCCGCCGGGCAGCATAATGATGGCGTCGCTCAGGTCGTTCATCAGTTGCTTGCGCTGGTGCATGTTTTCCACAATATGCAGCTCGGTCAGTCCGGGGTGTCCAACCTCCTTATCTAACAAAAATTTGGGCATAACGCCAACGGCCTTGCCCCCCAGACCCAAAACGGCATCGGCCAGTATGCCCATTACGCCCACTTTGCCGCCGCCGTAAATAAGCGTGATGTTGCGGTTTACCAGCACTTCTGCAAGTTGTTCAACCGCTTGTTTTAATGTTGAGTCGCCGTTAAAATTAGCGCCGCAGAATACACAAACTGATTTCATTTGTAGAATGATTGTTACAGTTTAAAAATCGAAATGTACGGCAAAGTTGGAAAGTTTGGGCAGAAAATTCTTAACATTGTGAAGCAAGTAGTTCATGGTTCATAGGTCATGGCCTATAGTGCTCCAATTATAAACTGCTCATCATGAAAAAAATTTTACTTCCGGCTTTACTATGTTTGCTTACCAGCTACGCTTTCTGCCAAAACGAAGAAACTGAAAACTACCGGGCCTTTTTAAAGGAGAACTGGACAATGGAGTCCGCGGTGACCGATCCGTCCACCGGCGATAAAATATCAAAGCCCGATTTTAACCCTTCAGCCTGGTACAAGGTTAGCGTACCCACCACAGTAATTGCAGGGCTGATCGCAAACAAGGTTTATAATTTCGACCCCTTTTACGGGCGTAACTTTGAAAAACTGGGCGACCCGAGGCTCGACAAGCCCTGGTGGTTCCGCAGGGTATTTGAGCTGCCCGCTGCGGAGGATGGCAAAAATGTCGTGCTGAAACTGCATGGCATCAACTATAAGGCCAATGTTTGGCTAAATGGCGTGCTGATAGCCGATTCAACCCAAATTATCGGCCCATTCCGCATCATCGAACTGGACATCACTAAACAGGTAAAATATAAGGGGCCGAACGTTTTAGCCATCGAAGTAAAACGCCCCTTCAATCCTCAAAAACGAGGCGGCGACCTGGCCATTGACTACGCCGACTGGATCCACTATCCGCCCGATTTTAACAACGGCATTGTCAACAACGTCGAACTAAAAACCTATCGTAAAGTTGGCGTGGAATACCCGCTGGTGACTACCAAATTCGATCTGCCATCATTGGGGATTGCGCATTTGCAGGTGGACGCTATGGCGATAAACTACACCGGTAAAGAGCAAGATGCTATTGTAAAAGGGAAGATTAACGGCGATATTACCTTTGAGCAAAAAGTTCACCTGAAACCCGGCGAAAAGAAGCAAATAACCTTCTCCCCTGCTAACTACCCGCAGCTAAATGTTAAAAATCCTCCCATCTGGTGGCCATGGCAATACGGAAAACCTGAAATGAGCCACATCACCCTTTCGATGGTAAGCGGCGGTGAGTTGAGTAATGAGTTATCTGAAAGTTTCGGTATCCGCGAGATCAGCTCAAAAATGATCGACAACCAGAAAGCGAGAGAGTTTATCATCAATGGCAAGCCCATAATGCTGCGTGGCGCCGCCTGGTCGCCGGACATTTTCGAGCGGCGGTCGCGCCTGCGCGAAGAACAGGAACTGAGACTGGTGCGCGATATGAATATGAATATCGTACGCTCGGAAGGCAAACTGGAAGACGAATATTTTTACGATCTGTGCGACAAATACGGCCTGCTTGTAATGAGCGGCTGGATGTGCTGCGGCGCATGGCAATACCCCGAGCGCTGGGATGCCGCCAAACGCAGCGTCGCCATGGCATCGGACAGCAGCGTAATGTACTGGCTGCGCAACCGGCCAAGCATGCTCACCTGGCTCAACGGCAGCGACATGGTGCCACGCGTTCCAAAAGTTGAGGCCGACTGGCTGGCCATCGAGGCTGACCTGCATTGGCCAAACCCCACGGTGGGTTCCGCCGCTGAAAACAACTCTAAAATATCCGGCCCTACCGGTGTAAAAATGGCCGGTCCGTATGATTGGGTGCCACCTGCCTATTGGGAAGCCGACACCAATAAATATGGCGGCGCCTGGAGTTTTGCCACCGAGATTTCGCCGGGGCCTTCTATCCCGCCTTATGAAAGTTTGATCAAATTCATCCCAAAAGATTCCATCGATAACAACAGTCCCGATTGGATATACCATTGCGGCACTGGCAACTTTGGCACCACCGGCAAGTTTGATAGCGCCATGTACGCCCGTTATGGCAAACCGGCAAACATGATGGATTACCTGGCCATGGCCCAGGCCCAAAACTACGAAGGGCACCGCGCCATGATGGAAGCTTATGGACTGAAAAAATATGCCAATGCTACCGGCGTGGTGCAATGGATGCTGGCCAACCCCTGGCCAGGCATGATCTGGCATACCTACGATTATTACCTGTACCCCGGCGGAACTTATTTCGGGATGAAAAAATCGATGGAGCCGCTGCATGTAATGTATTCTTATCAATCCAACGCAGTGGACATTATTAACGGCTACCCGGAGAGATTCTCGGGCCTGAAGGTAAAAGCCACGGTTTATAACCTGGACGGTTCCGAAAAATTCAGCAAGGAAACCGCAGCCGAGGTAGATGCCGACGGTACGAAACAGTGCATTGCCTTGCCTGATATCGAGGGCCTTTCAAACACGTATTTCCTCAGACTTGAACTAAAAGATGCCGAAGAAAAAGTACGCAGCATCAACTGGTACTGGCTGTCGGGTAAAAAAGATGAATTGAACTGGAAAAAATCGACCTGGTTTTATACGCCTCAAAGCGCGTTTACCGATTATACCGGCCTGAAGAATTTGCCGCCAACAACTTTGTCTGTGCACCATACAACTACAAAGGCAGATGGCAGCACCACCCATAAAATTACAGTTACCAATACCGGTAAATCTGTGGCCTTTTTTGTGCACCTGCGCATGCTGAAGGGCAAAGGCGGCGATGATATTTTACCCGTTATTTTTGATGATAACTACCTGTTGCTGGCCCCCGGCGAAACCCGTACCACTGATTGCAGCTACGAGGACCGTTACGCAGGCGATAGCTCGCCCTATCTGCAGGTAAGCAGTTGGAACGTGGATACAGCGCACAGCAAAATTGGCGAAGACGCGGGGTTTGAAAAGTAAAAATGCCTTCACGGCTAATTTGTCACGCTTGAGCCACGCGAAGCCTTTTGGTGGTCCAGAGCAACGCGAAGGTCTTAAATCGGATTACCGCCTGAGAGGTGGGATGCATAGTGTAAAAGATCCTTCGTTTTGCTCAGGACAACAAAATATGCTTTATTAAAAACAGCTTTTGATATAATTACCCGTTATATTTGCAAAGCATGAAAAGAACGGCAATACTCACGCTTACTGCATTTTACCTGCTGCTTACCTCGGGGATGTTTGTCTGCGCCGTTCATTGCTCCGTCGAAACGCTGATGACAAAGCCATCTATGCAGATGGCATGCACAAAACCTTGCTGCAAACAATCCGGCGCTTGCAAAAAGGATGATTGCGGCAAAAAGCACGGTACCTTTACCATCAAAGAAAATGTAAAACCCGGCTACCGGGTTCACTTTACCGCGCCGCTTTTAACGCTGGCGCCACTCTTGCAAACAGCCAATACGCCAAATATTCTGACAATTGTATACAGCTCCTCTTGCGCCAATTGCAAAGCCCCGCCTGGCACCTCCGGCAAAGCATTAACCATACAGTTACATTCGCTGCTTATCTGATCATCGCGGTGCAGCAATTCCTTGCGGCTACCCTATCCTTCTTAAATAGCATACCTGCATTTTTACCTATGGCAATGCCATAAATTCTTATTTTATGAAACTTTACCTATTATGTTCACTACTGGTTTTGACCCTGCTATCCATCGCAAATGCCCAGCAAAAAATGACTATGGGCGATACCGTTAAAACCAAAAAATCAACCAAAACAACTACGCCTGATACCGCAATGGCGGGTATAGATATGGGCGGCATGCTGATGATGAGCAGTGCGCTGTCTAAAAACCTGCCCATGGGCCGCGACGGATCGGGCACCAGCTGGCTGCCTGACGCTTCGCCAACTTATGGCTTTATGCTTGGCGGCGGGCATTGGACTTGCATGATCCACGGTAACTTCACGCTCCGCTATACCGACCAGGATATATCAAACGCAGGCCACCGCGGCGCCGGCAAACTGGATGGCCCTAACTGGTTTATGGGCATGGCCCAACGCGAGATAGGGCAAAACGGGTTGCTGCATTTTAACCTGATGATGTCGCTTGACCCCTTAACCGAAGGCGGTTATGGCTACCCCTTGCTCTTTCAAACCGGCGAAAGCTGGAACGGCATCCCACTGGTCGACCGGCAGCACCCGCACGACCTGTTTGCTGAGCTTTCAGCCAGCTACGCCCATGCATTATCCGAAAAAAGCGACATCAGCCTTTATATGGGATATCCCGGCGAGCCCGCGCTTGGCCCGGTGGCTTTTATGCACCGGCCTTCGGCCCTTGCTGATCCCGACGCGCCGATCAGCCACCATTGGCAGGATGCCACGCACATCACCTTTGGCGTGGCTACAATGGGGTTTCGGTATGGTGAATTTAAAATCGAAGGCTCCTCTTTCACCGGCAGGGAGCCGGACGAAAATCGTTATAATTTTGACTCGCCGAACTTCGATTCATGGAGCACACGCCTCGACTTTAACCCTTCGGAAAACTGGGCTTTGCAGGTTTCGCACGGCTATATCAAAAGCCCCGAAGCGCTCAATCCCACAGTAAACGTTTACCGCACTACCGCATCGGCCTCCTACAGCCGGCCTTTTGGCGATGAAAACAGCTTCGACGCCACGGCGGTTTGGGGCGAGAATAAGGTGCCGCTACAGGACGGCGATAATTCGCTGCTGCTTGAGGGCAATATCCGCCTCAAAAAGTTCGACCTGTATACCCGCTACGAGTTTGTTCAGAAAACTACTGGAGAGCTGAATCTTAATACGCTTGTTTATGGCGACGATAGTATATTTGGCGTAAACGCCCTAACTTTAGGCATCAATTACGACTTGTTTAAGATCGGCCCGCTAAACTTGGCCGCCGGGGGCCAACTGACCTGGTATGATGCCGACAGCCGGCTGAATAGTTTATACGGGCAAAACCCTATTGGTGGCGAGGTGTTTTTGAGACTATACCCGAGGCTGACAAAGCCGATGAAAATGTGATGGGGAAGTTGAAAGGTTTACTGCCGGTTAAAATATTCAAAATTGAAACTAACTTAATAACACAAATACAAAACTGATGAAAACGATAAAAATCGCCGCGTTAACGCTGGCATTATCTTTTTTTGTGATAATGGCTAAAGCACAAAACAATATTAACGGCATAACAACCGCTTATTTCGGACTAAAAAATGCATTAGCCACCGGGAGCGGAACTGCTGCGGAAAGCAGCGCCAAAACGTTAGTGGCAGCATTATCAGCTCCTGAAACGCTTACAGCCGATCAGCAGAAAATATTTAACACCTATATCGAAAAACTAAAGTTCGATACGCGGCACATTAGCGAGGTGAATGATATTGAGCACCAACGCGAGCACTTTGAAAGCCTCTCCAAAAACCTGTACGAAGTGTTAAAAGGCCTGAAAATGAACAGCACGACCGTTTATATGGACTATTGCCCCATGAAAAAGGCCTATTGGCTGAGTGAAACCTCGGCAATAAAAAACCCTTATTACAACGATAAGTCCATGGCAACCTGCGGGAAAACTACCGCTACGCTGGCGGCAGTTAAGTAAGTCGAAAATCCTAAGTCGAATTATTCTTTTTCCGAACTTTTGACTTAAGACTTAGGACTTTAGACTTAGCAAAAATCACCACCATTTCAGCGGTAACACTATCTCCTCCACCGAACCTGCCACCACGTCCGGTTTGAATGCATAATGGCTCAAGTCTTCCTTTTTGGCAATGCCCGAAAGCACCAGGATGGTTTTATAACCCATTTGCACGCCGCCCTGTATGTCGGTTTCCATGGTATCGCCAATAACCGTTGTTTCCGCCGTTTCCAACCCCAAAAACTTCCGCGCGGAGCGCATCATTACGGGGCTTGGTTTGCCGGTTACAAATGCTTTACGGCCCGATGCCTCCTCGATCATTGCCGTAGTAGCTGCTATACCTAAATTATTCCAGCCCGGTTTTTTGGGTGAAGGGTCGCGGTTGGTGGTGATAAATTTGGCGCCGCCGAGGATCATATCCACCGCGCGCTGCACCATTTCCAGCGTAAAGTTTCTGCCCTCGCCCAAAACCACAAATTCGGGGTCGGTGTTTACCAGGGTGATCCCGTTATCATGCAAACTGGTCAGCAAACCGCCTTCACCTAAAACATAGGCGGTACCGCCGGGGCCCTGGTCGCCAAGGAACTTGCCGGTGGCCATCGCGCTGGTGTAAACATGCTCCTCACTCACGTCAATTCCCAGCTGTTTTAGTTTACGCGTTACCTCCAAAGGGGTGCGCTGGCTGTTATTGGTCATAAAAGTGAAGGGTATATTTTTTTCGAGCAACAGCGCGATGAATTTGTCGGCGCCATGTATCAGGGTTTCGCCGCTGTAGATCACGCCGTCCATATCTATTAAAAGTCCGTGTTTCATAGCTGTAAATATTTATCATTTTATGAATGATAGCAATAAATCTGCCATCGTCCATTTTATCAAAGATAAGTATCTCAACTTAAATTTTAAATTATCTTAATATAAATGAATAAACATTAACAATATGACAAATTTTATTCCGATTGGTTAAATATATATTAATCGGAAAATGCCGTTCAATCATGCATCGCCCGGCTGTCGGCGGGTGCTTCGTCCCGGTTATAACGCGTATAATCACGGGCGACATGGGCAATCCGTATCCGGTAATCATTAAAAACCGTTTTGCGGCCCGCCGCCTGCGCATGGCGGTGCATCTCCATATTGCGCCATTGCGCTACAGCTTCTTCGTCCTCCCAAAACGAAAGCGATAATACCTTGCCGGGTTCGCTTAAACTCTGGAACCGTTCGATCGATATAAAACCACCGATCTTCGAAAGCTCGGGTTTAAGCCGGGCGGCGATATCTAAATAAGACTGCAACTGCCCCCCAGCAGGGATGGCCTCAAAAATTACTGCTATCATTGTTTCGATTATTTATTTAAGACTAACCATCAACTGTTTAACAAGCCTAACATTTAATTGGGGCTCATAAGTGAATTCTTTTTGCAGGATATGGATTTGCCGATAACTTTCAGCTAAAAACCGGCATACCTCAACCGCCATATCGATACAGAAATACTTCGCCAGGCAGTTGTGACCGCCCAGTCCGAAAGTAAGATGCTTGTCATTATTACTGCGCGTCAAATCAAAGCGCCGGGGATTGGCAAACATACTGTCATCCAGGTTCGCCGCTGCCAGCACAACAAGAATAGTCTCCCGGGCTTTAATAGTTTGGCCGCCGATAACAATATCCTTAGCAGCTATCCGGCGTGTATTGTGCACAGGCGGATCATAACGGAGTGTTTCGTCTATCAGCTTGTTCCAATCGGTATCTTTGCTGTCGGCAAAAGTCACCATAGCAAGTAACACATTGCACAAAAGCCCTCTACCAGCATCATAAGACTGAATAATAAGACCAATAAGATTGCAAATGATCGTCTCGTCAGCATCTTTCTTTCCAACCAGCAGTCCGGCCCGCCTGGTATATTTTTCAGCGATATTGTAAAACGCGTCGACAACAGGATTAAGCACCTGAATTTCCTGCACGGTTTTGTTTGGTTTCATCAACAAAACCAGGGTTGGCAAGTTTTCCACCGCATAGCTGCAATCTTGTTCATCAAAACTAAGACCTTGCATTATTAACCGCACCGGCAATTGTTTTCCTGCCACAGCTACCCAATCAAAATCATTACCTGTCGGGATTGCAGCTAACAAATACTTTAAAACTTTCCCGGTATGCACTGATTTTATTTTCTGGAAAACAGCCATTGCTGCAGCTCGTGATGCAGCATGCTGTTCACCATTACTTAACCGCGTCAATTTATCGGTAAGGAGGCTTGCCTTGTCATTTAGCAAATCGTAAACAGGCGTTTCAGGTATCCGGGCATCGGGGTGCTCTAAAATCGCTTTACAGTGCGTATAGCTATAAGTAACCCAAATCTTTAAATTCGTGTCATAATAAAGCGGGGTTTCTTTTAGCTGCCGCACGTAGATGTACCGCCAGTCGGTGCCGTTCCAGTTGGTAATTGTATTATTCATTTTTTTCTTTCGGACAGTTCAAAAGTATTTATCTTTATCCTTCAATACTTCAGTTTATAGTTAAGTATGAAATATTATGAAAGAACAATTCAGCCAGGTAGCGGCGCTTATCGGCGACCCGGTGCGCGCTAAAATATTATGGGCCCTAATGGATAAACGCGCCTACACCGCTACCGAATTAGCTGTATATGCCGATACCACCGCCCAAAATATCAGCATGCATCTAAGCAAGCTGGTAAAAGCTGACCTGCTTGCTGTCGAAAGCCAGGGCAGACATAAATATTACAACTATTCGCACCCCGAGATCGCCTATGCAATCGAAGCACTCGCGAGCCTGCTGCCGAAAGAAGGGCCAAAATCGTTAAACATTGCCGATGAGAAACCAATACGCTTTTGCCGCAGCTGCTATGATCACCTGGCCGGAAAAGTTGGGGTTACATTAACCGAAGCATTGCTAAAACAACAGTACATTATCAAAAATGCAAACAACTTTTCGGTAACAACAGACGGCGAAATGTGGTTCGATCAAATCGGTATAAACCTGGACGAGTTAAAAAAACAAAAACGCCATTTTGCTAAACCCTGTCTCGACTGGAGCGAGCGCAAACACCACCTGGCAGGTGCGTTGGGGGCAGCTTTGTTAACTAAAATGATCGCCGACGGATGGATAAGGCGTGTCACCGGCTCAAGGGCAATAACGGTTACCGGGAAGGGCGAAGCGGCGTTTCGGGAGCACTTTAAGACAGACCTTCGTTAACTATCTTCACCACATGAAACAGCATATTGCGCAGATTGCTTTAGCGGTTGATGATTACGATGAAGCCATCCGCTTTTATACCGAAAAGCTCAATTTCGACCTGATTGAGGATAACCTATTAGGCGAAACCAAAAGATGGGTGCTGGTGCGGCCAAAAGGCGCTGCTGAATGTTGTCTTTTACTCGCCAAAGCCGTCGGCGACGAACAAAAAAGCCGCATCGGCAATCAAACCGGGGGGCGTGTTTTTCTTTTTTTATACACCGATGATTTTTGGCGCGACTATAACGATATGGTTGCTAAAGGCATAAATTTTATTCGGGAACCTATACAGGAAACCTATGGAATCGTGGCTATTTTTGAAGATCTGTATGGTAATCTTTGGGATTTGCTGCAGCCGGCGCTGCCTCATCGTCAATCGCTGTAAAATATTTCGATAACTTTTTTAGCCGTTTTTGACCAGGCTATTGCGGAAGTACCTTCATATCCGTAATTGTACAAAAAGCTAACGGAGGAATTATCAGCCTTTATCTGTTCCCATACTTTTCGATCCGATTCATCCGCATTTGAAAAATCATCGTCAAATTTTTCATTGGCATCGAGGGCAGGGCTATGAAAATTGGACGGATCAAAAAAAACGGCGGCATACTTTTTAATAGAATCCTGCTTATTTATCGTGCTTTCTTCACTCAGATCGATAAGCATATCATACGAATTAAAAACCTGCCTGAACAGCTGCTGCCCCCTGGCGTTCCAAATCTCAAAAACAAAATTTGCATCTTCAATATGTTTGCCATAAAGGGTAAGCACAAGGCTATCCTTCGTGGCCGGATCAGAAAACACGTTCCGGCAACTATATTGCAAAAGTTTTTGGGTGGTATCAACAATCGTATCGGCCTTTCGGGTTGTATCAGTCGACAGTTTTTCCGATGTGCGTGTATCCGGCTTCTTTTTGGCAGTTGTCAAGCTGTCCCGAAGACTTTCGGCCTTCTTTTTATGGCTGCATGAGGATGTTAAAATTGCTATACAAATAACAAGATAAAAAGGCTTCATTGCGGCTAAGATAAGGTTTTAAACAAATTCACGGTAAATTAGTCAGCACGGAAAAAAAGCCACGCTATAGCAATAAAAAAGGCCCGTACACGGATGCACAGGCCTATCAAAAGTAATTTGACTAGTATTATTTACTTGGCGGTATCGGCTTATCGATCAATGCCATAAACTGGTCGAGTTTTGGCGTAATGATGATCTCGGTCCGCCTGTTTTGCGATTTACCAAAATCGGTTGAATTGTCTGCTATCGGGTTATACTCACCGCGGCCCCCGGCTGTCATACGTTTGGGGTCGACGTTATAAGTTGTTTGCAATGCCTGCACAACAGATGATGCTCTTAAACCACTTAAATCCCAGTTGTTGCGAATATTGGGCTGCGAAATGGGTACATTGTCCGTATTCCCTTCAACCAGCACATCGTAAGTGGAATAGTCGTTAATGATCTTTGCCACCTTTGCCAGTATCGAGCCAGCGGTCGGTGAGATAAAATATTTACCTGACTGGTACAGCATATTATCCGCAAGCGATATATAAACAACGCCCTTCAGCACTTTCACATTCACGTCCTTGGCCTCGTCGGGCGTCAAGGACCGTGTTAAGTTATTGGTTAAAACCTGGTTAAGCGAGTCGCTTTTGTTTTTAAGATCGACAAGGTGGCGGATATATTGGTCGGAGGCGGTGATCTGGTCGGCCAGCTTGGCAATATTAACATTGCCCTGGTTATTGCCGGCCAAACATTGATTTAACGAAGCCTGCAATGCGGCTGCATTGGCTTTTGCCGCTGCAATTGCTTCTTCCAGGCTTTGAACACGTGCCCGGGCGCCTGCTAGCTCCTGCTGGGTTACCTGCCAACTTTGTTTAAGTTTACTGTTTGTATCCAATGACCGGTTATAATCGGCCTGCAGTGAAGCATATTTTTTATTGCTTACACAGCCCTGCGATACCGCTGCAATTAAAAGTACCACGGGTATAAATAATTTGATTTTCATGTGTTTTTAGATTTGTTAACTAAAACGATTATGTCTTTTCATAATCGACAAATACTTAACAAAATGAGCGGGTTAAAGTTTCAGGTATTTATCGTGCCGCCATAGCATTGCAGGAAACTGCAAACAAAAAACGTGTGCCAATTTCCTGAGAGATAAAAAATCGGCCCAGTGACGGTCTCGAACTCAATCCCTTTAAAGTAAAAAAATGCTGACCTGACGGGATATGCCGGCATTTGATGTAGCGGCACATCCTGCGGTGGGAATTTTAGCGTTGTTAAAACTCTAATGTCATTCTA
>Ga0206971_10225_pt1 | contig 19997 bp, 11 predicted proteins | sample Alteio_BWOrgHeat_85_FD_152917 | JGI IMG/M metagenome (GOLD analysis project Ga0206971, IMG submission 152917) | Enriched cells from forest soil in Barre Woods Harvard Forest LTER site, Petersham, Massachusetts, United States -... | ecosystem: Environmental > Terrestrial > Soil > Temperate forest >...
AGAAAAGAAGGATCGGGAATTGGGCATGAAATGCCCGATTTCGCGGCGCGATTTTTTGAATGGCGTCGCGGTTGGGGTTGGCGGAGCGTTGGCTGGGGAGACGCTGCTCGCGGCGGGTGTAGTTGACGCTGACGGAGTCGATGGCGCGCGGCAAGTCACTTCAGGCAGGTCTGGCGCTAACGGTGGCGACGGGGCGGCCGACGCGGCGGGATATTACCCGCCGGCGCTGACGGGGATACGCGGGAATCATGATGGCTCGTACACGTATGCGCATGGGCTGCGCGATGGGAAGAAGTGGGACGCGGGCGGGCCGGCGACGAAAGTTGATGAGACGTACGATCTCGTTATCGTTGGCGGCGGGATCAGCGGGTTGGCGTCGGCGTATTTTTTTCGGAAGGCGGCGGGGCACGGCGCGCGGATTTTAATTCTCGATAATCACGACGATTTTGGCGGTCATGCGAAGAGGAATGAGTTTACGGCCGGCGGGCGGATGCTGCTGAGTTATGGCGGGACGCAGTCGATCGAGAGCCCGGGGCTGTACAGCGCGGTGGCGAAGCAGTTGATTGCGGAGATTGGGATCGACGTCGAACGGTTTTACAAGGCGTACGACCAGAAACTGTATACGAAATTGGGGACGGCGGCGTTTTTTGATAAAGAGACATTTGGCGAAGACCGGCTGCTGACTGGATTCAATACGACGCCGTGGCCGGAGTTTTTGGCGAAGGCGCCGCTTTCGGACGCGGCGCGACGCGACATCGCGCGCGTTTATACGGAAAAAGTCGATTACATGGACGGGCTTTCGGCCGAGCAGAAGCAGCGGAAGCTTGGGTCGATCAGCTATGCGGATTATCTAACGAAGTTTTGCAAAGTGACACCGGAGGCGTTGAAGTTTTTTCAGACGTTTCCGCATGATTTGTATGGAGTGGGGATTGACGCGGTGTCGGCGCTGAGTTGCTACGGCTCTCCGGATGACTACGAATCGTTTTTGTATGCGGGATTTCAGGGACTAGGGCTGCCGGAACTGGAGAAGGAAGAGCCGTACATTTTTCATTTTCCGGATGGGAATGCGTCGGTGGCGCGGCTGCTGGTGCGGGCGTTGATTCCGGGGGCGATGCCGGGAAGCACGATGGAGGATGTGGTTACGGCGCGGGCGGATTACAGCAAGCTGGATCAGAAAGATGCGAGCGTGCGATTGCGATTGAACAGCACGGCGGTGCATGTGACGCATGTGGCGGCGAGTGGTGGCGCGGGTAGTGGTACGGGCGGCGGCGAGAAAGAAGTCGAGATTACATATTCAAGGGGTGGAGTGCTGCAGTCGGTGCGGGCGAAGAACTGTGTGCTGGCCTGCTACAACATGATGATTCCTTACATCTGCCCGGAGCTGCCGGAGAAGCAGAAGGATGCGATGGCGTATCTGGTGAAGACGCCGCTGGTGTATACGCATGTTGCGTTGCGGAACTGGACTTCGTTTTCGAAGCTGGGCGTGCACCAGATTGTTGCGCCGGGCGGGTATCACACGTATACGGCGATGGATTTTCCGGTGAGCATCGGGCAGTACACGTTTCCGAGCGATCCGGAGCAGCCGATGGTTTTGTTTATGTTGCGGACGCCGTGCCGGCCAGGGCTGCCGATGCGCGATCAGTATCGGGCGGGGCGCGGGGAGCTGATGGGTACGCCTTTTGCGACGTTCGAAAGTAACGTTCGCGATCAACTCGGGCGGATGTTGGGCAGCGCGGAATTCGATCCGGCGCGCGACATCGAAGGGATCACGGTGAATCGCTGGGCGCATGGATACGCGTATACGCCGAACTATTTGTTCGATCCGGAGTGGACGGAAGAAGAGAAGCCGTGGGTGATCGGGCGGAAGCCATTTGGAAAAATTGCGATCGCGAATTCAGATGCGGGGGCGAACGCCTATACGAATGAGGCGATCGACCAGGCGCATCGCGCGGTAACGGAATTAACGAAAAGCTGATCGCTCACAGGCCGGGGCTTTGGGGTCGAATGTAATATCCACCGAAAAGGGCTCGGACAAAATGAAATTTACCACTTTCCCGCGAGACAGCCATTTGCGCTGAAACGCTTGTTTGGAATTATTGAAATAAAAGTCATCGGGCCGCGCATCAATTCCCATCTGCACCCAGTATCGCCCGGGGGCATGAAGCGGTTTGTGCGGATCCGTCGAAGCATACACAGTTGCCTGAGCGCTGCTTGCGTATTCTTTCCCTGGTTGCAGAATCAGAAAGTCTTCGATCGAGACCTTCGCAGGCTCGGTGCTAGTGATCGTGCGGTCGACATCAAAGCCGGTCACGAATTTTCCAGACAAAAGGTTCGCCACGGAGGTCCCGACTCGCTCGGTCGATGCCGGATCGAATTTCTTATAGAGCAGGACAGTCTCAGAAGACCGATTCTTAAAGATTAGACTCGCAGAAACCTGAATGTCGTACGACAGTCCGTCGTAGCCAGTCTGACCGTTTTTGAAATAAGCCGCGCCCTTGCACTCGGAGGTAGTGACTTGAGTGAAGGTCGCTTGGAGCGGTCGATCTTTCCCGAATGCGGACATATCAACGGGTGCCAACGTTTGGCATTCAGATTTGACCGCTCCGACGAGCATCGCGACGATTGCGATGCAGATTCGGAGCAAGTTGGTCGGCCAGTTGGCTCCCATGTCGAAGGGTCCTTCGAGAACCGGAATTGAGTCATTCGCCAGCGATCAAAATACCTAACGGGAGTACCACGAAAACAGGGGTCAGTCGAGCAGCAGAGAGTCGTGGTTGATTGCTCAAGTTGGCCGAACACGATAAACTGTTGCGCGTGGCCCGGTAGAGTAACCGGTTAACTCGTCACCCTCTCAAGGTGAAGATTACGGGTTCGACTCCCGTCCGGGCTACCATTTTCACCTTCTTCCCCCTTCCTAATCCGATTTCCGAGTCTATGCTGCGGAAGACGAGCGGTGGCTGTTAGACGCTCGCTCACCGTGTGTTGAAAGGTGGATACGTCTCCGCGGAGTCGTTATTGGGGGCGCACGCCAAGCAAAGGATTTGCAATCGGGGTCGGAGGTCCGTTGTAATGTATAGCTTGAGAAAGATTTCTGACGGCTCGACCCGAGCGATATGGCGAAAAAACTACGCATTGTCGTCTCTCTGACGACCAACGATAACGACTACCAGATTGAGCAGGCCCAATCCGCGGAACAGGCGGCGAATCGGCTAGGCGTGACCGTCGAAATCATTTACGCCGACAACGACGCGATCAATCAGAGCACGCAGATTTTGAAAGTGGTGCAGGCGCCGGCGGAGCAGCGGCCGGATGCGGTGGTGTTCGAACCGGTCGGAGGAACGGCGTTGCCGCAGGTGGCGCGGGCGGCTGCGACTGCGGGAATCGGCTGGGCGGTGCTGAATCGCGACGCGTCGTACCTCGACGAGTTGCGCAGGCTGACCAATGCGCCGATGTTTGGCGTGACGTCGGATCATGTGGAGATTGGGCGGTTGCAGGGACGGCAATTGGCTGCGCTGCTGCCGAAGGGCGGGTCGGTGATTTATGTGCAGGGACCGTCGGAAAATTCGGCGGCGAAAGAGCGGACTGCGGGAATGCAGGAGACGAAGCCTGCAAATATCCAGGCGACCTTGTTGAAGGCACAGTGGACGGAAGAGAGCGCGCTGCGCGCGGTCCGGTCTTGGCTGAAACTGACGACATCGCAGAAATCGCAAATCGATGCGGTGGCGGCGCAGGATGATTCGATGGCGATGGGCGCTCGCAAAGCGTTTCAGGAATTGCCGAACGAGATGGATCGCGATCGGTGGTTGAAGCTGCCGTTCATTGGGTGCGACGGGTTGCCGAATACGGGGCAGGCCTGGGTGCGCACGGGGCAGCTTGCGGCGACGGTGTTTGTGCCGCCGAATACGGGGCAGGCGATCGAGATGATCGTGGATGCGATCCAGACTAAAAAGCAGCCGCCCGCGCGGGTGTTGGTAGCGCCGAGATCGATTCCGGCGTTGACTGCGATTCAGCCGCGGCGAGTGGGCTGATCGCCAACCCGGATTCTTCACCTCTCTCGTTCACTTCTACACTCATTCCTTTCTTGCCGCTGGTCTCAAATTCTGAAAAACGAAACGGAAAATTTCCCGTCGTGCAAAACGCGCGTATATAATGCCGCCGTTCATACGATTCAATATTTGTGGTGCCGCGGAGGCGACCTTGAAGGATAGCGAGCGCAACGAATCGAACATCGACCGGCGGAAATTTTTGGCGGCTACCGGAGGCGGGTTCCTGGCGGCTGCAGCGATGCCGGGGATCGCGTCTGCGGCATCGCGCGAGTCGGGCGCGGCGGGCATTCCGGGTTTTGGGGGCGCGTCGATGAGTACTGAAGGTTCGAGTGCGGGGCTTGGGCAGAGCAGCGGCGCGAAGAAAAAGATTCCGATCGGCGTGTTCGATCCTGTGTACGACAACTTGTCACTCGATCAGATGCTCGATGTGCTCAGCGCGCTCGGCGTCGAAGCGATGGAGATCGGCACCGGTGGATATCCGAACAATCCGCATTGCCCGCTCGATGAGCTAATCGCCGATAAGGCGAAGGCGAAAGCGTGGCAGAAGAAGTTTGAGGACAAGGGCATTCGCGTGATGACGCTGAGCTGTCACGGGAATGCGGTGCATCCCGACAAGGCGCACGCGGCGAAAGATGCGGAGAGCTTCCGGAAGACGGTGCAACTGGCGCAGATTCTGGATGTGAAAACGATCGTCACGTTTTCGGGGTGCCCGGCGGGTACGCCGACCGATTCGCAGCCGAACTGGATTACGTATCGCTGGCCGCCTGAGTACGGGCAAATGTTGGACTGGCAGTGGAAAGAAAAGGTGATTCCGTATTGGAAGGAAGCGGTGAAATTTGCCCGCGATCATGGGATACACCGGATTGCGCTGGAGATGCATCCGAATTTTGTCGTCTACAATCCGCGGACGCTGTTGAAATTGCGCGAGGCGGTGGGCGAAGAGATCGGCGCGAACAACGATCTGAGTCATTTGTTTTGGCAGGGGTGCGATCCGGTGGAAGTGATTCGCTTGCTCGGAAAGCAGGGCGCGATTTATCACGCGCACATGAAGGATACGGTTTTTTTCCCAGAGAACGTGGCGAAGTATGGTGTGCTGAACTTCGCTTCGGAGAAGGCGGATCTGGCGGAAGCGTCGGAGACGTTCCGGGCGGTTGGTTATGGACATGGCGCGGGACAATGGAAGGCGATTGTGCAAGCGTACATGGACATCGGTTATGACGGGATGCTTAGCATCGAGAATGAGGATCCGATTCTGCCGGGAGCGGTGGGAGTCGAGCGCGCGATGTATGTGCTGAAGAATGTGCGGACGGAGATTCTCGCTGGCTGAGTTCGAACTGTGACGGGGTTGCGATTCCTGGAAAAGGGAGCGGCTTGATGGCGCAAGTGATTCGTTCGCCGAAGACGTACGACGTGATTGTGGTGGGGTCGGGCGCCGGCGGCGGCATGGCGGCGAAAATTTTGACCGAGGGCGGCATGAACGTCGCGCTACTCGAGGCGGGCCCGGAAGTTCATCCGGAAAAAGACTACAAGATGTTTGTGTGGCCGTACGAACTGGCGCATCGCGGAATTGGTATCGGCGGACGTCAGGCGCAAGATTTCGGCGAGTTTCTCGCGCCGAACGGGTCATGGGACATCCAGGGTGAGCCGTACACATCGGCGCCGGGCTCGGATTTTCATTGGTTTCGGTCGCGGATCGTGGGCGGGCGGACGAATCACTGGGGCCGCATCGCGTTGCGATTTGCGCCGATCGATTTTCGGTCGTACACGCGGGATGGGCTCGGTTCGGACTGGCCGATTTCGTATGACGACATCGCGCCGTATTACGACAAAGTGGAAGGGTACATCGGCGTATTTGGGACGAAAGAAAACGTCTCGAGCGCGCCAGACGGCGTGTTTTTGCCGCCGCCGAAACCGCGTTGTACCGAGCTGATCGTCAAGAAAGCGTGCGACAGGCTCAACATCACTTGTATCCCGGCGCGGCTGGCGATTTTGACGAAGTCGGTAAACGGGCGACTGCCTTGCCATTATTGTGGCCAGTGCGGGCGCGGCTGCACGACGGCGTCGAATTTCAGTTCGAGCCAGGTGCTGATTCCGCCGGCGATGGCGACAGGCAAGCTGACGTTGATCACCGGAGCGATGGCGCGCGAGGTTTTGGTCGGGCCGGACGGCAAGGCGACCGGCGTTTCATACATCGACAAAGCGACGCGAACCGAGAAGCGCGTGAATGCGCGTGCGGTTGTTTTGGCGGCGAGCGCTTGTGAGTCGGCACGACTGCTGCTGAATTCGAAATCGGCGTCGTTCCCGGATGGATTGGCGAATTCATCGGGCACGGTGGGCAAATACCTTACGGACTCGGTCGGCAGCGACGGCGAGGGGTACTTTCCGCAGCTCGAAAATATGACGCCGCACAACCACGACGGCACAGGCGGCATGCACATGTACATGCCGTGGTGGAAGTTTGACCGCCAGAATGATTTCCCGCGCGGATATCACATCGAATTCGGCGGCGGGCGCGAGTTGCCCGGCTGCGGAATATTCAACGGAATGAACCACCTGGAAGAAGGCTACGGCGTCGACCTGAAGCGAAGAGCGCGCAAGAATTATGGAACGACGATCGGGTTCTCTGGGCGCGGCGAGATGATTCCGAATCCGGATACGTATTGCGAGATCGATCCGAACGTTGTCGACGAGTACGGTATTCCGGTCTTGCGATTCCACTTCAAGTGGTCGGACTACGAATTGCGGCAGGCGAAGGACATGCAGGAAACATTCCGGTCCATCGTGGAGATGGCGGGCGGAACGTATCTGACGAAGCAGCCGATCGACGGACCCCAGGCGTACGGAATCGCTGCCGGCGGGAAAATCATCCACGAAGTTGGCACGGCTCGGATGGGAGCCGATCCGAAGAATTCAGTGTTGAACGGATATTGCCAGACGCACGATGTGAAGAATGTCTTCGTGACCGATGGCGCGCCGCTGGTGACGAATCCCGACAAGAATCCAACGTTGACGATCATGGCGCTGTCGTGGCGCGCTTCGGAGTATCTGTTGAGCGAAGCCGGGAAGGGAAACATCTGATGGCGAAGATCGGAATTTCGCGACGAGACGTTTTGCGATCGTTGGCTGTGGGCGCGACGGCGGGATCGGTGTTGACGATGATCCCGGCGCAGGCGGCGGAATTCGCGCACGCGTTGGTACAGAAAGAAAAAGCAGCGGCGGCGGGGAAGTATGCGCCGAAGTTTTTCCCGGCGCGTCAGTACGAGACGCTGGTTTCGCTATGCGACACGATCATTCCGAAAGATGAGAAGTCCGGTGGCGCCGTCGAAGCGGGGGCGCCGGAGTTCATCGATCTGATCACCAGCGAGAACTTGGAGTATCAGACGCAGTTTGGCGGCGGGTTGATGTGGCTCGATAACCACAGCCTCGATGAATTCGGCAAGGTTTATATGGAGTGCACGCCGGAGCAGCGCAAGACGACTCTCGATCTGATCGCGTATCGCAAAAACGGAAAGGCGAGGCCGGAGCTGAAGCAGGGAATTGCGTTTTTCGCGGCGCTTCGCAATATGACTTGCGACGGATTTTACACGAGCAAGATCGGGATCGCGGATTTGCAATATATCGGGAATACGTCGGTGCACGAATTCCCCGGGTGCCCGCCAGTTCCTGAACGCCAAGCCTAGCGATTGAACTTCAGCCCGAAGTGACGCGGAACGGTTGCGAGCCGCTACCAGACTTTGCAGACTTTCTCGCTCGGCTTCACCATCGGCTGCCCGGCCTTGCAGTGAAACGCCTCCGCGAATTCCGGCATATTCACGACGACGCCGTTGATGCGGTATTGCGCGGGTGAGTGTGGATCGACCTGAGCGCGCAAACGCAAATCCTCGGGGCGTTCGTTCGCGCAAGCCCATTGCGCGTAGCCGATGAAGAAGCGTTGCTCTGGAGTCAGGCCATCGATGGGCTTGAGATCCTTGTCCGCCGTCGCCGCTTTCCAAGCGATGTACGCGAGAATTTCGCCGCCAAGATCAGCGACGTCTTCGCCCATCGTCAGTCTGCCGTTGATGTGCACGTCGTCGACGCTCACGTAGCCGGAATATTGGTCGCTGACACACCTCGTTCGCTCATCGAATTTTTCGCGATCGGTGTTTGTCCACCAATTCTTCAGGTTGCCGTTGGCGTCGAACTGGCTGCCCTCATCGTCGAAAGCGTGCGTCAATTCGTGGCCGACCGTACCGCCGGTGTCGCCGTAGTTCGGCGCGTCGTCCATCTTTGCGTCGTACAGAGGTGGCTGGAGCACGCCAGCGGGGAAGTTGATGTCGTTCATTTGAGGATTGTAATCGGCATCGACGGTGGGCGGACTCATATCCCACTCTCCGCGATCGACGGGCTTGCCGATTTTGGCGATCTGGCGCTGCTGTTCGAACGCGACCGCGTGTCGAATGTTGCCGGCGAAATCTTCGCGCGTAATCGCGACGGAACTGTAGTCGCGCCATTTATCGGGATAGCCGATCTTGTTGCGAATGCCGTGGAGCTTCACCAGAGCTTGCTTTTTTGTTTCCGGGCTCATCCAGTCGAGATTCTGGATTCGCAGCTCCATTGCGGTTTCGATGCGCTGGACCATTTCGAGTGTGCTCTGCTTGAGTTCCGGCGAAAAGACTTTCCGCACGTAGGCTTGACCGAGTGCCTCACCCAGGTTGCGGTCGGTGTACTGGACGCAACGCTTCCAGCGCGGCTGCATCTCGGAGGCTCCGCGCAAGTACTTGCGGTAAAAATCGAAATTCTCGTCGACAAATTTCGACGAAAGGAATAGCGACGCCGAGTCGGCGACATGGAAGCGGAGATATGTCTTCCAGTGGTCGAGGGATTCACTCTTCAGATCAGAGTTCAGCTGTTTGAAGAACGAGGGTGACTGCACATTGAGGATCGCCAGAGATGGATAGTGACGGTCGGCGTAGTAGACGTCCCAGTCAAAATTTGGAGTTAGCTTTTTCAGGCTCGCGAGGTCCATTTTGTTTTTGAGTTTGTACGGATCACGACGCTCGACCTCCGTCAACGACGCCTTCGCGAGTGACGTCTCTATCTTCATCACGATCTGCGCGCTGGCTTTTGCGGTGTCGGGATTCTCACCCAGCAGTTCGAAAATCTTTTGGATGTGCTGGACGTAGCGTTCGCGGATCTCTTTCGATTTTGCGTCGTCTTTCGTGTAGTAGTCGCGCTCGGGCAAGCCAATGCCGCCCTGGTCGAGTGATGCAATCACTTGCGCCGAATTGTCTGGATCCTGGTCGGCGCCGCCGACAAACATCAACGAGCGGCTGCCAATTGTTGTGTGGAAACTCGCGAGCAGCGGAGCGAGGTCATGCGTCCTTTTCAAGGCGGCGATGCGCTCGAGGTCCGGCTTGATGGGGTCGATCCCGCGGGTCTCAATCGCAGTCTCGTCGACGCAGGCGGCGTAAAAATCACCGATCTTCTGAGTAACGGCGTCCCGCTGGCTACCGGGCGCAGCCGCCTGCTCCAGGATTCCGTGCAGAAAATTCAGATTGTCTTCGTACAGTTTGCCGTAAACGCTCCAAGATGTTTGGTCGGGCGGAATCGGATTGTCTTTCTGCCAGCGTCCGCACGAGTATTGATACAAGTTCACGCAGGGATCGATCGACTTATCGATAGATTCGAGATTGAGGCTCGGCGAATACGGAAGCGAAGGTTCATTGGAAGATTGCGCGCGCGCAGCCCCACAGGACAAGAGTGCCAGCACAGAATTACAGAGCAACCGGGTGAGCTTCATATGCACCTTCGCGGGAATTTGAAAGCGTCGCGGCAAGCGAGAGCTATGCTAGCGACCGGTCCGAGATTTTCCAAGCTGTAAAAAGACCGCAAGACGAGCGACAAAGCCCTTTACTATGGACGCCGTAGTCGCGAAAGGGTTTCCCGGCAATGAGCATTCGAATTCGACCGGCGACTTACGACGAGGTGCCTGTTCTGCGCGCGTTGATCGAAGCCTCAGTGCGCCAGTTGCAGGCGCTCGACTACGCCGAAAAGCAACGGGAAGCCGCGTTGCGCACCGTTTTCGGCGTCGACAGCCAACTCATCGCCGACGGCACGTATCTTGTCGCGGACGCGTCCGATGCGCGCGGCGCTGACGGCGCTAGGCCGGCGATCGCCGGTTGCGGCGGCTGGAGCAAACGCAAAACCCTCTTCGGCGGCGACCAATGGAGTAGACGCGAAGACTCGCTGCTCGACCCTGCGCGCGACGCCGCAAAAATCCGGGCGTTTTTCGTTCATCCATCCTGGGCGCGCCAGGGCGTCGGAACGCTGATCCTCGACGCCTGCGAATCGGCCGCCCGCGCGGCCGGATTCTCGCGATTCGAAATGGGAGCGACTCTGACCGGCGTGAAACTATTCAGCGTGAAAGGCTACGTGCCAGTTAAACGGATGGATGTGCCGCTCGACAATGGAGAAGTCCTGCCGATCGTGCAGATGGAGAAGCGCGATCCGGTGGGCACAAGAGCCTGAGCACAAAAAAAGGGAGGCGCGGAACTCCGCACCTCCCCGAAAAGCAATTCGGAAAACTACGCTTCCAGCTTCGACAAATAGTTGTAGCTGACCCGGATATCATCCAGCCCCTTCGCCTCATCGTTCTCGACGAAGTAGTGCTTGATCCCCGCCTTGCCTGAATGCTCGAAAATCCGCTTGAAATCGATCGATCCCTCGCCGACGTTCGCGAGATGGCCGTTCGCGACCGCATGGCCGACCGCCACTTTATACTCCGGATTCGCCGTGCCTTCCTTCGACCAGTCCTTGACGTGCACCAGCGGGAATCGCCCCGGATATTTGTTGAAGTACACAACCGGGTCCTGTCCGGCGACCGTCACCCAGCACAAATCCATCTCAAACTTCACGAGCTTCGGATCGGTCTTCGTCAAAAAATAGTCGAGCGGCAGCGTGTCGCCCAACCCTTCCGTCTTCTCAAACTCAAATCCATGATTGTGATACGCGAACTGAATCCCGGCTTTCTGGCTCGCCTCTCCGGCTTTGTTAAATAGCTCGACGGCTTTCTTGTATCCGTCGGCGGTACGCTGATTCACCTCGAACCACGGGCAAACGAGATAGGTGTGGCCCACGACATGCGCCGCTTCCAGCGTCTCCGGCCATTTATTCTCGATCTGTTCGTACGGAATGTGTGCCGATGGCGCCGTCAGCCCGTTCTGATCGAGCACAGCGCGCACCTCCTTCGGCGTCTTGCCGTCGTACCCGGCAAACTCGACTTCCTTGTAGCCGACTTTCGCAACGCCGGCGATCGTCCCGTCGAAGTCCGTCTTCATCAGATTGCGCACGGTATAAAGCTGTAGCCCGATCGGCTGAATATGATGCGGCACTCCAGGAACGCCGCCCAACAGTACACGTGGCGCGGCGGCGATAGCTGCAGTGGCGAGAGAAGTCTCAATAAAAGTGCGTCGCTTCATGGCGTTTACACTCTCCTTTGGCCCAACGAGAACGCAGCGAGTATACAAAAAAATAGGGCGGCGCTTTCCGAAAAAAGCGCCACCCGGTTGGCTTCAGGTCGTTATGAACGACCTGGAAGGCGTTACTAGAAGTAGAGCCGCAGACCGAACTGCATGATGCGGGGTGCGTGCGTTACGGTGATATGACCGAAACCCGATGTCGCCAGGTTTGCGGCCGGGTCATCCGTGTCCATCGCAGCGTTGGCCGAGCTGTTTCCTTGTCCGCCATACTGCGTGTGGTTGAAGAAGTTGAAGTTCTCCCACTTGAACTCGACGCCGGTCCTTTCGGTGATCGCGAAGCGCTTGAAGGTGCCGAAGTCGAAGTTCAGACGGCCTGGCAAGTAGACGGTGTTGCGGCCCACGTTGCCGAAAGTGAGACCCGTAGGAAGCGCATACGCGCCGGGATTGAGAACGAGCGGTCCTCGTTCGGTCGGAATGTTGGTGGCGCCAATCGCGCTCGGATCGCCAACTAGGTCGGGACGTGCGCCGGTGCCAACGCCGTTACCAACGCCGGCGTTGTCTCCGTAGGTTGTGCCGTCCGTCACGCTGAATGGCGTGCCGGTCTGGGCGACAGTGATGCCCGAGACCTGCCATCCGCCGAGGATCGTGCGCATTTTTCCAGGCGACTTGAAGAACGGCAGCGCGTACACATAGCTGATCGACGCGCTATGCCGCTGATCGAAGTCCGAGGAAGCGCGATTCGCGGCCACGTCGTAGGCATTGACGAACGCGTTGTCGAAGCGATCCGACGAATCGTCGATCGAGTGGCTGTAGGTGTAAGCGAAGCTGAGCGTCAAGGCGCCGACAGTGCGCTGAGCTGAAACCTGCAGCGCGTTGTAGGTCGAGTTTGCCATGTTCTGCAAAACCGTGACGTTGCTCACGCCCGGGAAATTCGTGCGGAGTGGATCCGGATTGTTTCCGCACGCCACCCACAAATTGGGAACCGCGGCGGTTGGAACAGCCGCTCCGTTGCCCAGCGTTGCTGCGACTGGGATACCGAAGGCGTTCTGCGTAAAGTTCGCGCAGTCGGCGCCTCCCGGATCGATCGGAGTGCCGGGTGCGAACGGGTTATTGGCTGCCGCAACGGGCTGAAGCTGGTTCCCGTTGGTCTGCAGGGTCAGGTGCGTTCCCTTGCTGCCGACGTATGCCACCGAGGCGATGATGTTGCCGGGCAGTTCCTTCTGCACGTCGAGGTTCCACTGCTGCACGTAGGGCCAGATGGCTTTGGTCGGGATTTCGGTCAAGCTGAGCGGGAAGAGCACGCCGCCGCCCGCGCCGATATTGTTATATCCCGTGACGTTGAATTGCTGGGAAGAAAGGACCAGCGGCGCGGAGCCTTCGAGCGATTCGCTGTTGCCCTCGTTGCCGTTGGTATGTTCGAAGAACACCCCGTAGCCTCCGCGGATGGCCATCTTGCCGTCACCCTTGGGATCCCACGCGAAACCGATGCGTGGAGCCGGGTTGAAGAGATGTCCCTGCAAGCAGCCGGCGTTGCTGTTCGCTCCCACCGTTGCACCAGGGAATTGCGTCAAGACATTTGCGGGAATCGAGCCGGTGCCGCCTTTGCCGCCGCACTGCACGATGCCGTTGAAGGGATTTCCGCCGACGAGCGAGCCGTTCAGCGGGTTGCTCCCGTTGGTCGGATCGTTGAAGATGCCCGGTTCGGCCGTCGATGAGAATGCGGCCGGTGCAAAGCTGAATGCGCTCTGATACCGCTCGCGATACGTGCCGAAGAGGCTGACGCGCAAACCGAGGTTTAAGGTCAGCCTCTTGGTAACGCGGAAGTCATCCTGGAAATACGGCTCGAAGATCTTGTAGCGGTTGTAATACTTCAGGAGTTGATTCGCTTGCGAGTAGTTGGCGACATTTCCCATGAGCAGGTCGGCGAACGAATTACCCGAGCTGATCGGCGACGAAGGATCGAAGGTCAGGATGCCTTGAACGTCTGCGGTGTTCTCTTCGTTCTTTTGGGCTGCGGCAAAATATGCGCCGAAGATGAACGTGTGCTTGCCGAAGATCTTCGTGACGTTGTCGCGATAGGTGTACGTCGGGTTTGCGTTCGTCCAGGGGAAGTAGCCCGTATCCTGACCGAAGCCGCCGCCGTATGCCGTGTTGGTGTTGAGCTGAATCGCCGGAAGCTTTCCGCCGAAATTATTGGCGAACAGCGAACCCATCGCGAAACCACTGGGCAACGCCGGGTTGTTGAGCGCTGTGAGGTCGATGTGGTCTGCGGTATAGCTCGCGACGAATTCGTTGAGCAGCGTCGGAGTAACGTTGGCCGTCAAGCGGGCCACAAAGCTCGTGCCTGGCCCGACGAAGTTCGTATTGATGTTCTGGAAGCTCGAGGTTCCGACGCCCCAGAGCGGCGTGTTTGTGATCGTCGACCACGAGTCGTGAATGTACCGGAAGGTCAGCCGGTAGTTGTCGTTGATGTTGTGATCGATGCGCACGAGTTCCTCTCGCCACGTGGTCGGTAGCGAGATCGTGTTCGTGTAAGCGGGGAACCCACCGTTGGTCGTGTTCGGCTCAGGGATGAGTGCCAGAAGCGACGAGCCTACGGGTGTAATCGGCACCGCAGCCGGATTCGCGACGTTCGGGCAGTCGCCGACGCCGGGAGCATTCCCCGCGCCTGCGCAAAGATCCGTGAAGTCTCCGCCGCGCTCCGCTACCGACGGCACGTTTTGCAGAACCGTCGTGGGGTTCTTTTCCCGGCGCCATTCCTGCGACCAGAAGAAGAACGTCTTGTTGCGATCGGAATTGTAGTGATGCGGGATGAAAACCGGGCCGCCGATTGTGTACCCGAAGTCATTCTTCTTGTACGGCGCCTTCGGTTGCGATGGATCCGCGCCCTGTTCCCAGTCGCGTGCGTTGAAGACGTCGTTGCGTAAATATTCGAACGCGCTGCCGTGGAACGTCTTGCCGCCCGACTTCGTCTCGACTTCGATCGTGCCCGAGCCGTTGCGGCCATACTGCGCGCCGTAGTTCGAGGTCAAAACCTTGAATTCCGCGATGGCTTCGACGTTCGGATAGACGTTCAGCGTCGCGTTGCTGCCGTTATCCATGTTGTCGCCGCCGTCCAGCTCCCAGTTGTTGTACTCGGTGCGGCCGCCGTTGATGCTGTATTGCACGTTGCCGTTGATGCCGACCGTGCCTTCGTCCTGGTTGGTCGCGTTCACGACGCCGGGCGACAGAGTCACCAACTGTGTAAAGTTACGTCCGTTCAGCTCGAGTTGGGCGATCTGCTTGCCCGTAACGGTCGTACCGAGTGCCGCTGACGTCGTTTCCACCTGCGCGACGCTCTCGCCGGTGACCACCACTTCTTCCGACACCGAACCCACTGTCAGGGGCACGTCGATGCGAATCTTCTGGGCCACGTCGAGCACGACCCCGTTCGCCGTGTACTTCTGAAAGCCGGTGGCCGTGACCGTGATGTTATAGCTCGCGCCCGGTAAGCCCGCGATGACGTATGCGCCGTCGGCGTTTGTCGTCGTCGTGCGCGTCAGGCTGCCTGTCGTGCTCGTCAAGGTGACGCTCGCGTTGGCAACTGCCGCGCCGGACTTGTCACTGACCGTGCCGCTGATATACCCAGTGTCCTGTGCGGACACTCGCGTTGCGCCAAACAAACAGAGAACTGCAAGAGCCAGCATCCCCGCAACGAACGATCTGCCGTACACAGACGTCCGCACTGAGAAGTGGCGAGACAGATTTCCCTTCACTTTGAAACCTCCCGGTTTTCTTTTCTGATCTCTGCGTGAGGGATAAATGTCCGCGGTTCGCGTGTCTGGAGTCACGTCAGAACCGGAGACGATTTAGGTCTTCGAAGCCCCCACCACTCGACGGGTATCCAGCACCAATTTGCCTTATTAAAACGAGTTAATAAGCCATTCTCGCGAGGGTGTCAAGCGCGATTTTGCAATTCTCTTCACTGCGTTTCGGAATGTTCACGGCGACAATTCGCAGACACCGCGGAATCTTGAACGCTTGAGTTCGCGACAAGCCCGTTGGACACTACCGTACCGATGCGGATGAACGTTTTTCTTCGACGATCTTGCTGCCTGCTCGTTCTTTTCGCGCTTGGTGCTGCCGCGGCGCGGTCGAGCAAGTTCCAGGACCCGCCTGCTCCCTCCCCGAATCCACGTGCCGAAGCTGCCGCCGCTTTCGCTCGCGGTCAGCAAGCGTTGCAAACAGGAGACTTGCCGATGGCCGAGTCTTCATTTCAAAAGGTTCTGTCGATTGATCCTCAGGCGGCCCCCGCGTACGCGAACCTCGGCGTCATCGCCATGCGTCGGCAGCAATGGGACCATGCCCTCACTTTGCTGGAGAAGGCCGAGAAGCTTGATCCCAGGATGGCTGGCATCCGGCTGAACATCGCTCTCGTGAAATATCGCCGCGAAGATTATTCCGGAGCCATCCCGCCGCTTGAGTCCGTTCTGCGAGATCAGCCGAATTCGACGCAGGCGCGATATCTCCTGGGGCTCTGCCAGCTTTACACCGAGCGTTACTCCGATTCGGTTGTCACGCTCGAGCCTCTGTGGTCGACTTCGTCCAGCGACATCATGTATCTCTACGCCTTGGGAATTGCGGCTCATCGCGTGGGACAGAAGGAACTCGACGAGAAAGCCATGTCGCGTCTCGTCGAGATCGGTTCCGACACGCCGGAGTTCCATCTCATCTTGGGCAAGGCGTATCTCAACCGCGGCGAATCGGACCGCGCCATCGACGAGCTGAAGAAAGCGGAAGCCGCCAACCCAGCTCTGCCGTACGTTCACTTTGGCCTCGGTGTCGCCTACACAAAAAGCGACGACAACGAGCACGCCGAGTCCGAGCTGAAAACAGAAATTGCCCTCAATCCCAATCTGCCCGACGCCTACGAACAGCTCGGCGAGTTGTATCTGAAGATGGAGCGCTACGACGACGCGGAGAAGGCCTTGCGCCATGCCCTGGCCTTGAATCCAAAGATGCCGGCGTCATTATTTGGCTTGGCAAAAATCAACATGCAGCGTGAGAAATATCAGCAGGCGCTCAACGAAATCGACGCTGCTCTCAGGCTCGCACCCGGCAGCCAGAACGTCCACTTCGTCCGCGGACGGATCCTGTTGAAACTCGGCCGCCGCGAAGATGCCGAAAAGGAGTTCCTGATTTCCAAGAATATGCTGGATACCAAAGCGACCAAGGAGTCGCTCGAGCCATCTACGATGGACGACAATCGCGTCCGCAACCCCGAACTCACCGGGTCAACTCCGCAATAGCTCTTGGTAGCGCCGGTTTACCCTAACGCAGGAAGGGCATCTTGCCGGCGTTTTTCTCAACCCCGCGGTACGCCTGCATCACAAACTCGTACCCGATCAACTGATCGGCGGCGCCCCCCACGCACCCCGCGCTGCCTCGATCTTCTCCGCCACAGTCAGCACCAGATCCTCTTCATACGGCCGCCCAATCACCTGCACGCCGATCGGCAGCCCCTCCGCCGACATGCCCAGCGGCACCGTCGCGCCCGGAAATCCCGTTAGATTCGTCCATTGGCTGAACCGCATCGTGTCGCGATAACAATGCGGTTTGCCCAACTGATAATTTCCTTTTCCATGACGAAACGCCGGTTCCGTCGAAACGGGCGAGATCAAAATCGGCACGTCGCGCATCTGCCGCAAAATCTCCGCGCGAAGATTGTCGCGCTCGGTTCGCGCGGCAAGAATGGCCTCGCCGCTCAACGGTTCTCGAGGCAGCGCGACCGAATAATATTCTTTAAAAATGGGGCTGAGCGTAGCTTCGTGCCCTTTGACGGTGTCGGTAAAAAGCTGCGCCACCACCGGCCCAAAGAAAAACCACCAGCAATCGATCACGCGATCGAGCCCATCAAGCCGAAACGGCTCGACCGCAAATCCCGCGCCCTCCAAAATTTTCGCAGCGCGCTGCACCGCCGTTTCCGTGTCCGGCGTCGCCTTCCCCAGCGCATCCGTCTCCAAGACACCGACGCGCAGTCCCTTCAGTCGCCCGCTCACGCTCGCCGCATCGGCAATCGGCACCGGCGCCGACAGCGCATCACCCGCATCCGGCCCCGCGACAACTTCAAACATTGCGCGCACATCGGCGATCGTCCGCGCCATCGGCCCCACAACTCCGAGCCACGACAACGCGCCCGCTCCCGGAGGATAGTGTCCGGTCGAAGGCACCCGCCCCGGCGTCGGCTTCAGTCCGCAAATCCCGCAAAAGTGCGCCGGCACACGAATCGATCCTCCGCCATCGCTCCCAATTCCGCCGAACGAGCACCCCGACGAAATCGCCGCCGCTTCTCCGCCGCTCGACCCACCTGCCGAGTGCCCCAGATTCCAGGGATTGCTCGTCCCGCCGCGAATTTGGTTGTTGCTCTCCCACGCCATCAAAAATTCCGGCGTATTCGTATTCCCCAAAATAATCGCGCCCGCCGCGCGCAGTCGCGCCACCAACGGCGCGTCTTCCGCCGGCACGTAGTCCGCCCGCAACGGCGACCCCGCCGGACACGCCAATCCCGCGACATCGATGTTGCATTTGATCGTCAGCGGCACCCCATGCAGCGGCCCGAGCGCCCCGCCTCGCGCAACAGCTTCCTCAGCCGCTCGCGCTTGCTTGCGCGCACCCGTTGCATCCAGATTCATAAACGCGGTGAGCTTCGGTTCCAGCTTCTCTATCCGCGTCAGCGTCGCATCGACCAACTCCACCGGCGACACCTTGCGCGCCTTCACTGCCGCCGTAACTTCCGCAATCGTCGAATAGTGTGAAACGTTCATAGATTTGTAGGAGCCCCGACCCAAACGCGCTCAATCATCCAAAGTCCAATGCAAATCGTACACGACAATGGGTGCTCCATCTCTGCGGGTGCCGCACACCGTCTCTGAAAAACGAGAAGAGACATCAAAACATTTGACGATGTCGAACGCACCCCGGACAATCAATTCAGCGTCTGTCGTGGGGCAACAAAGCCATCGAAATACGAATCTCAATCCGCAACGCCGGAAAACATTTCTGATGCCAAGACTGCTTTCGCGTCCAACTCTGTTTGTCTTCGCAATCGCTCTTCTCTTCGTCGCAGCGTTCACCGTGCGATCGATGTCAACGCCGCCAGAGCCGAGCCACATTTCCACTGAGGCAGGATCCCGACCTCCCTCCGACTCCTCCGACGCCCTCCGCTTCAACACCCTCGGCGTCGCCTACATGAACCAGCAAAAATTCGCCGACGCCCAAAAATATTTCGAGAAATCCCTCGCCGCCGACCCGAAATTTTCCATCGCCCGCGTCAATCTCGGCGTCTCTCTCCTAAGCCAGCAAAAGCTCGACCCCGCCCGCGCCGCCCTCGAACAAGCCTCCAAAGAGCTCCCCAATGACCCCTACGCCTGGTACAACCTCGGCCTCGTCTACAAAGATTCCAGCGAAATCGAAAAGGGAATCGCCGCCTTCACCCGCGTCACGCAAATCACGCCCGAAGCCGACGGCTTCTACTTCGTCGGCTACCTCCAATCCCAAGCCCAGCACTACGACGAAGCCATCGCCGCCTTCAAGAGCGCGCTCGAAGCTTTCCCCTTCCACGCCTCCGCCGAATTCGGCATCGCCCGCGCCTACCAACGCAAAGGTGACGCCGCCGCCGCGAAAGAACATCTCGCCCGCTTCCAAAAAATCACCACCGACCATCTCAGCTCCCCCTTCGGCGCCGGCTACGGCGATCAAGGCCGCTACTCCCTCGCCGAACTCCCCAAAAGCACCGTCACCGCCGCCCCCGCTCCCATCAAAGTCACATTCTCCGTCCCCGGATTCGTTGGTGACGGGCCACACGGGCCGCCGCCGCGCAGCGCCGGAATCTGCGTCATCGACTACGACGGCGACGGCAAGCCCGATCTTTTCTACGTAAGTGCGACCGCCGACAGCGCCAGCTTGCTCGAACGTAATCACGGTGGACGACATTGGGAAGACGTCACGAAAAACGTCGGCCTCGACAATCTCAAAGGCCCCGGCCTCGGCTGCGCCGTCGGCGACTACGACAACGACACCCGCCCCGACCTCGCCGTCTGCCTCCCCGACGGCGTTCACCTCTTCCACAACAAGGACGGAAAATCTTTCGAAGATGTCACACAGCAAGTCGGTATCAAGCGTGAGTCCGGCTGCGTCGGTGTCACCTTCGTCGATTACGACCACGACGGCGACCTCGATCTCTACCTCACGATGCAGCCCACCTCGGCACGCACCGCGGCAGAAGCCGCCCACAACATCATGTGGCGCAACAACGGTAACAGCACCTTCACCGACGTAAGCGCCGAAACCGCGCTCGGCTTCGACGCCACCGCCGCAGGCGTCGTCACCACCGATTTCAACAACGATCGCGCCGTCGATTTCGTCATCGCCGGCGGCCAGGCTGGCGCCTCTATCCTGCTGAATCCGCGCGAAGGAAAATTCACCCCGCTCGCCTCCGCCATCGACTTCAAAAAAG
>Ga0206971_10188_pt2 | contig 19853 bp, 7 predicted proteins | sample Alteio_BWOrgHeat_85_FD_152917 | JGI IMG/M metagenome (GOLD analysis project Ga0206971, IMG submission 152917) | Enriched cells from forest soil in Barre Woods Harvard Forest LTER site, Petersham, Massachusetts, United States -... | ecosystem: Environmental > Terrestrial > Soil > Temperate forest >...
TCCGGGTACAGTTTTATCTTCGGCACTGCGGTAGATGTTTATAACAATGTTTACGTGACCGATTACGGCCACAATGCCGTAAAGAAGATACAGCCTACCGGAGGTTACTATATCAACCCGGCGCTGCCTTTAGGTTTGAGTTTTAACAATACAACAGGCACAATAAGCGGCACGCCGATAGCGGCCAGCCCTGCAACTAATTACACCGTTACTGCCTGGAATCAATATGGCAGCAGTTCCAAAACCTTAAACATTACGGTTAATGCGGTAACAATGAATTACGCCAGCCCGCAGACCTTCATCGCCGGTATCGCGATTACACCGCTGAGTCCAACCGGAGGGCACGCAGCCGCACCGGGCTACAGCACCAGTACTACGACCCTTGGTTCCGGGTTTAACATCCCGGCAGGCGTGGCCGTGGACGCCCAGGGCAACGTGTTTATCGGCGACCAGAACAATAACGTGGTAAAAGAGATTCCCGGCGGAACGGGCACTCCGATCACCATCGCCACGGGTTTTTCCGTCCCCGACGGCATAGCGATTGACGGCCAGGGCAATATCTTTGTAGCTGATGATGGCAACAACCTGGTAAAGGAGGTGCCTTTTGCAGGCGGCATATATGGCGCACCGGTGGTACTTGCTTCCGGCTTTAGCTTCCTGCAGCCTTTTGACGTGGCCGTTGATAGTAAGGGCAATGTGTATGTAGCCGACCGGGGCCACAATGCTGTGGAAGAAATACCCAAGGGCAGCAGCACGGCAGTGGCCATAGGTTCAGGCTTTACTACTCCCACAGGCGTTGCTGTTGACGCCTACGGCAACGTATATGTGGCGGACAACGGTAATAGTGCGATAAAGGAAATTCCGGCAGGCAATGGCACGCCCATTACTTTGGGGTCAGGTTTCAGCAATCCGTTCGCGGTAGCGGTAGATGGATCGGGGAACGTATTTGTGACGGATTACGGCCACAAACTGCTGAAAGAGATCCCGATAAATGGCGGTTCCATTATGACCATAGGCTCCGGGTACAGTTTCATCTACGGCGTGGCGACAGACAATGCAAATAATGTTTACGTGACCGACTACGGCAACAATGCGGTAAAGAAAATTCAGCCTACCGGCGGTTACTATATCAACCCGGCCCTGCCTTTGGGTTTAAGTTTTAACAATACGACCGGCACCATCAGTGGGACGCCCGCAGCGGCCAGCCCTGCAACTAATTACCAGGTTATAGCTTATAACGGCTATGGCGGCAACAAGGCAACCGTTAACATTAATGTTGCCGCTAATGCAAATTTGTCAAACCTGACCTTAAGTAACGGTACATTAAACCCGGCATTTGCTTTCGGGACGACCAGTTACACAGCTAATGTTGTAAATACAGTGGCGTCCATGACAATTACGCCAACATCCGCCGACCCCAATGCCACTATTGTAGTTAATGGCACGACGGTGGCATCGGGCAATGCATCGCAGAGCCTGCCCTTAGCCGCAGGGCCAAATGTAATTACTGCAGAAGTAATTGGGCAGGATGGCGTTACCATAAAAAATTATACGGTAACGGTAACCAGGGCGCTCTCAACAAATGCCTACCTTTCCAAACTGGGTCCAAGTGTCAGCGGGTTAACGCCTACATTTTCAGGTAACACCACCAGCTATACTATAAATGCAAGCAATGCTACCGCATCGATGACATTAACGCCCGTTAGCAGCGATGCCAATGCCACAATAAAAGTAAACGGAACGGCCGTAGCATCGGGCACCACGACAAGCTCCATTGCGCTGGCCGAAGGCGGTCAGACCGTGATCACCACGGTAGTAACGGCACAGGATGGGGTGACGACCAAGACTTATACCATAACAGTAACAAGGGCTCCGTCAAGTAATGCCACCCTTTCCAATTTACAGGCAACGGACGGCTCGCTAAACCCCGTATTTGCAAGTGGCACTATTAGCTACACCGATAATGTAACCAATGCCGATTCAACCATTGCGATAGTGCCAACCGCTGCGGATGCCAATGCCACTATAACGGTGAATGGGAGTCCGGTAACCTCGGGTATGCCATCCGGGCCTATTCCGCTTGCCGAAGGCGCCCAGACCATAATCACCACGATTGTTAAGTCACAGGATGGCACAGCCACCAAAACTTATACCGTTAAAGTAACCCGGGCGCCATCAAGCGATGCCAGCCTGGCAGGCATTGTGTTAAGCAAAGGCACGTTAAGCCCTGCATTTGCAAGCGGGACACCCAGCTACACCGCCAACGTAGCCAATAGCATAACCAGCGTAACCGTAACATCATCAACTACAGATAAGCATGCAACTTTAACGGTAAACGGTACTGCGGTGACACCGGGTACGGCATCAGGGGCGATTGCCCTGCCCGAAGGCGCCCAAACGTTTATTACCATCGTAGTAACCGCCCAGGACGGTACGACGAAGCAGACTTATTCGGTGATCGTCACCCGTGCCCCATCCAACAACGCCAACCTTTCCAAGATTGGTCAGAGTGTTGGCGGATTAACGCCGGCTTTCACGCCCGGCACTACCAGCTATACCGAAACGGTAAGCTATGCCACCTCGACAATTACGGTAACTCCGGTGACAAGCGACCCGGAAGCTATGATCCAGGAGGACAACAATGAACCTGTAACCTCAGGAACAACAAGTCCGCCGATTGCGCTGGCCGAAGGCGGCCAGACGGTTATACCCATTAAAGTAATCGCGAACGATGGGGTTACAACAAAAACCTACACGCTGACCGTCACCCGCGGGCCATCGCCTGATGCCAGCCTGGCCAATATTGTCACCAGTAAAGGGACACTTAACCCGGCCTTTGCAACCACCACAACTGCGTATACCACCAGTGTAGCAAATTCAGTTTCAACAATAACCGTAACGCCTACAACTACCGATGCTAATGCGACGATAAAAGTGAACGGCACGGCGGTAACATCCGGCACGGCATCGGGAGCTATTGCGCTGGCGGAAGGTAACGATACCGCGATCAGCATAGTCATAACGGCCCAGAACGGAACCACCAAGGAAACCTATACGATAACGGTAAGCCGCGGGCCGTCAACAAATGCCAATCTGTCCACACTTGGTCAAAGCATCGGCGGGTTAACGCCTGCGTTTGCACCCGGCACCACCAGTTATACCGATAACGTGCTCAATACCACTGCATCAATAACACTGAAACCAGTAAGCAGCGATGCGAACGCCACTATAAAAGTGAACGGCACAGCGGTGGCATCAGGAACCATGACCAGTCCGATAGCGCTTGCCGTGGGGTCTAACCCCATCACTACCGTAGTAACTGCACAGGATGGGATAACCACTAAGACCTACACGCTGAACGTAATACGCGCATCAGGCGGCGCTGACAGCTATAACCCGGGCATCAGCGTGACCAAACCAACCGAAACAGCAACACTGGCCGAAGACGGCATACAGGTACACCAGGGCTTATCACCCAACGGCGATGGCATTAATGACTTTTTACTGATCGACAATATCAGCCAATACCCGGATAACAAACTGATGATCATGAACCGCAACGGGCAGTTGGTATTTGAAACCCGGGGCTATGATAACAGCTCAAAGATCTTCGACGGACACAGCAACAAAAACGGGCAGCTGCAGTTGCCGGGCACCTATTTTTACCAATTGGATTACACCGCAAACGGCGTAACTAAACATAAAACAGGGTTTATTGTGCTGAAGTATTAAGTCACGACTGGTAATATCCCGTATACATCAAATCCATGCCATACCTGCGTATGTTGTGGGTTTGATGTTTTAAATATCCGGAACGGGTAAGTTTTTTTATTTGTCATCACGGGAAATCTCTTCAATGCAACATAACATATCCTTCAAGTAAAATTTAGTAACCACATCAATTATGGTTTCATTCGTAATAATGATATACAGCTTAGGCACGTGATGGCCGGCATTTGGATAGTTTAGAAAATCCCCTGTAGCCTGCGCTCGCTGCACTTTCTTTTATGCCTTTTTCTGCATTGCCAATTGATACCGGTTTACGGCAATCATTGATCTGAATATTTGGTGTGATTATTTGGGCCTGTATTTTAATACGCCTGATTGTCAACACACGCTACCTGTTTTCTCGATGGGAAACGGCTTTTTGCCTGTTTGCAGGCCAGCTATACAGCCTGTGTAGGAAACGGCGTATCAAGCATAAAGGTAACGCCAACTGCAACAGACCCGAATGCAGCCATACTAGTTGAGGGGACAGATACGGTAGCGTCGGGCGCCACTTCCAACCTGATACCCCTCGCTGCGGGGTCAGATGCCATTACCGTAAAAGTAACAGCACAGGACGGCATCAACAACCAAACCTACACGGTCTAATCACCAGTCTCTAATCTCTAATCATCAGTCTCTAATCTCTAATCACCAGTCTCTAATCTCTGATCACCAGTCTCTAATCTCTAAATTGTTCACTCCGGGCACCCAATTAACGGCATTCCGGCTATTTAAGTGAGTAATAAGGTATAATTATGTTAAATTTAACCTTGATTATCACACGGCTATTGCCCCGCGCCGTTTAACATCGCTTTAGCAGGTCAATGCTTTATGATCAGATTCGGATTTTATGTGCTGTTAATATCGTTGCCGTTTAATCTTTCCGCCCAGGGATTCATCCCCGACCCGGATTGGCGGTTTGAGAACTTTAACAGCCAAAATCATTTTATCAGTCGCGCAATCTCTGATATAACCGTTGATAAAAATAATTACGTATGGACGAGCAACAGCGGGATTCAACGATTTGACGGCCACAAAACAACCGAATTTAACAGTATTGATGAAAATACTGCCGCGCTGCGATCTAACTATACCGACGTAGCCGCCGATAAGGATGGCCGGATTTGGGCCAGCTCGGGCGGTTTGTGTTATTATGATGACGTGAGCGGTAAATTCGTATACATCCGATCGGATGCGAACCACCCGATTGCCTACACGCAGGGATTTTGTTTTGAGGGAAAAAACTTATGGTTCGTTTGCGACTATGGCCTGGCCAGGTTGGACTTGCAGACACTAAAAATATCGTTTACAACGCTTACAAAAGTAACGGATCCGTTAGGTACGTTTTTGATCGATAAAAATACGCTGCTGATATCGAGTCGTGAGAAAGTATATACTTACAATATCCAAAAAAACACCTATTCAACAAATACATTGATCTATAACCATTCGCTGGTGAAGATCGATGCTTTGGCCATTAGCGGGGCAACTATTTTCGTTAGTACCAACAGGGGGTTATTCACTTTCAATAATCTTAAGGATATCGCCCCGGTAAATACGGGCTTAGAGGATGTTGCGATAAATGACCTTTTATTTTTACCAGAGGACAGACAAAAGAAATATCTTTTTATAGCTACGGATGGTAAAGGCTTGCTGGTATATAATACCATCCGGAAAAGAACGGAGGTTACCTATGGCCACGATGAAAACAATCCGTACAGCCTGCCGAATAATACGGTTATCAGGATGATTGCCGATAAACGGGGCAGGCTGTGGCTAAGCACGGGTTTTGGCATCAGTATGGTTGATGTGCTAAACCAGCAATTTAAAGTGCGTTTTATCAATAAAAACAACCTGGACGAAACGGGTATTGATAAAATAGCAAAGGATAAGTATGATACTGCCAAAGTGTGGATGTCGTCATACAACCAGGGGATGATTTGTGTAAACTGGCGGACAAAAAAAACCATAAAAATTTTTAACCAGGACCCCGGGGCGAAACGGCTGTTTGATTTTGTACAGGTATCGAAAAACAGGTGGCTTTTAGCCACGCAAAAAAAAATTCTGGAATGGAGCCCCCGACTGGGAGTATTATCTGAAAAAAAATTACCCGTTCCCGACTCTATCGGCCTGGTATACTCAATCCGGTGTCTGTTTTTGACAGATCGGAATACCTGCTTTATAGCCACAAACATAGGCCTGTTTAAATACGACCTCATCAGCCATAAAATTAAAGGGGCGGTCATCTATAACAGGACTGACAAGAGCCAGGATCCGCTTAAATATAACCTGCAACACGGTTTTTATGATGGTGACAACAAAATGCTTTGGATAGCATCACGCAACGGGCTGTTTAACTACAATGTTGTTTCGCAGGCGACAAATGTTTACCGGGGGACCGGCGGACGCGCCGACTATTTTTTATTTGATGTTGCTAATGCGGTAAATGACCGGATAATATGTGCAGCAGGCGATGGCATCGGCATATTTAACAAACAAACCAAAAGCTTTACCATCGTAAACTCCATTGCCCATTTATTCAGGCCTGATTGTGAGAATGTTATCTGTTTAAAAAATATCGTTTGGATAAGTTCCGAAAGCGGTATTCTGAATTATAACCTCGATACCCGCAAATCTGCAAGGGCAGAACATGAAACGCCGATGATACAAACTTTTCCGGGTTCGCCCTTTACAACCATCGGCAAGGATTTGGTTTTTGGTTTTAGCAACGGTTATGGCTGGTTTACCCCCGATCTGAAAAATGTGCAGGTGCCTTCAGACCCGGTACTTGAAACGATATCGGTAAATAATCAGCCTGTTTTCCGAAACATCTCACGGTGGCCCGGTGGCCGGAAGCTGGTACTGGGCCATTCGGATAATTCTATTACCATCGCATTCACAGCCTTTCTGTACACCGACCCCGATCATATCAAATTCCGCTACCGTTTGAAGGGCGCCGATTCAAAATGGCTCTATACCGACGATCAGCGCAGCGCAAATTATGAGCAGCTTCCGCCCGGGAGCTATACCTATTACCTGCAGTCAGGCAATAAAAACGGCATTTGGAATCAACGCCTGGTGTCATTTAGTTTCGTCATCCAGCCGCCTTATTGGGCCACGTGGTGGTTCCGCAGCCTGGTGGTGCTGTTAATTGTTTTGGTATTGTATAATTTATACAGGTACAAAATAAAACACCTGTTAGCGATAGAGGAGATAAGAGACAGCATTGCGGCGGATTTTCATGATGACCTTGGCAGCACGCTGAGCAGCATTTCCATCTTCAGTGAGGTTGCCATCCAAAATGCGGATAGCGATGTGGGCACCGCCAAAAACATGATGGAAGATATTGGAACCCGCGCGCGCGCGATGATCAATTCAATGAATGACATGGTATGGGCCATAAAACCCGAGAACGATAATCTTTACAGTTTAATGCAGCGCATGGAAGAGTTTAGTTACCCGGTAGCCGAAGCGAAGGAGATGCGCCTTGCATTTACGATGGATCAAAACCTGCATGAAATAAAAACTGACATGCTGCGGCGTAAAAATTTGTTTTTAATATTTAAGGAGGCTTTTAACAATGCAATTAAATATAGCCGTGCGAGCGATATAGAAGTGTCGTTTATCCTTAAACATAAAAAAATATTGATAATGGAGGTTGCTGACAATGGCTGCGGATTTGAGTACAACAATATAAAACCGGGCGACGGGCTGAACAACTTGCAAAAAAGAGCAACTGAAATAAACGGGAAATTAAAGATCACTTCGGCCGCGGGATGCGGCACAACCATAAATATCAGCTGTAATATCACATAGCCATGCGATAGGATAAATTAAACAATGCCGTTACCTTTGAAAACATGCCAATTAAAGTCCTTATCGTTGAAGACAATCAAAATCTTCGGCGGGCCCTTAAAAGCCTGATCGCGCTTTCGGGCGATTTTATTTGCGTGGGCGATTATGACCGGGCGGCTCCGGTGATCAAATTTGACGGAGATATTGTGCCGGACGTGATCCTGATGGATATTGACCTGCCGGGCGAGAACGGCATCGCTTATACCCGTAGAATAAAAGAAAAATATCCTTTTATCAATGTTTTAATGCTTACCGTGGTTGAAAAGGAAGATAAAATTATGGAGGCCATTTCGGCGGGCGCTTCCGGGTATTTGATCAAGAGTTCGATACCCGAGAACATACTGGAAAATATCAGGATCGTGTACAAAGGAGGATCACCGCTTACGCCCTCTATAGCCAGGAAGATCTTCCAGAACATTCAATACCGGCAAGAGAATAAAAAAAACAAGATATACCTGAGTTCGAGGGAAACGGAAGTGTTAAACGGCCTGGTTAAAGGCTTAACCTATAAAATGATTGCCGACAAGCACTTTATTTCTATTGATACCGTCAGGACCTACATTCGCTGTATATACGAAAAGCTGGAAGTTCATTCCAGGTCTGAAGCTATTGTAAAGGCAATCAGCGATAAATTGGTTTAAAGCCGCGACCGGTCCAAAATACCCCCCCCGTGAAATATTTCTTTGTATAAAATACGCTGTCGCCTGACCCGGGCGTGCCGCATTGTTTTCGCTGCGTTGAAATCCCGCCCGTGTCTGTGTCAACGATTGCATGTTAGATTCACAGTTTTTCTGGCTCATATTCACATGCACATGCGATTGCCCCTGCCTTCTTTAAAGCCCAGCTTTGTTGCTGCCGTTTTGGTGAATAATGACGCGGGAGCGTCACCCCTGTTTTAGCGGCATGTTAACAAGAAGCAATCAACAAACCGGCAGAAATTAAAAATGGCCCCATGAAAACAATTTACCCTTTATTGAAAACAATATTTGCAAGGACGGGGGCCATCTTCGGCCTGCAACTTTTTATGGGCATCATTTTAATATTTTTTCATAACGATTTATACGGAGTCGGTGTGCCGGCACACACAAATCATAAAAACCCCGGAGTATACACGGTTGCAAAAGTGAGCCCGGGCTATTGCATTACCCCGTGTAAGCCAGCGTTATCTGCTTTGCCCGCTATTAGTTACGCCAGCCCTCAAAACTATCACCAGGGCACAGCTATATCGCAGCTTTCACCAGCAAACAGCGGAGGCGCCGTGGCAGCGGCGGCCTATAATAATTCGGCACAAACCATCGCATCAAGTTTTTTGAGCCCGATTGGTGTGGCAGTTGATGTTGCGGGCAACGTATATGTTGCTTTACGAAATAACAGCACCATAACTAAGATTCCCTTTGGCGGCGGAGCGCCGGTACAAATAGGATCGGGCCTTTCTACGCCATATGGTGTAGCAGTGGACGTTGCGGGCAATGTGTATGTGGCTGATTACGGGAGCAATTCGGCGAAAAAAATACTCGTCAGCGACGGCTCAACCATAACAATTGGCACCGGGTTTACTAATCCCAATGGCATCGCTGTAGATGTTTTGGGGAATGTATATGTTGGCGATGCCGGTAATAGCGCGGTAAAGGAGATCCCGGTGGGCGGCGGCGCCCAGATCACTTTAGGATCGGGTTCTGGTTTACCCTTTGGGGTGGCAGTGGACATGAAAGGTAACGTTTACTTTTGTGATGCGGGCAGCAGTTTAGTGAAGAAGATCCCCGTTGGCGGTGGCGCCCCGGTTATTTTAGGGTCGGGTTTTAGTCAGCCTGACGGCTTGGCCGTTGATGCTGCCGGCAACGTATTTGTAGCCGACGCGGCTAATAATGCGGTAAAGGAGATACTGGTTAGCAGCGGCAGCACCATCAGCCTGGGATCGGGTTTCAATGGGCCGCAATATGTAGCCGTAGACGGCGCCGGGAATGTATATGTAACCGACTATAATAATTCTGCAGTTAAAAAGATACTGCCAACCGGAGGTTATTATCTCAATGCCGCTTTGCCGCCCGGGCTGGCCATGGACGCCACTACGGGCGTAATTAGTGGTACGCCAACGGGCCTGTTTCCCTCTACAAATTATGTGATCACCGCTTATAACACTTCGGGCAGTGCATCGGCAACTTTAAATATAACGGTTAATGGCCCGTTACCCACAATTTCATATGCCAGTCCGCAAGTGTACGTTGTCAATAGTGCGATAACACCTCTCGCCCCCACCAGCACTCTTGTTGCAGCTGCCGCTTACAGCAGCGCCACTGTCAATTTCGCAACAGGTCTTTCAAACCCGCGTGGTATTAGTATCGACTTGCCAGGCAACGTTTATATTTCAGATTATGGATCGGATAAAGTGACCAAGTTCCCTGCTGGCGGCGGTACACCGGTCCCGATTGGCTCTGGCTTTGCAGGGCCGGTGGGTACAGCAACTGATTTTGCCGGCAATATTTATGTGGACGACTATAATGGGAATAAAATATATAAGATCGCGCCCGGCGGCGGCTCTTCGGCAGTTATCGGGTCGGGGTATAACGGCGCGATAGCTATTGCAGCAGACGCTAAAGGAAATATTTTTGTGGCTGATTACGGCGGTGGCGTAGTTGATAAAATTTCAGTTGCCGGAACACAAACGGTTTTTGCGACTGGCTTCACTAACCCAAGCGGGGTAGCCGTTGATTCATTAGGTTATGTATACGTTGCCGATTATACGACAAGCTTAGTTACTAAAATATCAGCCGACGGCAGCACAAAAGTAATGGTAGGTTCAGGCTTGCATAATCCCTACGGTTTGACAGTTGACGCCAGCGGAAATGTGTTTGTCGCTGATTTCAATCATAGTTCAATTGTAGAGTTTCCCATCGGCGGCGGCGCGCCCATAGCCTTAAATAAAAGCTTTAATGTGGTAACCGGGGTTGCAGTAGATGGTGCGGGGGATTTAATTGTTGCAGACTACGGGAGCAGTAATGTAAGAGAAATACAGCCTATCGGCGGTTATTATTTAAATACTGCTTTGCCCGCCGGCCTTAGTTTTTCCAACGCCACCGGTATAATTAGCGGTATGCCTGCTGTCGCGGGCTCCGCCACCAACTATACCGTTACGGCCTATAGCGGGCCGGGCGATGCCAGGGCAGCAACTTTCAATTTAAGGATAGCGTTAACGGCGCTGCCGACTTTAACTTATGCAAGCCCGCAGGTTTATACAGTAGGCGTTCCTATTACTGCTTTGACGCCCGTGAGCAACGGCGTCGGCGCCGCTGGGTATGCCACTACCGCTGTGGTAACGGCATCTGGCCTAACCAGCCCAACCGGCGTTGCGATTGACGCATCGGGGAATATCTATTTTGCGGATGCAGGTCAGCATACCGTAAACAGGATTCCCGCAGGTGGAGGTCCTCCGGTCAGCATTGGGTCTGGCTTTACAGCGCCTTATGGATTAGCCTTTGACATGGCGGGCAATTTATACATAGCAGACCAGTCAGCCGGTACGGTTAAGGAGATGGCAGGCGCAACCGGCACGCCTGTTATCATTGGATCGGGCTTCAGCAACCCGGCCGGTATTGCTATTGATATGGCCGGAAATGTTTATGTAGCTGATGATGGTAACAATGGGATTAAGGAAATTCCGGTTGGCGGCGGTACCCCAATAGTTATTGGATCAGGGTTTAATCAGCCTGCAGGTGTTGCCATTGATGCCGCCGGCAACGTGTACGTCGCTGACTCGGGTAATAACGCAGTAAAGGAAATTCCGTTTGGCGGTGGCGCTATAACAACGCTTGGCTCCGGGTTCTCATATCCGACAAGCGTATCAATAGATCGTTCGGGAAATATTTTTGTCGCTGATCAGCACCATAATTGTGTGAAGGAAATTCTCTCAGGCAATCCCGCTCCGGTGACATTAATCGCGGGCTTAAGCACACCCTATTGTACTGCATTTGATGGTAGCGGCAATTTGTATGTTACCGACAATTTTAACGGAGCATTAAAAGAGGTAAGCCCGGTAGGAGGATTTTATGCAAATAACCTTCCCCCCGGCTTGACGATAAATAATTCTACCGGCGTGATAAGCGGTACTCCACTGTTAATGAGTGCCGCCGCAAATTACGGGGTGGCGGCCTATAACACAGGCGGCGCCGCAGCATGCGTTGTAAACATCAAGGTGAATTCGCTCTCATTAAGTTATTCCACGCCAAATATCTATGCAGCAGGCGTGGCTATTACGCCGCTTGTGCCGGCAAGTCACGGGGTTGCGGCGCCGGCTTACAACAACACGCCGGCTGTTTTTGGTTCGGGCTTTAGCAACCCCTATGGTTTAGCCATTGATTTTTCGGGGAATGTATATGTTGCTGAAAGAAATGGACATGTTGTGGATAAAATACCTGCGGGAGGTGGCGCGTCGGCCACCATTGGGTCAGGCTTTTCGACTCCTGTAGCGGTTGCCGTGGACGCAGCGGGAAATGTTTTTGTTGGGGATCAGGCAGTTGCAAGCATCATAAAAATTCCTGCCGGTGGCGGCGCGCAAATAGCCTTTGCAGCCGCAAGCGGTATTTCCGCGCTTGCGGTGGATGTTTCCGGAAACGTTTATTTTACAGATGGAGGCAATGGATTTATAAAAAAGATACCTGCAGCAGGAGGCACAGCAGTGGTAGTTGCCTCGGGATTAAATACCCCTAATGGCGTGTGCGTCGATCGATCCGGAAACGTATATGTTACGGAATTTGCTGTCGGCGACCTGAAAATGATACCATCGGGCGGGGGAGCCATTGTAACTTTGGCTTCGGGCTTTTCGAATCCCTACGGGATAACTATTGATTATTCGGGCAACATATACGTTGTTGATTCAGGTAACAATAATATCAAGGAATTGCCTGCGGGCGGCGGGTCACCCATAGTCATCGGTTCGGGGTTTACAAACCCCATAGATGTAAAAATGGATGGTTCGGGGAACCTATTTGTAACGGATGAACAAAACCAAAAGGTTAAAAAAATCAACCCTGTGGGCGGCTACTTTATCAATAATTTGCCGGTTGGGTTAAGCATATCGAGTGTCAATGGCACAATAAGCGGTACACCGGCACTCAGCAGTCAGGCAACCAATTATACCGTTACGGCCTACAACAACACTTCTGGTTTTTCTGCGGTCGTCAACATAAAAACAACAGCATCAACCATTGCTGCGCTTTCAGGCATCTCGTTAAGCGGGGGAACGTTGAAGCCGGCATTTGCAAGCGGCACCACAAATTATACGGCCAATGTCGCCGGTGCAATAAACGCTATAACACTAACACCAACTGCAACTAACCAGGGTGCTACCATAAAAGTAAACGGTGTAGCTGTCGCTTCCGGCACAGCGTCGGGGCTATTGCCATTAAATGTCGGCCAAAACACCATCACTACGGTGGTGACGGCCCAGAACGGAACCACCACCAAAACCTATACCTTAACGATAACGCGCGTTGCATCTGCCAATGCCAACCTTTCCACCCTGGGACAGAGCGCGGGAGGCCTAACGCCGGCATTTTCATCCGCAACCACCAGCTACACCATCAATGTAAACAATGCCACGGCAACGATGACACTAAAGCCGGTTAGCAGCGATGTAAATGCAACCATAAAAGTAAACGGAATGGCCGTAACAGCAGGAACAACGACCGCGCCTTTTGCGCTGGCCGAAGGCGGTCAAACCGTAATTGCCACTGTAGTAACTGCGCAGGATGGAACGACCACTAAAACCTATACGCTAACCGTAAGCAGGGCGCCGTCAACTAATGCCGCACTTTTAGGCATCACACTAAGCAATGGCACGCTGAACCCCGCATTTGCTACAGCAACTACCGGCTATGCCGTTAGTGTAGCAAACACTGTTTCGACGATAACCGTAACGCCAACCGCTGCCGATTCTAATGCCACCATTAAAGTAAACGGCACCGCAGTAATCTCCGGTAATGCTTCCATTCCGATTACGCTGATTGAAGGCGGACAAACGGTAATTTCCGCAGCGGTAACCGCACAGGATGGCATCACCACCAGGACTTACACAGTAACGGTAACAAGGGCGCCGTCAACCAATGCCAATTTGTCCACACTGGGGCAAAGTGTTGCCGGCTTAACGCCGGCCTTTTCATCCGGCACTATCAGCTACGCAATAAATGTAGGTAACGGCACCACAAAGATGACATTAAAGCCCGTCAGCAGCGATGCGAATGCGACAATAACAGTGAACGGCATAGCGGTAGCGTCAGGCACGATGTCCGGACCAATTTTATTAGCCTCTGGTCCAAACACGATCACAACGACAGTAACCGCCCAGAATGGAACCACGACTAAAACGTATACCCTGACAGTAACCCGCGCAGCGGGCGGCGCCGACAGCTATGTGCCGATAGCTGTGGGGGCGGGCATCAGCGTCAACGTCCCGGTAGCGATCGGGATGGCCGACGACGGCATATCGGTTCGCCAGGGTCTATCACCCAACGGGGATGGGATAAACGACTTTTTACAGATCGACAATATCAGCCAATACCCCGATAACAAACTGATGATTATGAACCGGAACGGGCAGATTGTATTTGAAGCCAAAGGTTATGACAACAGCTCAAAAGTATTCGACGGACATAGCAACAAGAACGGCCAAATGCAGTTGCCGGGGACTTACTTTTACCAGCTGGATTATACGGTAAGCGGCGTCACTAAACATAAAACAGGGTTTATTGTGCTGAAGTATTGATGTTAGTTATCAACGGCCGGTGATTAGAGATTGGTAGTGTGTAACTACTCGTTAATCACCGCCTTTTCAACTAGGTGTGTTCATGCGTTCACGTGAGTCGGAAAACGAACACTTATGAACACTATGGGCACTATTATGTTAAGTAGAAATTTTTTCAATTGATTGATAGTAAGTAATTTGTGTGTTTCTTATAAAAACCGTTCGGTCTTTTTCACTTAAATGGGCGTTCATTTTTAAAAACGAAATGAACGCCGGATGAACACTTTTTGGGTGGTTTGTCCCTGGAAAAAGTTGACACTTTTGGTGAGAATACAATAGTGCAAAAAAACTAACCACAAGGGGGCACTAAGGCCACGAAGTGTTCACAAAAGATTCAAATATTGCTTTGTTGTTGTATGCTCAATGTTGAAACGACCGGCCTCATGTCGCTTTGTGAATCTCTTTGTGGTTAAAATCAGCCGCCAAACCGGTTCTGAAACACGCTCAAACGCCTCCAAACCGCTTTTGAAATGGCTACAAACGGCATCGAATCGCGTACGTACGGGGACGTTCGGCAGCCAAAAAGCGTTCATTTTTGTTCATTCCGGTGAACGCCCGTAAAGCGATTTTTTTGCCTGCGGGAGCGGCCGCCCAAAAACCGGGAAGCATCTTCCCCGCCCCTGTTTTTTCCGCACGTCAAGTAAATATTCCCTGTCGTCAAGTATTTAAAGCGTGTCGGATAGCGGTTAAAGAAAGCCGTAGTTAATCCTCGTATTTTGGTCGTACCAATGGGCATGACCCGGCAGTATGCTATTCGCAATTCCGGCAAGGGGGGTACCCATTTGGATTATTTATTTCGATTTTCCGATAGCTTAGTTTTACAAACCTGATAAATAATTGATATGAAAAAAATTATACCTGCCCTGCTATTCCTGTTTTGTTTAATAAATTATCACAATTTATTTGCACAGGCGCCCACCATAAGCTACACCACCCCTAAAACGTATACTGCGGGCACGGCCATTACGGCCCTTACGCCCACCAGCACCGGCGTAGCTGCGCCGGGGTATAGTGGTACGCCTGTTGTATTAGGCTCCGGTTTTTCGCAGCCTGCAGGTGTTTCTGTGGATGCTTCAGGCAATATTTTTGTGGCTTGTTACGGGAGCAGCCAGATTAAGAAGATACCTGCAGGCAATGGCACGCCCGTTGTCATAGGTTCGGGATTTTACAATCCGAATGACGTAAAGGTTGATGCCGCCGGCAACGTTTACGTGGCCGACCAGGGCCATAATTCAGTGAAAGAAGTGCCGGTTGGAGGAGGAAGTATTCTTACACTATCATCAGGACTTGGGTCGCCTTCGGCCATAGCAGTTGACAAAGCCGGGAACGTATATGTGGCCGACCCCGGATACGGCCTGGTAAGAAAACTGCCGGTTGGCGGCGCCCCCGCCGTCAACCTGGGCTCATTCAATAATCCGTTTGGGGTAGCTGTAGATGGCCATGGCGTTGTTTACGCCACTGATGCAACCGATGCCCTGTATGAAATACCGCCGGGCGGCGGCGCTTTCCCGGTATTGTTATCCGGCCTTAATAATCCCAACGGTATGTGGGTGGATCCTTCCGGAAATATTTTTGTAACAGATTCAAATAATGGGCTGGTAAAAATGCTCCCCGCAGGCGGCGGCGCTTTAGTTACCGTCCCTTATGCTTTTAATTTTCCCTTCGAGGTAACTACGGATGCAGCCGGCAATATCTATGTAGGGGATCCGGAACTCTCCTATATTCAAAAATTCAATATAACCGGTGGTTATATCATCAACCCCGCATTGCCGGCGGGCCTGTCCTTCAACAGTTCGACGGGAGCCATCACCGGTACACCCACCGCAGGCAGCCCGGCTACCAATTACACCATTACCGCCTGGAATGCTTCGGGCAGTGCGTCAGCAACCGTGAGCATAAAAATTAATCTGCCGGCGGCGCCAACGCTAAGTTATACAACGCCGCAAACCTATACGTCAGGATCGCCGATCACGCCGCTTTCACCTGCTACCAAAACAGGCGTGGCGGCTCTTGGTTATAGCGATTCGCCCCTGGTACTTGGGTCCGGGTTTAGCGGCCCCGAGGGTGTTGCCGTGGATCCTGCCGGCAATCTTTATGTTGCAGAGGCGATTCAAAACAAACTTATTAAGATACCGGCCGGCAACGGAACGCCCGTTGTGGTTGCATCAGGATTCAACCTTATCGGCGACGTAGCAATTGATAAGTCAGGCAATTTATATGTAACCGATTATTTTAATAACGAGATCAAGGAGTTTGTAGGCGGTACCGGAACGCCGGTCGTATTGGGCTCGGGTTTCTATCATCCTTATGGCGTTGCCGTCGACGCGGCAGGGAACGTATATGTAGGAGACCAGGGCAATAACATGGTAAAGAAAATACCCGCAGGCAACAAGCCGGTTGTCGTGCTGGCATCCGGGCTGTATGTTCCGGACGACCTGTGTGTCGACGCGGCAGGAAATGTGTATTTTGCCGATTTGGGCAACAATGCCATAAAAAAAATACCGGTTGGCGGAGGTGCGCCAATTATTGTAGGCTCCGGGTTCGTGCAGCCCGTTGCAGTCGCGGTTGACGCAGCAGGTAATTTATTTGTCACCGACAGGAACAATAACTCGATAAAAGAGGTATACGCCGGTACCAATACAACGGTGACCATCAGCGCAGGGTTTAATTTCCCTTTTGGTATATGTGTAGACACAAAGGGAGATGTTTTTGTAGGCGATTACGGTAACGCCCAGGTTAAAGAAATCAAACCGGTTGGCGGATATTTCATAAACGCCTTGCCAAAGGGGTTAAGCTTTTCGGAGTCAACCGGCGTTTTAAGCGGCACGCCTGCGGTGGTAAGCGCGGCTGCAAATTACACTGTTACGGCCTATAACGCCGGCGGAAGCAAACAGTCAATTGTAAATATCGGGGTAGTGGCTCCGCCAACGGCTTCAGCTCTTTCCGCGCTCACGTTAAGTGCCGGAACCTTAAACCCTGCTTTTGTTGCCGGTACTACCAGCTACGCAGTCTCTGTTACCAATGCAACAACTTCAATTAAGGTTACGCCAACAGCGGCCACTTCAACATCAACCATCACGGTAAATGGGAAAGCAGTAACATCGGGTACAGCCTCAACCGCCCTGCCTTTGTCCGTTGGCGCCAATACCATCACAATCCTGGTTACCGCTTCCGGCGGGACACCCAGCACAACCTATACGCTGGTGGTGACACGCCAGCTGCCAAATAACGACAATCTTTCTGCACTTACGCTAAGCAGCGGCACATTATCGCCGGCGTTTGTTGCCGGCACCATTAGCTATAAGGCAACGGTAAGCAATTCAACCGCTTCAGTAACGGTTACGCCAACTGTAGCTGCAACCGGCGAAACCGTGACTGTAAACGGCACTGCGGTAGCTTCCGGCGCCGCCTCGGGAGCCATTGCACTGACTTACGGGTCGAAAAATACGATCACCGTCACGGTAACCGCACAAGACGGCGTTACCATGAAAAGTTACACCATAACGGTAACCCGTACCGCTTCTTCTAACGCAAATCTTGCAAACTTAACCATAGCGAATGGCACGTTAAAACCTGTTTTTGCATCCGGTACCACCACTTATAGCGTAAGCGAGGCGGTCGGCCTTGCATCAACCACTGTTACGCCCACTACCGCCGATTCTACGGCAACCATTACGGTAAACGGAACTGCCGTGAGATCGGGAAGCGCCTCGCAGAGCCTGCCTTTGGTAGTTGGCGCCAATACCGTTACCGTAGTTGTCACTGCGCAGGACGCCACCACCAAAACCTATACCATTACCATAACCGAAGCAGGATCCACCAATGCAAACTTGTCCACGCTGGGGCAAAGCATAGGCGGCTTAACGCCGGCCTTTGCATCGGGAACAACCAGCTATACCATAAGTGCGGGCAATGCAATTACGTCGATGACTTTGAAACCGGTTAGCAGCGATACCCATGCCACCATAAAAGTAAACGGAACAGCGGTAACATCAGGAACAGTGACTGCACCGATCCCACTATCTGTAGGTCCCAACACCGTTACCACGGTGGTAACCGCGCAGGATGGCACTACTACTAAAACCTATACCATAACCGTAACCCGCGCGCCATCGGCTATTGCTACGCTTTCGGCTTTAAAGCTGAGCAGCGGCACGCTGAGCCCGGCATTTGCGGCGGCTACTATTAGTTATACGGCGAGCGTAGCAAACGCTGTTGCCACTATGACCATTACCCCTACAACGACTGACACCACCGCTACGATAAAAGTAAACGGCACGGCAGTAGCGTCCGGCACGGCGACAAGCCCGATTGCGCTGACTGAGGGCGGCCAAACGGTAATTACCACGGTGGTAACCGCACAGGACGGCACAACTACCAAAACGTATACCCTGACGGTAACACGTGCGCCATCGGCAAACGCCAATTTGTCCACGCTGGGGCAAAGTATCGGCGGCTTAACCCCGGCCTTTAGCTCCACAACCACCAGCTATACCATAAGTACAAGCAACGCCAACGCCTCGATAACGCTGAAACCAGTAAGCAGCGATGCCCACGCAACCATAAAAGTGGACGGTACGGCGGTAACATCAGGAACCATGACTGCACCTATAGCGCTGGCTGTAGGCCCAAACACCATAACCACGGTAGTAACCGCGCAGAATGGCGCCACCACCCAAACATACACGCTGACGGTAACCCGGGCAGCGAGCGGAGCAGATGGCTTTGACCAGGACATCAGCGTTGCAAAGCCGGTTGAAACGCTGCAAATGGCAGAAGATGGGCTGTTGGTGCACCAAAACGTATCGCCCAACGGAGACGGTATCAACGACTTTTTGCAGATCGACAACATCAGCCAATACCCAAATAACAAGCTGATGATTATGAACCGCAACGGGCAATTGATCTATGAAACCCAGGGCTATGACAACAGTTTAAAAGTATTCGACGGCCACAGCAATAAGAACGGGCAGATGCAATTGCCGGGCACTTATTTTTACCAGCTGGATTATACCGTAAGCGGTATTACCAAACATAAAACCGGGTTTTTGGTACTGAAGTATTGAGGCTAAAGATCAGCGCTCCGGGATTTATTACAAATCCCGGGCGATGATCTTTGAACATAAACTAACTGGGCAAGACCTTTAACAAGTCGCATGAATGGGGGGTTGTCTGAAATACCATCCTGGTCCTTTTCCTTTCGCTAAATCAGCCTGCTATTTCGCGCGCCTTATCCTGCACCCCAATAAATGACCGATTGCAAAGCCTTATAATTGTGTAACTTCCTCTGATGTATTTTGATATGACCGTATTATCAAATAGCCTCGTACATTTTGATTTGATCAACATCATGAAAAAGCACCTTTCAGCAATTGTTTTTTTATTGCTCATAATGGGTTCAAACTATTTATATGCCCAACCGCCAGCCATCAGT
>Ga0206971_10227_pt1 | contig 19852 bp, 14 predicted proteins | sample Alteio_BWOrgHeat_85_FD_152917 | JGI IMG/M metagenome (GOLD analysis project Ga0206971, IMG submission 152917) | Enriched cells from forest soil in Barre Woods Harvard Forest LTER site, Petersham, Massachusetts, United States -... | ecosystem: Environmental > Terrestrial > Soil > Temperate forest >...
AAAGCCGCGTATGATAGCGGCTTTTTTATTTAGTTTATCAATTGATGATGCTTTTAGTAACCCGGATTTTGTGTTAGCAAAGGGTTAGCATCTAACGATGGTTGCGGTATTGGCAATAACTCGCTATGGTTCGGCGTAAAATACTTGGCCACAAAATCAATATACGGTACAGTACCGGTATTGGTGATGGCGCTAACCCACGCTATCTTAGTAGTACCAGCCGGTGTTGACGATGGCGCAGGCGCGTATAGTGAGTTTGAATACACTATGGTTTGCTGACCAGTGGTATAGAACATTGACTGCGGTAAGTTAGCGTAAGGAGCTTGCTTATTCATCATCAACGTTAGGTTTGCACGGGTAGCCAAAATATTGGTGTTTAACAAATTCCAACGGATAAGGTCGTATTTACGGATACCTTCGCCGCCAAATTCAAAGCTCCTTTCGTTCACAATTGCCTGGAAAAACGCATCGTGGGTAGCTGGTATGGTACCAATAGCGCCACCGCCAAAACCACGGCTGCGTACTTGTGTAAAGTAATTGATGGCGTTAGCGGTAGGGCCGTTTGACAATTCATTGTCTGCTTCGGCATACATCAACAGGATATCCGAGTAACGTAATATTGGCCAGTTAACACTAAAGTATTGTGATAACGAGAATGTTAAGCTGTTAAAGCTCGGGTTTGAAATCCAGTCCCTTCTAAATTTGCCGTCGTACATGCTGGTTAGTTTTTGCAATACTTTGGTACCATCCAGGTTAAAGTAGTATGGGGCAACGGTAACGTCCCTGCGGGTGTCATTCGGGTCGAAGGCGTAAAAGTAAGTTGGCAATATCAATAACGTGCTGTTACCATAGGTTGATGATCCGTTCATCATACGTGGACCATTGTAATAGCCTAACTTACTATCACCGGTACCGTTACCACCTGCCATTGCTACTTCAAACATAATTTCGCCGGTTGGGTCGGGCGTGTGGGCATCAACATAGTTTTGCCACAAGTTTTTGTAGCTGGCGTTTAAGGTATGCGCGCCACTTGCAATAATATCGGTGCATTCGTCTTTTGCTATCTGGTAATATTTCAGATAGTCGGCACGGCGCTCCATGATTTTCGAATCGGTGCGTAAAGCGTAGCCGCCTCTGAATAATGCGAAACGTGCACGTAACCCTTTAGCCACACCTTTGGTAATGCGCTCGTCGCGGGTAACGCCGGCATCAGTCCGCCATGGCAACAATGGCTCTGCAGTTAACAGGTCATTCAGAATGTGATCATAAATCACGTCACGATCTGTTTTTGGGATAACTAAAGTCGGCATATCAGCCGATGGTACAAACTGCGCAGGTACATCACCCCAGTTTCGCATCAATTCAAAATAAAACTGTGCGCGTAATGTCAACACCTCGCCAAGTAGTCTTTTTAGCGAAGCCTGATCGGCCGCCGAACCGCTGGTGTATTGCGACATTAAAGGGATGTATTTGATACAGATGTTTGCCCTTTCAATACCCTGGTACATTTGCTCAAAAGGCGTTTCTAATTGCGTGTTTGATGCTGTGGCACCATAACGGGCAATATCGCGACGATCGCCGTCAAGCGCCGCTGTTGAGTTTGGCGCACCCAGCATCTCGTCATTATCATACGGATAATACATGCTTACGCGGATACCGTAACCATTATCACCGGTTAACCTGGCATATACACCCATTACCGCATCGGTGGCCAGGGTTACATTGCTAAACGCTTCTTCTGTCGAAAAGGCGGCCACAGGTGCCTCTGTGAGGTACTTTTTGCACGAACTGATCAATGATACGATTGAAACAACCGTAACCATTAAAATACTATATATTAACTTCTTTTTCATTTTGAGTAATTTTAAATGTTATAACGTAAGGTTTACACCCAAAAGATATGTTTTAGCACGTGGATAAGCGGCATAGTCAACACCCGGGGTTAAGCTGGTAGCCCTACGTGTATTAGCTTCCGGATCATAACCGGTATATCCGGTGATGATACCAATATTGTTGCCGGTAGCATATATCCTCAATTTACTCACTTTGATTTTCGATAAAAGACCGCTGCTAAATGTATAACCCAAGGTTAAGTTGTTCAACCTGATAAACGATGAACTTTCGAGGAACTTTGAAGCCATGTAATATTGTGCCGGACCTGTAATTGGCACTGGTTGTGTGGCACCGGCATTTAAAGCAGCCAGCTGATCGGGCGCTATACCCGTAGCTGTACCGGTATTTTCAACCTGTACACCGTTGGCGTCAATTGTTCTCCAACGGTTAACCGATGATGCCAGCAAGTTGGTATTTGAGGTGTAGCCGTTTGTAAACTCGATAGCGTTGGCATTGAAAACTTTGCCGCCCGCCTGGAAGTTTACAAAGAAACTCAGGTCAAATCCTTTAAACGTAAACTGCTGGTTTAAGCCGCCGGTAAACTTAGGCACGGTAACGCCTAATGTAGTTTGATCGGCAGTTGTTAAAACCGGGTTACCGTTGGCATTATAAGTAGGGTTTGGGTTTACTAATTTAAATTTGGTCATGCCTGGGAAAGGTGTCCCGATTATGCCCGAAGGATCAACGTAGTTAGCGCCGGCTTTTAAAGTGTATTTTTTAGAGGTTGCGTCATAGTTAAAATCATCGGTTGTATAGAAACCATCGCTAACATAGCCATAAGCTTCGCCTACAGGCATACCAACTTTTACAATAAAGTCTGACGGTGTGCCGGATACCCCATAACCAGACGATTGCAGGAACGAGGTTTGACCACTGGCAAGCGCCAATATCTTGTTCTCGTTATAAGCTATGTTAAAGTTAGCCGTCCAGTTAAAATCTTTAGAATGCAGTACCGTCGCGTTTACTTGAACCTCGATACCCTGATTTGACGTTTGACCAATATTTTGGTACTGGGTTTGGTAACCCGAACTGGTAGGTATATTAGCATTTAACAACAGGTCTTTAGTGTTATTGCGGTATGCGTCAACCGAAAGCTGGATCCTGTCGTCCATGATACCAAAATCAAGACCTAAGTTTTTTGAGATGGTAGTTTCCCATTTCAAATTAAGGTTGGCTAACGTTGGCGAGCTAAAACCAATTACCGCGGTATTTTTATTAAGCGGGTAAAAAGTATTGGCGGCAAAAGCTGTTTCGTACAAATAATCGTTAATGCGGTTATTACCAGATGTACCGTAGCTGGCCCTTAGTTTAATATTCGAGAGTGCCTTAAAATTTTGCATAAAGCTTTCATCCGACAGTTTCCATGCAACAGAACCTGATGGGAAATAGCCCCAGCGGTTGCCGTCGTTAAATTTGGACGAACCGTCTGCGCGAAGCGTAAACTGCATCAGGTATTTTTTATCAAATGTATAGTTTGCCCGGGTGAAGAATGACAGCAAATGGTTTTCGTACACGGTTGGTACCGGGTTGCTTGTGGCCAGCACACCTAAGTTAGGCTGGTTAATGGCATCGGTAGAGGTTACACCAATAGGGAATGATTTGTAAGTTGAGCTTAAGCCATTCACGTTTTGGTTGTAGGTCTCTTCACCAAACAAAATACTAATATCGCTGTGCTTAGGGTTAAACGATGCATTGCTGAATGATAATACGTTCGAAATGTCGAGTGTAGTGTTATTCAAGGTAGCCAGGGTTAAAATTGGTTGACCTGCACCATTCAAACGCGCGTTAAACGTGATGATATCATCAAACGCGTTTTGTTTTTGGTTGTTAAAATCGACACCTAACGTTGATTTAAAAGATAAATACTTGGTAAATGCATAACTGGCGTAACCACTCAGGTCAAGTATGTTGGTGGTATTTTCGCGATATTGCGCTGCCGAGTTAACAATTGGGTTAAGTACACCAACGTTATTACCAGCTGCTAATGTTTCTGCAAGGTAATTCGGGTCGAACGAGTCCGGCGATTGGCCCGGCAAGTCGAACGGACGATATTTTACGCTATTACGTAAACCGTTATACGTTGCACTGCTTTGGCTCGAAGTACCCGCGCCATGTACTACCGTGTTGTTGTAACGTACGCTACCCCCTATTTTAAAATTATCGGTGGCGTTATGGTCAAACCTAAAATTTAACAGGTTACGTGCGTAGTCAGAATTTACTACAGTACCTGTTTGCTCGGCATTGGTAAAGCTTATGTTAAACTGTGTAGCTTTAGTTCCGCCTGTAATGCTGACGTTATGCGATTGCTGGTAAGCAGAACGACCTAAGGCCCTTTTTTGCCAGTCTACAAAGTCAACGTTTTGGTAGGCAGCAAGGCCAGCCCATGTGGAGCCATAATCGGGGATAAAGTTGGTTGAGCTATCCGAAGCAAAACGGTTTCTTTCCCATTGATAAACTACGAAATCGTATGGGTTCATTACAGCTAACTCTTTGGCTAATACCGCCTTGCCCACATTGCCACTATAACTAACGGTTGTTTTTTGTTCGTGACCGCCTTTGGTAGTGATAATTACTACACCGTTAGCGCCCCGGGCGCCGTAAATTGCGGTTGAAGCAGCATCTTTTAACACGTCGATCGATTCGATATCTTGTGGTGATAAACCGGTCAAGCCGTTTTCGATCTGTACGCCGTCAATAATATATAAAGGTGAGTTATCTTGCGTGATAGAACCGCCACCACGTACACGGATCTTAATATCAGCATCGGGCGAACCTTCTGATTTGGTTACCTGTACGCCCGCTAAACGTCCGGCCAAAGCCTCGGCGGCTGAGTTTACTGGGATGTCGCTTAATTGTTTAGCCGTTACCGATGATATAGAACCGGTTAGATCGCGGCGTTTAACCGTAGCAAAACCTACGGCAACCACTTCGTTCAGTAATGTCGACTCGGTTTCGAGCGATACATTCAGGTTGCTGCTGGTTCCAACCGGGATCTCCAATGTTTTGTAACCAATAAACCGAACGGTTATAACCACACCTGGTTTATCGGGTACGGTCAGTTTAAATTTACCATCTACATTGGTTTGCGTGCCGGTAGTGGTGCCCTTGATCAAAACACTGGCACCAATAACCGTTTCTTTAGTAGTTTGATCGGTTACGGTACCCGTAATTTGACGGGTTTGCGCTTGTGCAAATGCTATTGCAAAAAGCGCCATGAATAGAAGTAGAATTTTCTTCATAAATTTAAGTTTAATTGGTTTTGCACATAAGTATTAGTTTATTGGTTTAAACAGCCGACCTACACTGCAGTTATTGCTGCGTATGTTACGTTGCAAATTTTTTCGGGCAAAAAGCCGCATCAAAAAGTGCGATATAATTTATTTATAGGTCACAGTTGGTTAAACTGTTTTTTGGTTAAAATGAGGAGTGTTTAGCGTCCCTTCAGGCAATTTTAGGTAGTTTTTAGCGACAAAAAACCATGATGTGGCATAAATATTTGTGCAATCGTTGCCGGGAACGTTGCCGGAAGCATTTTAAAAAATTTGAATTATATTTGAACGTACCATTTTATGACCATTTAACGTTACCTTTATGTCATTCTATTTGTAATTAAAAACGCATGTTTGAGCCTATAACTATTAAAGATATTGCTAAGGCCCTTGGCCTTTCAACTTCTACGGTTTCGAGGGCGTTGCGTGGCGGATACGAAATAAGTGCCGATACCAAAAAACTGGTGTTGGAGTATGCCGAAAAAATAAATTACCACCCCAACCCAATAGCGCTAAGCCTTAAAGAAAGGCGAAGCCACTCCATTGGCGTAGTGGTTTGCGAGGTGGCGAATAACTATTTTTCGCAGGCCATTAACGGGATAGAATCCATCGCTTACGACCGTGGGTACCACGTTATTATTACCCAGACACATGAGTCGTTCGACCGGGAAGTTGTCAATGTGCAGCACATGGCCTCGCGCTCGGTTGATGGTTTGCTGATCTCGCTTTCGTCAGAAACCAAGGACTTGTCGCATATTAAATACCTGCACGAAAAAGGTTTGCCTATTGTGTTTTTTGACCGTGTGGCAGCTGAAATTGATACCCACAAAGTAGTTGCCAATAATTACCAGGGCGCTTTTGATGCTACGGAGCACCTGATCAAATCAGGCTTTCGCCGGATAGCACATTTAACAAGTTCGCCCAGCCTGTCAATAACCAAAGAGCGACTGGAGGGTTATAAGGCTGCGCTTGCCCGTAATAATATTCCGTTTAACCCTGCGTATTTAAAGCATTGCGAACATGGCGGCATGATACCCGATGAGGTGGAAACAGCCGTTCAGCAACTGATCAATCTGCCCGACAGGCCCGAATCGATATTTATCGCCGGCGATAAACTGAGCATCGGCTGCCTGATGACCATTAAAAAGCTCGGATTAAAGGTGCCGACAGATATTTCGATCGCGGGGTTCAGCAACTCGGATGTGGCCGAACTTTTTAACCCACCACTTACGGCAGTAAGGCAACCGGCATTTAGGATAGGACAGGTAGCGACCGAAATGTTAATACAATTGATCGAGAGCAAGTACCCGGTCACCGAATTTATCACCACCAAACTGGATACCGAATTGGATATCCGCGAATCGTCGGAAGCACCGACAGTAGTTAAATACACGTTTTAATTACGTGGAAAGCAATATTTAACCAACCTACTCCCCGGCTTTTGTGGTGCTTATTTTAACAGCTCCGCCATCGCGTATCTCATCGTTGGCTGCCTGCACCAACACATCGCCTTCGTTCAATTTGCCGTAAACCTCGACTTTACCATTCAATTCGCGACCTTTTTGCACATCAACCCATTCGGCTTTGCCGTTAACTACGCGAATCACAAATACCTTCTCGGTCGACATTACCAACGCCGCTTTAGGGATCACAAAAGTACTATCGGTAGCGGGCAAGCTTAGTTTAACCTCGGCATACATGCCAGGCAGCAGCGCCTTGTTGGTGTTGATCACATCCATCTCTAAACGCTCCGAACGTAGCCGTTCATCAAGCGACCCAGCCAAACGGTTAACACTGGCGGTAAATTGTTTACCAGGCATGGCGCGTACGGTAAACACCACCTTATCTTTTTGTTTTAAAATACCGGCATAAGCCTCGGGTACCGATAATACCAGGCGTAGTCTTTTTTGCTCCTGCAAAACAAACAAAGGCTGATCAGAGCCCTTGCCGGATGGACCTACATATGCGCCGGGATTAACATTGCGGGCGCTGATGATACCGCTAAAAGGTGCCCGGATATCCAAATACGCTTTTGTAGCCATCACACCCTGCAAGGCTGATTTGGCTGCCTGTAGTTGAGCCTCGTCCGAATTTTTTCGCGCGGCAGCCTGGTCCAGATCGTTCCCCGATATGGTGCCCGGGGTTTTGCTGGTTTCATACAAACGGTCGTAATTGGCTTTACTTGCAAGGCATACCGCTTCCTGCGATTTTATCCTCGATTGGGCTTGTGCGATCTGTGAGTTGATCTCGGGCGCTTCCATGCTTACCAATAATTGCCCCTCGCTAACCTGCGAACCAACATCAACAAAAACCTTTTTCACAAAACTGCTTTCCTTTGCATACAGGTCAACCTGCTGATAAGGGATCAGTTCGCCGGGGATCTGCAACGAAGCATCGAAGAGGCTTTTGCGCAATGGTGCAACCTTTACCACAGGAGTTTGGTCCATCTGGGCCTGGTTTTCCTGCTCCAGTTTTTTTTGCTCGTCAGACGCGCCGCACGAACTTAAAAGATTAGTGGCTAAAGCGGCGGCCAATATAAAGGTTGATATTTTTTTCATGTTATTCATCATCATGAATTAGATGGTATGTAATGGATACTTTCTTCATCTTCGGGATCCAGTGATACCGATTTGGTTGATGCTTTGCCCTGTACCGAGGCAAAAACAAGCGGTAAAATAAACAAGGTAGCTACGGTCGACATAAACAAGCCGCCGATCACCGCGCGGCCTAATGGTGATGCCTGGTCGCCGCCTTCGCCTAAGCCCGACGCCATCGGAATCATACCTACGATCATGGCCAGACTGGTCATCACGATGGGGCGCATACGCAGAGCAGCGGCTTCTTTAGCCGCCTCAAGCGCATTGCCGCTGTGCATTCGCAATTGCTCCGCATTGGTGATGAGCAATACCGAGTTTGAAATGGATACTCCGACGGACATGATCATCCCCATGTACGATTGCAGGTTGAGCGTGGCACCGGTCAGTCGTAACAACAACAAGGAACCAAGCAATACCGCCGGAACGGTTGATAATACCACGAACGACACTTTGAATGACTGGAAATTAGCTGCAAGCATCAAAAATATTACTACAATAGCCACGATCAATCCGCCTTGCAAGCTGTCTAAAGTATCAACCAATGTTGTGGTCAACCCTTTGGTTTCGATATTTAAACCACGTGGTAATTTGCCGATTGATTTGATGGCCTTTTGTACATCGGTATTGGCAGTGCCCAGGTCCATTTTATTCAAATTGGCAGTTACCGATAAAAGAGGCAGTGCGCCAATGTTGTCGTTCTCGCCATAAGTGGTGTCGCGTTTTATGGTGGCTACATCACCCAGGGTTGGCCTTGTGGCATTATTCAATAAGGATATTTCGTTGATGTCGTTAATGCTACTCATATTGTATTCGGGTACTTCAACCTGCACGCCGTAGCTAAGGCCCGCCTTCTCGTCCATCCAAACGTTTTTCTCAGTATACCGGGATGAGGACGTAGAAGCTATCAGTGAGCGCGAAATATCACCAATGCCTACACCTAATTGTGCGGCGCGGGTACGGTCGATATTGATATCGATAGCCGGGTATTTGGTTGACTGGCCTAACTGTACATCGCGCAGGTAAGCTATTTTTTGCAGGCGCTGGATTACCGTATCGGCATAAGCCTCGTTTTGTTTTTTGTTTTTGCCTGATACCTGCACTTCGATCGGCGTTGGCGATCCCTGGCTCAATATTTTATCGGTTAGCTCAATCGGTTCAAACGATAATTTAACATCAGGCATTTTTTTCTTCATCTCCATCCGGAAACGTTCTTTCAGATCGTCGAGGTTGACTTTGTAATCCTCGGTCAGGTTAACCTGTAAAACAGCTTCCTGTGGCCCAGCCATAAAAAGATAGATGGGGCTGGTTGAAAACTGGCCGGGGTGTTGCCCAACAAAGGCCGATGTTACGGCGATATGGTTTTTGCCCACAATATCCTCCAACACATGTAGTGTTTTCAACATGTCCAGTTCGGTGCGTTCAAACCGGGTGCCATCGGGTGCGCGAAGGCGTACCTGAAACTGACCACCGTTTACCTTAGGCAATACATCGCGACCAATGGTAAGCAATAGTAATAAAGCCAGGCCGATAGCTACTATCGCATAAATGCTGACCACACTTTTGCGGTAATTGAGTATACGGGTAACAAAGAGCAGGTAACGTTCGCGTATTTTTTCGAAACGCGATTTTTTACCATCGGGTTCGTGCTCCGCTTTGTGCAAAGCCGCCAGTTTTTGTTCGGCGGTATCGTGTTTGTCAAGTTGATAAGAACTCTCGGGGTGTTTGCTATCCACATTATGGTCAACCATTAACCAGTTAGCCATAATAGGCACAAAGGTTTGCGATAGCAGGTACGAGGTGATCATGGAGAAACCGATTGCCATGGCTAATGGCAAAAACAATGCGCCTGGTATACCTTTCATGGTTAGCGCCGGTGCGAACACAGCCAGAATACAGAAGAGGATGAGCAGTTTTGGAAAAGCGATCTCTTTACAGGCATCCCAAATAGCCAATGCCTTGGGTTTGCCCATATCCATGTGCTGGTGTATGTTTTCGATAGTTACCGTTGATTCATCAACCAATATCCCGATAGCCAGTGAAAGGCCGCTTAGCGTCATGATATTGATAGTTTGATGAAAAAGGTATAAAAACATGACACCCGAAATGATACAGGTAGGAATGGTGAGTATCACAATTAACGCCGCGCGCCTATCGCCCAAAAAGAGCAAAACCATTAAGCCGGTCAAAATCGCGCCAATAGCGCCCTCGGTAACTAAACTTTTAACCGCGTTAATTACATAAACCGATTGGTCGAACTCGTAGGATAGCTTGACATCATCAGGCAGCAGGCTTTGAAAATGCGGGATAGCCTTTTTTAAGTTTTGTACCACTTCCCAGGTTGAGGCATCGGCCGATTTGGTGATCGGCAGATAAACCGATCGTTTGCCGTTAACCAACGCGTAGCTTGTAGATACATCGGCACCGTCTTCAATAGTGGCAACATCGCGTAAAAACAAGGTTTGAACACCGCCTTTAAACAATGGGATGTCGCCAAAATCTTTAATGTTTTTTACCGAAGTATTGCTGGGCGTAAAATAATTATAGTCGCCAACGCGTACGTTGCCTGCCGGCGATGTTTGGTTATTGTCGCGCAAAGCGGCAACTACCTGGTCGGGTGTTAAATTGTGGGCGCGTAGGAGTTGCGGATCGATCTTGATAACGATGGTACGCACGTTGCCGCCAAAAGGTGCCGGAGCAACCAAACCCGGAATGGTAGTAAACTGCGACCTTACGTAGATGTTAGCCAGATCAAGCAGCTCGTTATTGGTTCGTTTGGGGCTGCTTAGCACCAGTTGACCGACCGGCAATGTTGAGGCATCAAACCGGATAATGAACGGCGGGTTTGAACCGTTTGGAAATATGGCTTGCGCCCGGTTGGAAAACGCCGTGACCTCCGCCGCGGCCTGTGCCATATTGGTGCCTTCGTAAAACGTAAGCTTAATGAGTGTTAAGCCCTGTATGTTTTTAGTTTCGATACTTTTTACACCCGAAACATACAACAACAAGTTAACATACTGTTTGCCAAAGTAAGCCTCCATTTGGTTGGGTGTATAACCGCCAAAAGGGTGCGACAGATAAATAACCGGCAGGTTAAGATCGGGAAAAATATCGACCTTGATGCTGCGGACGGCGTTAATACCGAAGAAAAACAAACCGGCCACTATAACCAGTATGCTGATCGGTTTGCGTAATGCACTTTTAATTAAACCCATTATATGGTACTATTCAAATCAAAACTCGTTAATAAATAAGTTGAAATCGCCGGTGGATGCCGCCTTATATAATAGCGCCTGCCAAACGTTATTGTACGCTATCTCCTTATCGGTTTCGGCGCGGTTTAGCGTGTACAAAGCGGTAGTGACATCAACAATGGTGGTCAACCCGTTTTTATACAAAACACTTTTTTGCAGGTACGCATCAGAGGCAGCTTTTAAACCTACCGGTGCTTCCTGGTAATTCTTAACGGCATTCGCAATCCTGGTTTCGGCCAGCGCGGTCTGGGTTCTCAGGTTTTGGTCAACAAGGTCATATTCGTTTTTTAAACCCAGCGATGTAAACCTTTGTGCCTCGGTTTGCTGGTGTACCCGCAGCGGGCTTGTTAAATTCCATATTAATCCAACACCAAGCAGGTAGTTGCTGCGGGTGGGGTTGGCGCCGGTAAAGTAACTTTGGGTATACCCGTTAGGGTTACCTACACCATAGCTGTTATCAAACCCACTGCCCCTGCCCTGGAAAATGCTGAATACCGAAAAAGTGGGGTAGTTAAAGGTTTTGTAATATTTCTCCAATTCGTCGCTATAGCCAATGCGGGCCTTGTAATATTTTAACAAGGGGTTGTCTTCGGGTTTAAGCGTGGTCTGCGGATCGATCACTTTGGGCACGGTGGACACAAACAAAGTATCCAATACAAAACCCTGGGCATCAACGCCTAAAAACTGCGCTAATTGGTTGGCCTGTGCCTGCTCAAAATCGCGGGCGTTGGTTAAAGCTATTTTGGCACTCGATACATCGGCATTAGCCAATGAAGAATCCACCCCGGCGTTTAAGCCGTTTTTTGCCCGAACAACAACAACCCGGCTAAGTTCGATCGCTCTATCCAGGTTTTTTTGTTGGGTATTGCTCAATTGCTGTGCTGCTAATAAATTGAGGTAAGCCGTTGCCACCCTGATCTCATGTTGAAACTGCTCCTGAGCCAGATCAGCCTGATCGCGGTTGAGTATGCTTTGCGCGACCTTTATTTTTTCGCGCGCTTTGCCAAATGAGAAAAAATCCCAGTTGATATTGGCCAGGTATAATGAGCCGAAGGCAGCATTCCAGTTTTGGTTAGCCAGCGCCGGGCCCGATGAGGATACACTGAAACCCCGGTAGCCGTATGATGGGCCGAACTGGCTGTTAACCGTTCCGTAGTCTTGCTGGGCAGACACGTTGAGATCGGGCAGGCTTTCGCGCTGGTTTTCCTTTACGTTGGCCTGAGAAGCATTTACATAATTTGCTTTTGCTTTGATGGTACCATAATTATTCAACGCCAGGTTCACGGCATCTTTTAAGGTTAATACCTTTTGCTGACTTTTAGCCAATTGGCCGATCCCAATAAAAGCGATAAAACAAAAAAAGAAAACGCGATATTTAAACATGGGGAAAACAACTTATATAAACGCAGCAAAAACAAATGTACATGCTGGCGGGGTACGAAAAAAATGCTACGTGGTAAAATGTTCTCAACCACGCATCGGCCCCAAAAGTAAATTGTTTAAACCTATAACTGATGTGTAAACATCAAAAAAAATACGTAAACGTCAGTTTGTAAAAAAGATAATAGATTTAGATGACATTGATCTTACTGCCCATTAAACCATCGGACAAAAAAAATGTTAAATTGAAAAAAAGTCACAATAAAAGTTTACTGAAACAGTTTAAATAGATGTTTTTAAATTTACTACCATGAGACCCATCACCAAAAAACTGGCCGCCGCGGCAATTGCGGCACTTTCATTATTTACAATTGACAGGGCCAATGCACAAAGGCCCCATATCAGCATTGGTTTAGGCCTGAGTTATTACCCGCGCGCTGGTTATTACTACAACCCATATGGAGGTTACTATGGCTATGCGTACCCACGCATCGGCCTGTCATTTGGTTACCTGCCGTATGGCTATGTTCCGTTTTACTATGGGCCTAACCTTTATTATTACTCAAACGGTATTTATTACAGGCAATATGACGATAACAGCTACCACGTAGTAGCACCACCCGTTGGTGCGGAGGTACCTCAATTGCCATCGCGTGCACGGTCGATCATGATCGATAACCAACAGTATTTTGAGTTAAGCGGCGTTTACTATAAGCCAAATACTAAGGCCGATGGTACCCGAGATTACATCATAGCCGGCAAGGACGGCGTTTTGAATACGAACGTGGTACCCGCGCCGGCTCCCGCACCTACTGTTGCACCTCCGCCTTCCCAAGTTATGCCGGCGCCTACGCCTGAGCCGCCGCCTGCTGCGCAACCTGCTAATTCAAACATAAAAACCGGCGATACGTTTAACCAACTGCCCGATGGCTGTAAGGCAATTGTGGTTGGCGGTAAAAAATACTTTGTGTCTGCCGATGATATCTATTATGAAGAGGTTGCGGATAAAGGTAAAGTTAGCTATCGCGTGGCCGGAACTCCTGCAGACAATCACTAACTAACAATCTTCTAAATCATGAAAAGCGTTGTGGTCTTGATCACGACGCTTTTTTTATGCTTTTTTATGTGGAAATAGCTGCGTTTAGTGCCTTCTAAAACATTGTTAACAAAAAGCTGTATATTACATGTGATTTTGATCGGGCCCGCAATTATCGACAGATTTGAAAAAATTAAACGGCGAATTATTAAATGCTAAGAGGGGCTACATTATTGGTGCGGCCCCTCTTTTGCTTTAAAAAAAATCTTAAAACTGACGTAAACTTAAAAAGTTTATATCAATTTTCAATAAAAAATAGACAAAATGAAATTTTTTACTAATTTTTCTATTGAAATGACATTTTATTTTCATAAAATTGAAAATTAAGTAAATTTATATGGTGTAAAATTCGAAATTTATAACCAATATTGAATTTTACTATTGGATATCTAATAAAACTGTTGATAAAATTGATTTTTTGAACTGTTTTTTTACCAAACTAATATTGGAGAGGGATCAAAAATGAACGAGCAAGCCTACTTTAGCCAATATCAACCAACGCCCAACACCTGGGACGAAATGTTTGGTGCGGATGCCAAGATCAGGAAACACTACCAAAAGGTGATCAACTACCTGGGCAAAGAGTCGGTAGATGATCTGAACAAAAAAGAAGACCTGGCCAAACGCCTGTTTATGAGCCAGGGTATCACCTTTACCGTTTATAACAGCGGTGAGGGTATCGAGAAGATATTCCCCTTTGATATCATCCCACGTATCATTACCGGCGACGAATGGGCGTTTGTTGAAAAAGGCATCAAACAACGCCTGCATGTGCTCAATCTTTTTTTAAAGGACGTTTACAGCAACCAGTTCATCATAAAAGATGGTATCGTACCCATCGATATCATTTACTCCTGCCCACACTTTTTGCGCGAAATGTATAATGTGCAGGTTCCGTATGATATCTATGTACACATCGCGGGTATCGACCTGATTCGCGACCATGACGGTACTTTCTACGTGTTAGAGGATAACCTGCGCACACCATCAGGCGTGAGCTATATGCTGGAGAACCGCGAGATCACCAAGCGTTTGTTCCCCGACCTGTTACCCCAATGCAAAGTGCGTAGCGTAACCGAGTATCCTAACATCTTATACAAAAACCTGTTATCACTATCCCCAAGGCAGATACCAAACCCTACTATTGTGCTACTTAGTCCGGGTATATACAATTCGGCATATTTTGAGCATACCACACTGGCCCGTTTAATGGGTGTCGAGCTGGTTGAGGGGCGCGACCTGGTGGTATCCAACAACAAGGTGTTTATGAAAACCACCACCGGCTTGCAGCAGGTTGACGTAATATACCGCCGCGTTGATGACGAGTTTTTGGACCCGCTGGTATTTAACCAAACCAGCATATTAGGCGTTCCGGGTATTATGGATGCTTACCGCAAAGGCAATGTGGCCATTGTAAATGCCATTGGCAATGGCGTTGCTGATGACAAGGCCATCTACTCCTACGTACCCGAGATGATCAGGTATTACCTGAACGAAGAGCCAATCCTTAAAAACGTACCGACCTACCAGTTAGGCAACGCCGAAGAAAAGGAATACGTTTTTGAGAACATCAACAAAATGGTGGTGAAACGTACCAACGGCAGCGGTGGCTATGGTATGCTGATGGGCCATGCGGCAACTCCCGAAGAGACTGAAGATTACAAGAACGAGATACTCAAAAACCCGCGCGATTTTATCGCCCAGCCAACTATCAGCCTTTCGGCGGCGCCTTGTTATATGCAGGGCAAGTTAACGCCAAGGCGGGTCGATTTGAGGCCATACGCCTTGGTGGGACCTGATGGCATTGAGATAGTGCCCGGCGGTTTAACCCGGGTTGCTTTGCGCGAAGGCTCGTTGGTGGTGAACAGTTCGCAGGGTGGTGGCAGTAAAGACACCTGGGTATTACTTTAATGATTATTTTTATGCACATAACCTATACATGTTAAGCAGGGTAGCATCAAGTTTATATTGGATGAGCCGCTATATTGAGCGCAGCGATGGCATATTGCGTATGCTGAAGATCAATTATGCCTCATCGCAGGACACCGTGACCGAGTTTACCTGGGAGCCGGTGATCCGTATTTTTACCGGTTTACAGCACGAAGAAATTGAAGCCCTCGGTAATGATAGCCGCGCGGTTTTGAAATATATGGTACTGGATCGCGAGAACCCCAACTCCATTCTCAACATTATCACCCAGGCCCGCGAGAACGCCCGTAGTGTTCAGGAACACATCACCAAGGACCTTTGGCAATGCCTTAACGAGTATTACCACGCCGTGCGCGATCAGAACCTCATGTTTTGGCTCGAAAAAGACGACCCGATCACGGCGCTCGATATCCTGATCAAACAGGGTATGCTGTATTACGGAACAGTGGAGATCACCATGGAGCGTGGCGAAAGCCGTGCCTTTATGAATATCGGCCATTACCTCGAACGCGGTATCCAATCCGTCGACCTGCTGGATACCAAGTTTGGCTCGCTGGATGATAACCCCGACCTGCTGACCGATACCACTTATTGGAAGCACCTGCTGCTTTCGCTGGGCGGATATGAGATCTACCTCAAAACCTATCGGAAGGGTTTTGAAGCCGAAAACGTGGTAGAGCAGGTGGTGTTAAATAACGAGTTCCCGCGATCGGTTTTGTACTCGGTGAACCACATCCAAATGTATTTTGAACGGTTAAAGAGCGAGAACAACATTGATGATTTCCGCGAGCTTTCGTTCCTGATCGGTCGCCTGCAAAGTAGTATTAAGTACAGTTCCGTGAAAACCATCAAGCAAAAAGGGCTTCACGAGTACCTGACCAATATCCGCAGCGAATTGTTTAATATCGGCAATGTGCTCAATCAACATTATTTTGCTTATTCATAATTTGTGACCCAAGTATTGCAGCAAGTTTATACTTTTATCGCGCAAGCAAACCATTATGCCAGAGTTTAACATACAGCATATCACCCGTTATATTTATGACGGACCTGTGCGTGACAGCGCCAATCAGATCATCCTTTACCCCATCCACGATGAGTTTCAGGAGGTGATCAGTCACGAGATCAAGATCAGCGGCGACCCGCATGTGGATACCCATATCGACTATTATGGTAACCAGGTTGGCGGCTTTACCTATATCGAACCACATTACCGGCTGGATATTACCTCCAAAATACTCGTGACCACCAAACACCGCATGTACCCTAACGACGATATGTTCCCGGCCCAGCAATGGAACGATCTGTTGCGCTTACGTTACCAGGTGCCCTTTATCGATTTTTTACGCCAGGAGCATTTTGACGGCCTTGCCGAGATGCAAACTTTGATGCAGGAAAGCAAGCTGCCGAACGAGACACCCTACCAAACCGCCGTGCGCTTTTGTAAATACGTGTACGAGAACTTTGAATACATTAAAGGCGTAACTACTGTTGAAACCACGCTTGATGAAATTTGGGCGATCAAAGCCGGCGTTTGCCAGGATTTTGCGCACATCCTAACCGAGATGCTCCGCGTGGTGAATATCCCGGCGCGTTACGTGAGTGGCTACATCTGCACCTTTAAGGGAAGCATGCGTGGCGAAGGCGCGACCCATGCCTGGGCCGAAGCTTTTATCCCTAACTATGGCTGGCTGGGGCTCGACCCTACCAATAACATCATCGCCAATGAGAACCATGTGCGTTTAGCTGTTGGGCGTAATTTTAGCGATTGCTCTCCGGTGCGTGGTGTGTACAAAGGTGCCGCCGGTCACACATTGGAAGTTGCGGTATCGGTTGGCAGCCATGATGACGAGCACCCCGATGAACACGAAAGTGAGCATGTTGCACCAAAACCGGCAAAATCGGTGAGCAAAGTGGCCAAAAACAGTTATCGCGAGTACCTCGAGATCATTCAGCAGCAACAACAGCAGCAACAGCAATAGGCTGGCGGCGGTCCGAGTAAAATATTAGGAATAGTCGCAGCATCTCACAGTAAAGGCATATCGTAGGGTACTATCTTTTTATTATAGCTTGCCAACAGCTTAAAAACTTTGTCGAGCCCAAAAGCAAGCGTGTTGATATTGACGAGGACGGCATGCTTGTTGGGGTCTTTAAAATGCAAAATTAGTCTGTCAAAACAGTACTGCGACAAAAAGCGGGCGCTATTGCCCGAAAACAGATCATAATACGCTTTTCGATATTCAATACCAGCTAAATCGGCTATTTCAATTTTTAAGCTTTCTTTCCAGGGGTTAAGATAGTGCACTTCCATAAATTGCCAGTTTATTGCTATGGTGCAGCAGTACCTGCAAAACATCACGTAATAGAAGATATCAAACAGCACTAAATACATCAACCATACCGGGTTGGAAATTGCTGCGATAAGTATCCCCAAATTGATCAGCCCCAATAACATCAGACTGATAGGCGGTCTTGTTTTCAATATTGGCTTTGCGGCTTCCATCACCAGATTGGCTTATTTACGCCCCCGGTCTTGGCTTCCTGCTTTTCCAGTTGCCGCCGCCTTTACCGCTGCCACCACGGTGACCGCCGGGTTTATGACCACCGCTACCACTGCCGCCGCGTCGGTTGCCTTCGCTAAAAGTACCAACTGCCCTAAAAGGCGGCACTTCGCCATACTCAGCCGGAACGGGATGCTCGGGCAGCGCACGGTCAATCATCTTTTCGATATTTTGCAGCTTGCGCTGATCACGTTCGTTAACAAAAGTGATCGCCGTACCAGTTGTAGCCGCGCGCGCGGTACGGCCAATACGGTGGATATAATCCTCCGGGTCGCTGGGTACATCGTAATTGATCACCAGGTCGATACCTTCTACGTCAATACCCCGCGAAAGCACGTCGGTACCAACCAAAACCTGGATCTTGCGGTTCTTAAAGTTGAGCAGTATCTCTTCGCGTTCGGATTGTTTAAGGTCCGAGTGAAAGGCTTCAACCTGTATCTTAAGCGAGCGCAGCGCTTTATAAACCTCTTTCACCTTGTCTTTGGTCCCGGCAAAAATGATCACGCTGGTGTAAGCGGCATCTTTAAGCAAGCCCTGTATCAATGGTGTTTTCTGGCTATCTAATATCTTGTATATCTGCTGATCAATGCCTACCGCCGGTTGCGAAATAGCCAGGCTGATCTGCTCCGGGTTATGCATAATGGATTTAGCCAGGTTGCGTATGCGCCCCGGCATAGTAGCCGAAAATAACAACGTTTGCCGTTTTTTGGGCAAAAAGCTTATAATGCGCATAATGTCGTCCGAAAAGCCCATGTCAAGCATGCGGTCGGCCTCGTCCAGTATCAGGTGTTGCAATTGGTCGAGCTTAACAATGCCGCTGGCCAAATGCGCCAAAAAGCGACCAGGTGTAGCTATTAAAATATTGGCACTGTGCTGTATGCCTTTGCGTTGCTGCTCGTAAACCATGCCGTCGCCGCCGCCAAAAACAGCCATGCTGGTAGTCCCGGTAAAATAGGCCAGGCCCTGTACCTGCTGATCAATTTGTTGTGCCAGCTCGCGCGTAGGCGCTAAAATAAGTGTATTGGTCCGCGGGTTTTTAAGCAGACTAATGTTATGTATCACCGGCAATAAATAGGCGGCAGTTTTGCCGGTACCCGTTTGGGCGCAGGCGATCAGGTCGTGCCCGTTCATGATGATCGGGATGGCTTCGGCCTGCACCGGGGTGGGCGTATTATAGCCCATTGCCGATATTCCCTCAAATAAGTGTTCGTTAAAATTAAAATCAGCGAAAGTCAATGTCTCTTGTTTGTTGTTAAAGGCTGCAAGGTAAGATTTTTAGTTGATAGTTAAGGATATGTGCTTGTAAGCGTGCAAAACAGGGGGGTATTTGTGGGTATTTTTCAATTAATTATTGAGTTATCGATTGATTGACCTATTGATTAAAAGGCTAAAACATTCAATCCTTCAATCAATAAAAAACAGGGTGGTAAAAGTGGGTGTTTTCAAAAATCAAAGAACAAATCAGTGAGATCATTCTTCAAATCGGTGATATCACATCTAGGCAATATACTCAAAATCCCTCAAACTTGCAATACTTAAATCATTTCAATTATTGAAAATACACACTGATTTTTAATAACTTAGCGTGTAATATCTTAAACCTATATCCTATTATCCGATAATATTTACAGCCATGCACGGCCGCGATATTGTCAAACCCATTTGATCATGAAGAAACTTCTCGTCCTGATTTTTAGCCTCTGCACCCTTGCCCTGTCGGCGCAAACACCCGCAGCCCATAATGTTAATGATAGCACGGTGCAAGTAATATCGGCTTACAAGCTGGGCAATGTTAACCAAACCAAGGTGGAGTTGTTTGATATCATCGGGGTGAGGGTAAAAGGGTTTCAAACGCTGCTAAACCAGATCAATGCCG
>Ga0206971_10229_pt1 | contig 19770 bp, 23 predicted proteins | sample Alteio_BWOrgHeat_85_FD_152917 | JGI IMG/M metagenome (GOLD analysis project Ga0206971, IMG submission 152917) | Enriched cells from forest soil in Barre Woods Harvard Forest LTER site, Petersham, Massachusetts, United States -... | ecosystem: Environmental > Terrestrial > Soil > Temperate forest >...
GAAATGTCCATTAGTACGAGATCAGGTTTGTGCAGCACGGCAAGATGCACAGCCTCGTTACCCCCTGATGCCTCGCAAACAATTTCTATGTCGGAATTGATTTTGACAAAATGGCAAATGGCCTGGCGAACAGGCTCATTGTCGTCCACTACCAGAACCCGAAGGGGCCGATCGACCATCTATCCTCTCAACTCATCTTGCCCGTCGGTCTTCGTCGCACAGAAGACTATCAGCGCTGGATCATGCAAGACAGTGAGTCTTGCACTGTGTTCGATATCGAACAATACCGTGAATTACGTAGGAATGGACGAGAGCGGGCCCAAGGTGACTGACACACTCTGAGCTTCGCGGGAATCGTCCACTTTCGCGGTGGGAGGCCGTTACAGACGTGAATAGAGCAAACTGCACTCTTCCAAGCACAGGCTAAACCCATCTTGCTTTTCGCTAATTTTGCCTTGGACCTTAATTCTGTCACCCGCGCTGATCCGCTTGATGCTATCCCGCCAATGGTCCGTGAACGTACAGGTGCAGGTCGCTCCGTCTTGGGTCACGGCCACGATTACCAAGGCGCGATTCTCCACAACGGTCGGACGGTAGAGAATCTGGCCGACTACGGATATCCAATTGCTTTTGAATGGCTTCATCAATTCATCGGCTTGCGTTGAGGAACCCCGTTTATGAAAACCTAGGAGGTCTGCTGGAGTTTTCACCGTAAAGCATCGGTCGCCGTCAGAGCTTTCACAGATCGCGTGGCTGGCAACTTCGCCCTTACTTAATCGAGGGGTGCTGCGGAATTGACGAACTAACCACGTTAGGCTCCCTACCATTACAGCAACCCCAAGAATTAGCCCAGGATGTGGATGGTTTTGAACTGTCCCAAGCATCGCAATTTATTTGACGGAATTTTATCATCTGATTACTTGGTTGGACTTGGCAAACGGCTATCTTGCCTGCGTCAGCGCTTGCTATGATTCCCCGTGCCCACGGCTAAACTCTCGATCCTTCTCGCCATCTTCTTTGTGACCAGTTTGGTGAGTGTAGTGACCGGGAGCACTTCCCTCCTAACCGTTCCAATCATGATTAGCTTGGGTATCGAACCTCATGTTGCGATTGCAACCAACATGCTGGCGCTAACGTTCATGAGCATCGGCGGTTCGCTCCCCTTCGTGCGCCACGGCGTCGTCGTACGCACTTATTTGCCGCTCTCGATATTTCTGACTGTGATTGGATCGGCGTTCGGTGCGTTTGTGCTGCTGGAGATTCCCGTTCGGACGCTCCAGCTCAGCATTGCGGGTTCGATGATCGCAGTAGCTATGTTCGTCCTAGCCAAGGGTGATCTTGGAATCGCCACGAACCCCATTCCGGTTTCGCAGCGGTCTGTCTGGTCTGGCTATCTACTGACGTTTCTGCTTGCGGTCTATGGCGGCTTTTTCAGTGGTGGATATGTCACGATGCTGACAGTGACCTACGTTGCACTGTTCGGAATGTCTTTCCTTCAAAGCGTTGCAACCACGAAGATCATCAACATAGTTTCATCCGGGGTTGCCACTGTGGTGTTCGTTTACCGTGGTGCCCTCGATGTAAAGCTCGGAATGCTGCTCGGCTTTGCTATGTTTTTCGGAGCTGTTCTGGGCAGCAGGATCGCTTTGGCGCTCAATCCTGTTTGGCTGCGCAGAATTTTCATCTTTACTGTGCTGGGGTTCGCTATCAAGTTGTTGCTGGGTTCACACTGAGAAGCCATGAGATAGTCAGACCAATGGGTTTCGGTGTTTATGACGAGAAGAGCGACCCACAAATCGTCTAAGGAATCGCTATCAATAAACCGCCACTGATTTCAAGCGACTGATCGTGCCCCCGACCAAAGTTGTATTCGTAGCCCGGTTCAAGATACCAGCCGAAACGGTGTTTTCCTGATGAGGGCCAGAACATAAAATCCCCAATCGCTTCGCCTGCGATTGTGTTGGTCGTGATTCCGTATTCTCGGGCGTGAATCCATTCCGGCCCTACTCCTGCCATAAATTCAACCTTTTTGGATAGGGTCCAAGGCTTTTTGAAAAGAAGATCGGTACCCCATTCTGTCGAGTGCCGTCTGAACAGAGGCGTAACCCCAGCTTCAATCTCCAGCCAGTTTTCTATTGGAGTGAATTCGACCGCAACGTTGGGGCCGTAACTCGGCCCCTCGCCAGTCAGACCATGTGAAGCTGCTCCCCCGAGTTCAAGAATTGCAACGGGTTCCTTGTCGTTTGACTGCGCGAAAGTATTTCCGGCGTAGAGGAGCAAAGAAATGAGCAAAATGCCTCGGACTACGTTCATGCTCGGATTGTAGCGATAGTTGGCGAAATTAGGCGACGATACTCGTTGACTCGAAGTCGCACGGTACGACTTAAAAAAATTCTCAGCGTGACCACCTTTTCGACGGGGCTTCGATGAATCTCCTTTCGTCGTGAGCCCGACCAAAAAATTGCAGGCTCTGCTCTCAGAAGTCTGGAGTATCTTTTTCTAATGGAAGTTTTGGTCACAAGCGCATCATTGATCAACGGTCGGTTCCCGCCAGCGGAAGTCGCAGCAAAGATCGCTGTGTCCTTGGGAATTGGATTGCTTGTGGGAATTGAGAGGGAGTGGTCGAACAAGGACCTCGGTGCCCGGACATTCGCCTTGACCTCGCTACTGGGAGCGGCATCGACTCGCTTCGGGCCAGAAATGGCTATCGCATCTCTCGTAGGAGTTTTACTGATCGTTGCTGCCGCAAATGCTCGTAGCTTATTGGTTGACCGGTCTCTTGAAGCAACAACATCGACCGCGTTGCTCGTCATTTTTGTTCTGGGAGCACTGGCCGGTCAGGGCCACCTGTTTACACCCGTAGCGGCAGCAATCTTGATGACGATGCTTCTCTCGTGGAAAGTACAGCTACGCCGATTTGCAGGCGGACTGCAACCCGAGGAAATCAGGAGCGCGGTTCTCTTAGGATTGATCGGGCTGGTGGTCTATCCCATATTGCCAAACACGTTCATTGACAGGTGGCAGTTAATTAATCCTCGGGAAGCCTGGATCACGGTGATCATCATAGCCGGTATCGGATTCGTGAACTACGTGCTCCTCAAGATATATGGCACACGAGGTATTTACCTAAGCGGGTTTCTCGGAGGGTTCGTCAATAGTAGTGCAGCGGTTCCAGATTGTGTGTGGGGGATTACAATGACGACCTACCAGGAGAACTTGCTGGGCAACGCTTCTCCAATTAGCTCCGCTCGCCATGCAGCCTGAATCGGTCACTCGTCAGATGCCCACCATTCCTACGAACCTGAGGCAGGCTCCGCTGAAGCTGTGAATCTAGTTGGGAATATCGATAGGACCCGTGAGCGACTCATTTACCAGAGCAGACAATAACAGCAGATCGGCAGAAAGTTCCTGACCCAGCGTTTTGGCATTGTGGTTACTCTTGCCCTCGGCAGCGAGGTGAGCAACATTGATAAGAGTCTGCAGAGGATTATTGATATAGAGTGCCAGCTTGCTCGCCATCGCGGCGGCAGCAGAGGCTTTCGCCTGCTCTAATATTGCGACCTGTTGTCGCTGATGCCGGACGGCCATCGCTGCGAAGTCTGCCAGGATTCGCATCATCTCTCCGTCGCCCTTATCGAACGCCTCGGTACGACCGTGAGCCATGATGAAAATCGTCCCTCGGGTGTCCTCGACGCGCCAAGGAAGAAGTATGCCGTCGGTCACGAGTGGAGCCTCAATCCCCATTATGTCGAAGAAACGCTGCTGGACTCGAAAGAGTTGTGGCCGTCCGCGTTCCAAGCAGATTCCGCAGGCACTGGGGTAGCGTGGAAGCTCCGCGTTCAAGAATCCGTTGTATTGCCCAGCGGTTGCAACCCAATGATAGTAGTTCGTGTCACCCTTTTCCGGGGTCTCGAGACTGATACCCGCACTGTCGGCACCGCACAGGTTCACTGCCGCATTGACCAATTCCTGCAAGATCGTATCGGGGCTCTGCACGAATGAATGGGCGAGCCGACTCAGTCCCTCCGTCTGCAAGGTGATGTTGCGCGTGTGGAGGGTTCGAGCCATGAACTCCTTATGGGTATCCAGGTCAAACACTTCCAACCCGGTATCCTCCAAAAGGCTGGTTGCGTCGGCAGCTTCCTTACGCAAGGCTTGCAGAGCCTTTCGAAGCCTACCGGCGATTGTGTCAACCGGAAGTCCCATCTCTTCGGCGATCTCACTGGGGGTCTTATCGTCAAAGAACAACATTTCTAGTACTCGCTGGTCCACATCAGGCATCGGCGCAGTCGGCGACTGTGGCACCTGGAACAAGCTGCCTACTTTTGTGAGGTTGGTGGGATTGAGGCGAGAAGCAGGCGAGCGCGTACCAGCCCAGCCGGATTTATGTCGTCGCATGAGGTCGATTGCCAAGTCCCTCGACAAGATTCCAAGCTGTCCGTCGAGGCTTCTTGGCGTCGTCGCAAAAGACTCAGGAGCCACCCAAATTTGCATGAAGATTTTTTGGAGTATCTCGTCCGCCAAGGCCGGGTTTCGACAGATCCTAAGTGCGACCGAATAGACTATTGTGGAATGCCGATCGTAGAGTGAGGCCAGCGCTCGTTGATTGCCCGACCGTACCTGCGTAAGGAGAACTGAGTCTTCTAGGTGTACCTCCGGTGAGGTCGGCACCCGTAGCTCGTTTCGCGGTCTGGTCATGATTCTGCAAGCCCGACTTCGACTGATTCCGTCGAAGCATCAAACGCCTCAATCGAGGCTAACTCATCGATGCACGATTCTTACGTCTGGCAATTTAGGTTACGATCTGACGCGATACGGATCTGGTCAATATTGACCAAAAATAAGAACTTGCGGGAAGAGTACAGTGGGGGCATCCAACCGTGGGTCTGTTGGCTATCTTACCGCCAACAGCAACGGCACCCCGGTTGTCCACTGATACTGAAGTCCTTCAATTGAATACGATTGTTTCGAATCCTAGACCTTGCAACAATCCACGCACCGCGGACTCAGCGCTCCTTTGAGCACTTTTTAAAATTCCATCCGCTTGCGCGTCTTGCTCCAACATGCGCTCGGCTTCCTGGCGCGCCTGCATCTCCAAGTCCGGATCGGAGGGAACGAGCCATCCAGTTGGCCTGGAATATACCTTGTCTTCTCACTGGCCAAGCGCGTGCTGAAAATCTCGGCCGCCGGAATGTGAACACGGACTTCCTTCCCAGTCACTATCACGTCGTTCGTCTTGAGGCTGGAAAATCAATTCCAGCCACGACCTCTTCATGAACTAACAGCAGAATACCGTCGCCTGCTAAGAAATCCGGGAGTAGAGCACTCTCCTTTGCCCCAGAAACGACTTTTTCCATGCCGTAGACGACTGTTTCAAGCCTTTGCAGTTTTTGAATTCGATTAACAACGGTCGGCTGGCTTACATCGATACCAAGAGTGCGACTGGAAATCTCCGCCCAAAGTCCACCGAGCATTCCTGTCCCATAATGGCGAGAAACTATCCACCCTAGTAAACTAAATATCGCTCCGAGAAAAAATCCAACAAGAAGAGCAACCAGCGCAGCCTTCCTACGGTTTGACGTGTCGTATCGAGACGTCCCATCAGGATCAATCGGCATCGTCGCTACTGATTCCTCTTGGCTCTGTACGTAATGTGCCGAACACTTCGACTACCGTCGGTGAGCGATCGCTTCCAGCTTTTTCCCCCTTGCAACGCTGCCCGTATATCTGCGCACAGAAGGGTCATTTCTTGACGAAACCGCTTGGCACCGCGCCCTTCCAGCTAACAATCCTTCCCGCTTGACTGACTCACGCTGGATTCTGAGGGAAGACACGGTCGCTTTTGATACAAATCGCCGATGAAGGGTCGTCTTCGCACAGTCCTACGTGATCTGGCGCTGCATTCGTCTTCCATTCGCATGGGGGTGGTGAAATCACAATTGACGTTTGCTGTGCGCGTCCTGCGTCGGTTCGTTATCTATCACCAACCGAAGGTTTGCGGCACGCATCGAACCGGACTCCACCAAGAAGCCCAAAAGAGAGGAAGCTTATGCCTCAGACTTTACCCGGAAAGATTCCCATCAGAAATTTCGGCCGTTCGAAGGTTAAGATCTCAGCTCTCGGCTTTGGCGGCCATCATCTCGGCGAAGCGCCGGATGAAAAGACCGCAGTTGAGATCGTTCATCAAGCTCTCGATGGCGGAATCACGTTCTTTGATAATTGTTGGGAGTACCGGAGAGGCAAAACCGAAATCTGGATGGGCGCTGGCCTCAAGGGTCGTCGTGACAGGGCTTTCCTAATGACCAAAACTTGCCCCCACGGCCGCGACGCAGCGCTGGCCCTCACGATGCTGGAGGAATCTTTGCGGCGCCTGCAAACAGATCACCTCGACCTGTGGCAGATCCACGGCATGGCATTCGATAATGATCCGGATCTATTTATTCGCCCCAACGGTGCGGCTGAAGCGCTCGATAAGGCGAAGAAAGATGGCAAGGTCCGGTTCGTCGGATTTACAGGACATCACAATGCCAAAGTGCACTTGGGAATGTTGAAAACCGGCTTCCCCTTCGACTCGGTGCAAATGCCGCTTAACGCATTCGACGGAACCTTCCGAAGTTTTGAGCAACAGGTATTGCCTGAGCTGAACCGACGAGGAATCGCGGCATTGGGCATGAAACCGCTGAATGGTCATGGCGAAGCGATCAAGAATGGCGTTATCACCGCAGAAGAGGCTCTGCGATATGCCATGAGCTTGCCGGTCGCTACGACAATTACCGGAATGGACAGCCTCGAGGTTCTGCACCAGAATCTGCAGATCGCTCAGAACTTCAAGCCTTATTCCGATGCCGAAATGCAGGGACTACGTGATCGGTGTCAACAGGATGCTGCGGACGGCAGGTACGAGCTCTACAAACTATCGTTGAAGTTCGACAATCCTGAGGCTCGCCTCGCCCATGGATTTCCACTCGACACCGAACAGTCTGAGGTGCAGGACATGCTGGGATCCCAGCAGAACACGGGACATCCGTTCCCGGAAAAGAAGCTTTAAGAAAGGCACGATGTCTGAAAAGTTCGAGTGCGATCGCCGAAGTTTCATGAGAAACGCCGCAATCTTCGGAGCGGCACCGCTCATACCGAGAGGTTCAATGGCACAAGCTCAAAATTCGCCGGGACAAAAGGTTCCTGCTGGACAAGTTCCGCAAAAACCTCTTGGGCGCACAGGCTTGAACGTTTCTGCAATGGGCCTGGGTGGCTATCACCTTGGTTCCGCGGAGACTGATCAGGTCGCTGATGAGATCGTGGCCAAGGCGATCGATCATGGCGTCAACTTTTTCGACAACGCCTGGGAGTATCACGATGGCCTAAGCGAAGAACGCCTTGGTAAAGCTCTCAAAGGTAAGCGTGCTCAGGTGGTGCTGATGACAAAGGTATGCACGCATGGCCGTGGCAAGAAGATTGCGATGCGGATGCTGGAGGAGTCTCTACGCCGCCTGCAGACCGATCATCTCGACATTTGGCAGATTCACGAAGTGGTCTATGACAACGACCCAGACCTCATCTTCGCTCCGGACGGAGCAGCCGAAGCTCTCTTGGCTGCGAAGCAACAAGGAAAAGTTCGCTTCATCGGTTTTACGGGACATAAAGACCCCGAGATCCACTTGAAGATGTTGTCTCATGATTTTGCGTTCGACACGGTTCAAATGCCGCTAAATTGCTGCGACGCCACCTTTCGTAGCTTCGAAACTCAAGTCTTGCCGGAGGTGAACCGCCGCGGCATGGCGGCATTGGGAATGAAAAGCCTCGGAGGCAGTGGTGAACTCGTACATTGCGGGGCGATCACGGCGGAACAAGGGCTGAGCTATGCGATGAGTTTGCCTGTCGCCACAACGATCAGCGGCGTGGACACGATGGAAGTCCTGGATCAAAATTTGCGGGTAGCAGTTAATTTCCAGCCGCTGGACGGAGGAACGATGGCTCGACTTCGCGATCAATGCCGTCTGGCTGCAGCAGATGGCCATCTTGAGCTATTCAAGATGACCACTAAATACGACGGCAAAGTGGGACGTGAACAGCACCACTTTCCGACCGTCGAAAAACTTCCACTATAGTCCCGTCAACTCTTCAGTGATTAATGACTTCTTCCTCGCGCATTGAAAAGGCTCATTTCCCCACGTGTAGCATCTGTCCTCTCAGCCGGATGCAATCGAATGTATTGAGAGTAATATTCGTATGCAAGAAATCATCGTGGGTCGAATATTCATAAAGCGGATTCGTCTAAGGCGGGTCGCAATCTGGGCCGGCAAGACAATGAAACCCTTGCGAAATCGGTGACAAGCAGCACAGCCGTTCTGCCCGCTCAGCCAACATACCCAATGATCTCTGCAACTAAACGCCAACCCGGGACGGCCGTAGTAGATTCGTCGCTTGAGCTTAAGACCGATGCCGATGAGATCTCAACCTGCCAAATCGTCACTCTCCTTTTTCAAAAAATTCGGACCCGGATTGGTCACGGGCGCGTCGGATGACGATCCCAGTGGAATCGGGACCTACTCCCAAGTTGGAGCTCAATTTGGATACGGGCTGCTCTGGACAATCGTCCTGTCTTATCCGCTTATGGTCGCGATTCAAGAGATAAGCGCTCGGATTGGAAGAGTAACTGGCGTAGGCATCGCCGCAAATCTACGGACCAATTATCCCAAGCCGCTTCTCTATTGTGTCCTCGTGATGGTGGCCGTCGCCAATGTCTTTAACCTAGGTGCTGATATCGGCGCCATGGGAGCAGCAACCCAACTCGTGTTACCGGGGAAAAGTGGACTCTTCATCGTGATTTTTGGCGTTGGGTCGTTGGTTGGCATCTTGCTAGTTCCATACTCAAAATATGCGAAATATCTCAAATGGTTGACGCTCTCACTCTTCTCCTATGTGGGCGTGGCCTTCATTGCACATGTTCCCTGGCCGATGGTACTTCATGCAACGTTCTTGCCGCACATTGAGCGGACCAAAGAATATCTCACCGCGCTCGTCGCAGTTCTCGGTACTACGATCAGCCCCTATTTGTTTTTTTGGCAGGCCTCACAGGAAGTGGAAGAAGTTCGCAACAAGCGTGGGGAAAAGGCGCTGAAGCGTGCGCCATCGCAAGCGCAAGAGCAACTAGGACGTATCCGCATCGACACCTATCTTGGAATGGCGTTTTCCAATCTGGTTGCATTCTTCATCATTCTTACCGCGGCGGCAACGCTACATACTCACGGAACCAACGAGATCTCGACCTCCGCCCAGGCGGCCAAAGCATTGGAACCTCTGGCCGGTCGGTTTGCTTTCCTTCTATTCGTCTGCGGTATCGTCGGAACTGGCTTGCTGGCAGTGCCCGTGTTGGCGGCGTCGATCTCTTACGGAATTGGTGAGGCTTGGCGATGGGAAGCGAGTCTTGAACGCAAACCTCGAGAAGCAGTCCGCTTCTACGCGGCTATCGCCACAGCGACGCTGCTGGGCTTGTCGCTTAACTTTATGGGAATCGATCCAGTTAAGGCGCTCTTCTGGGCCGCCATTCTTAACGGAGTCGTGGCCGGACCATTGATGGTGGTGATCATGCTGATGGCGGCCAGTAAAAGGGTGATGGGGCAATTTGTCATCCCTCCTCCGCTCAAAGCGATGGGATGGCTCGCCACTGCGGTAATGATATGCGCCTGCGTTGGCGTGTTTTTGACATGGAAGTAAGGTTTTGGCCAAAGACAGAATATGTCTGATTGAGTGACTATCTTCAGCTTTCGACGGACGCCAGATACACGTGGTCTTGTTAATTCCAGCTCCGCAAGGCTACAACCGACCGTCAAGCATGCACATCCAACGCTAAGCATCGAGAAGTCACTGTGCGCAAAATTCATCGCTCGCCAGGGGGAAGGGCTTCAGCGTTTGGAACGCGCAGACAGATGAATCCGGTGACGCCGGAGAGAGCGTGCAACTAACCTATGGCCAATCGCAATTTGACGCTGAACGCCGGAGTCGTGCTTGGAATGGCGGCATCGATGTTATTGGGACGACGGCCGCAAATGTCACTTCGTGGCAAGACTGTGTTTATAACCGGAGGATCGCGCGGACTGGGTTTGTTGTTGGCGCAAGAGTTTGCCCGGCGTGGAGCAAAGATCGCAATTTCCGCCCGTGATCGAGGCGAACTAGACCGCGCGGAGGCCCAGCTGCGAACCATTACCGACCAGGTGCTCACTCTAGCGGCCGATATGACGATCCGTGAAGAGGTCGAAACCGTTGTTGGGAAGATTGAAAGCCACTTCAACTCTCTCGATGTTCTGGTCAATAACGCTGGCAAAATCAGCGTGGGTCCCATAGAGACAATGACGATCGACGACTATCGAGACTCGATCAATATTCACTTTTGGGGCCCGTATTTTGCCACGATGGCGGTCTTGCCCTCCTTCCAAAGCCGGCAGCAAGGTCGCATCGTCAACATTTCCTCGATCGGTGGCAAGATCAGCGTTCCTCATCTCGTTCCTTACAGCGTCGGCAAATTTGCTTTGACGGGATTTTCCGAAGGCCTTCGCTCCGAACTTTTGAAAGACAACATCTTTGTGACCACGGTCAGTCCAGGGCTGATGCGTACTGGCAGCTCCCGAAACGCCTCGTTCAAGGGCAACAATCAAGCTGAATATGCCTGGTTCAGCGTGAGTGACGCCCTTCCGGTAGTTTCCATGAACGCGAAGCGGGCCGCTCGTCAAATCGTGGATGCTTGCGTGCGCGGCGATTCCGAGGTGGTTCTATCCCTGCCCGCCAGACTCGCTGTGAAACTTCACGGCTTGTTCCCCGGCGTAACGACCGATCTGCTCGGTTTAATCAATGTTCTTCTGCCGCCACCCGGTGGGATCGGGCAGGATGTTCGTACCGGCAAACAAAGTTCGTCGAGCGTGTCGCCGTCATGGATCACGGCTTTGAACGAAAGGGCAGCACAGGACAATAACGAAATTTGATAGCTATCAGGGAATTGTAAGAAGCTCGAACGACGGCGGAAAACAGACGTCGCCCAGTAAGATTAGATTTAGGACACCATTCACGCCGCCCATGGATCGATCACAATCTTAGTTGCTTTCTCTTTTTTGTCCCGCCAAATTTTGTACATCTCTGGCGCCTGTTCCAAATTGATGCGATGAGAGATTATGTAGCTGGGGTCGATCTGACCTTTCTCGATGCGCTCCAATAAGGGCTTCATGTAGTTGTGCATGTTGGTCTGGCCCATCTTCATTGTGATGCCTTTGCCAAACGCTGCCCCAAAGGGGATCTTGTCCAACAACCCGCCGTATACTCCGGGAATAGATAGCGTTCCGCCTTTCCGCACGGCCTGAATCGCCTGGCGGAGTACACTTGCGCGATCAGTCTCCAGCATGAGTGCCACTTTCACCTTGTCATATACTCCCTGCAATTGAGCGGAATGCGCTTCCAATCCCACAGCATCGATGCATGCGTCCGGCCCAATTCCGCCGGTAAGATCTTTGAGCGCAGTCAGTACGCTCACATCTTCTTCGGAATAGTTCAATGTGACGGCACCGATTGAACGCGCCATTTCAAGGCGTTCCGGAACGCGGTCAATGGCGATCACTCGCGCGGCACCTAGCATGAATGCACTCGCAATTGCGAATTGCCCCACTGGGCCGCAGCCCCACACCGCAACAATGTCGTTCTCCTGAATCTGCGCGTTCTCGGCCGCCATGTAGCCAGTGGGAAAAATGTCCGACAGAAACAAGACCTTTTCGTCCGGCAAATCGCTTTCAATCTTCAATGGCCCTACGTTTGCAAACGGAACTCTGACGTATTGCGCCTGGCCTCCTGCATAGCCACCCATCATGTGCGAATAACCAAAGAGACCTGAGCCCGAGTAGCCGTACAACGCTTCCATCAAGTGCGCATTTGGATTCGTGTTATCGCAGGCCGCCCAGAACTTCTTCTTGCAAAACTCACAGCTTCCGCACGCGATGGTAAAAGGGATGACGACGCGGTCTCCCCGATCGAGATTATTTACATCTTTTCCGACCTCTTCCACAATCCCCATGAATTCGTGGCCTAGGATGTCGCCTTCCTCCATCGTGGGTATAAAGCCGTCATACAAGTGCAGGTCGGATCCGCAGATCGCCGTTCGGGTCACCTTGATAATCGCGTCGTGCGGATTCAGAATCTTCGGATCTTCCACTGTATGCACTTCAACTTTTCCACTTCCCATCCAACAAACTGCCTTCATTACGACTCTCCTGATTTTCGCTTCTGACGTTTTGGTCTACCGGGACTCGCGAGTTTGCCCGCTCGGCGTGGGGATTTTCTCTCCATAAGCCGAGGCCTTCATATTCGCGATTGTGCCGCGCGGACCATGCGGTTGGCCTTGGGTCCGCGGAATTTCTCCGGTCTCGGCTAATGCTTTGAAGTGACGCAAATTCTCAATCACCGCCTGTTTTGGATTGCGTCCTACGATCGTTTCCCAAAGGCTCGCCAGCTTTCCCATGCGGAACTCCTGCAGCACCGTCACCATGGTGGCTCGATTGCCTGGCGAGGCCTCAAACATCACTTCGCCGGCATTTTGCGAGTCACCGTTGATGGACCTCCAGGCAATGCGCTTACCGGGTTCATCGGCCAGGATTTCAGAATTCCATTCGATCGTCGTGTCGCCGGTCCCGGTTTTCATCACCCAATGTGAGGTCAGCTCTCCCGTTTGTCGAACACTCGTGATTTGTTCTTGCCAAGCGGGAATCTGCTCCACATCGCGCCACAGTCGATAGAGGGTTTCGGGTGTTGCATGCACCAGTGCGCTGGTTCGCACCCAAATTTTGCCATCCTCATCAGCTGGCGGCGGGACGTAGTGCCCGTTTAGAATTACTACTGCGCTGGTCAACTCGGGAACAGATTCGGCATTCGGTTTTTCGGTTAACGCTTCAGTCATTTTCGACTCCACAAATCGATGATTTGTCTTTTAGCTGGCCTTCCGCTTGGCCATCTTTTCGTGCATCGCGCCCTTCACTACGCCAGGAGTCACGGTTGCCAGCATGCCTTCTACTTTGGTTTTCAACGCGGCGGCGTAAACATGGTCTTTGCCGGCCAATAACGCCTCAATTCCCTGGTGCGCTACATCTTCCGGCTGACTTTCAGATTTCCCTTCGGAGCCGACTTTCGTATCGTCCATACCGGCGCGGTGAAAAAAAATTGGTATCCGTCGGTCCGGGTTGCAAGGCGGTGACCGACACGCCCGTATCTCGCAGTTCGTAGCGCAAACTGTGGGCGAAGGTTAATCCGAAGGATTTCGTCGCCGCATAGATCGCTTCGCGCGGGGCCACCATTTCTGCCGCAATAGAAGACGTGATGAGAATTCGACCTTGTCCGCGCCTGACCATATGCTTCACCAAATCCTTTGCAAGCCGAACTGTACCCACGCAATTCAACTCGATCATGTTGATCTCTGCTTCAAGATCGGTCTCGGCAAAAAGACCGCCCACTCCGACCCCCGCATTGATGCAAGCGACATCGACCGGCCTTCCGAACGATTCCACTTCGGCCCAAAATTTTTTTACACCCTCAGCTGTCGCCAAATCGGCTTGCACTGCTGTCACCTTTATTAAAGAGGATTTCAAACTTGCCGCCGTGTCGTTCACGCGCTCATCTTCGGAGCAGACCACAAGGTCATAGCCGCGTCCCGCCAATTCTTTAGCTAAAGCCAAACCAATCCCACTCGATGCGCCCGTCACAATTGCAAATTGCTCACTCACGGTGCAGCCTCCTAAAAAGCCAAAGCGCTCAATCTATCGCCAGGTGAGATGCCCTTCGCTGACATAGGTTGTTCTCTCAAAGTCGCTCGGAACTGAATAGGAGGCAGTACGGCTTCTCCGTCGATGATTCCGAAGTGGAGAGGTGGAATCCGACAGATGTCATAAGATCTACCTATCTTGCCGCTATAAGAAACAAGTTGCCCGAGCCCTCAGCAAAATTGGGAACTCGAAAATATCCGGCCGAGCATTAGGCGCAAACCCTTCCCCTCCTCAATCACATCGAATCAACCCAATTAGCTTGAAACGCGGTGCTCCCGCTGAACCGGCCCTCACTCCAACGCACGTTACCGATACCGATTCATCTGCGGGAAATAAGGACCTGGAATCGCTCCTACAACGTAGGCAGTCTCCCCAAGGGTGCCGATCGCATTCGAGCGGGATGCAGAAATGCAGGTAATAGGTCGCGAATGCATAAACCAGGATTCGAACAGGAACGCCTTTGGATCGAGCAAGCGATCCTCGAAAGCGGCGGATTGCGGGTTCACACCGCAGTGAACCAAATCGATGAGGTAGCCGTCACGGCCAAATATAACGATAGTGAGGGTCGCGCGTGCAAAATCGTAATTGGGTGCGTACCCGCCCTGACCGAGGCGGGAATTGTGAATGCGGTGCGCAAAGCCATGCGAAATCCAATCATATTGATCGGATGATTATTCCTCGTTGAGCCACCAAGGCATTATGAAGCGGTTCGGTTTTCGGACAGTCACGGGTTCAACCACGGGAGAATGGGTTGTTATTTGTCCCATTGCTCCGCCGCAACTAACGGTTCCCGGCGAAACTAACGAATTGTGCAGGGGCCGATGGCCAATCTTCGGCCTCACGGCACGTAATTGCGGGGACGTGCGGTTTTCGCCGTTTTGGGTGCAACACCGGCCAGACATTGATTGGTCGCGCCGAACCGGCCGGCTATCCTCGATTTAAGAAATGTCAGTTTTGACCAGTCTCGCACCTGTTTTGATTACCTTTTCTAGGTGGCCGTCCCCAAGTAAAACATTCCGATGATGCAGGCGTCGAGCGCGACAAAGAGAAGTTCTTAGAGGACGTGAGTGCCTTTTTCAGAAGGCCGCATTCTCATCCATATCGGGTACATGCCGCCAATGCAGCGCAACCAAGCAGCTACAACGAGCTAGCGTGTTCCCTTATGGGACGAGCGCGTCGTGGGAAACTCAATACCCATCTGTCAAACGTGCACAAATGAGACTGTCCCCGGACTCCTGCGGAAAAACGGATTGGAGGCGCTCTGTTCTGAAGGAGGGCACCACTGAGCGAAAAGTGCAAGAATTCTACTAAATGTTGCCAAAAGGGCATCAGAATCGTTCCAGTCAATCTTAAGGTTCAGAACCATCTCCAGAGGTTCCTTCTCAGCCTTTACTGTTTTTCGCCATCACCGCGATTCAAAAGCACAATTGATACCTCTTCGTCGATGGCTCGCCACATCACCGTGCTGAATCGTTGATCCCTCCGCCGCCATGCCTGACAGCTTTGTGGGGTGAACCTGTATTGTTCCCCAACCATCGTCGTATCTGATGCCTGTCCCCAGTCGTATTCGTTGGGCGTAAACACCGCGGCATCGACCGTGCGCAAACCCATTTGGTGTAAGGAGAAAACGGCTCGATTAGTTACACAAGACGCTGTTTCAAACCAGTGGGTAAGCGTTTGCGCTGAGAACGGGTTAGGGACTTCTGACAACGAAACTGTTTCACCAACGCCAACTCGCCGAACTTCCTCAAGCGGCTGAATATCAATTTTAAGGTGCGATGATCTGGTGCGGTGATCACAGCGCCGCGCTCAATTGTGCAAACAGGCATTGTATGTCTCCATCGCCATAATTACGTGCTACCCGGGAGCCTAACAATGGCCCGGATGGCTGGTTACTGAGGTGTACGTGTCCAACCGCATGTACAATGATTTGTACCGAGTCGGGAATCAAAATATTGCACTCGAAATATGTCGACCATGTCGTTAGTGATCTCGATGAACGAAGCTAAAGCGATGAAAGTTTCGAGGTCATGACGGTACGCTCAGCATCTTTGCCGTTCTCCTCCTATTTCGGTTCGACATTTGAGAAGCACGTTCCAAAATGCGTCGGATAGTTGTAACCCCAAATAAATGCCCGTATCGTGTGCGAATTCCCTCCACATTGGGCGTCTTAGCATAGCGTAATCACCTGCATATATGGAATTGGCAATGCCTTCCGCCGAAGTACTTGCCGACCTTCTTTCGCCGTGTTCAGCAATATCTGCCTGCACTGTTGCGCAATCTCCTTCTGCATCAGTTCCCTCAATGTAGGACCGCGGAGATTGGCCGGTCGAGCGCAGCATCGTCTGGAATTCCCAGAACATTCAGCACCGTCGGTAGAATGAACTCTCTCGTTCTGATCACCCGGCAGACGAGTACTCGTTTCCGAATGCGCCAGAAAATCAGGCCTACGCCGGTGTTACCATCGGCGACTGGATAACTAGCTTGGCAGTAATCGAGCTCGGTGTGAGTCTGGCTTGGGCACCACAGCTCTGCCCACACGAGTATTCGCGTCGCAGGGGCGGAGATGGTACCGCCACGGTGGAGGTCTCGAAATGCTTTTGTCGCTTGGGGATGCGACGTGACAATCGCTGCATGCGTGGTCTTGCCGATGACGAAGGCTACCCTCTGGACGCGGCGGGTAAGGGACTAACTAACTTAGATGTCTTTTCCTGACATAGAACGGTACCTCTCGCCAACTTTTAGGCGAGCTCAGAGACTTTGTCAGCATGGATTTGGAGAGGGGTTACATAAGTCCACGGTCGAATGGCAGCTTTACAAAGCGTCACCCCGAGCTAACATCAAGCTGAGCTCGAAACTTCGACCCATTTCTACTCTATCGCTTCGCGTGCGTATTCCGCGACCGGATTGGCAGAATTGCTTGAAAAGTTCCCCAAAATTACAAAACGATTCGGTGTGCACACAAATCATCGAACCACACTCAAACTTCATTCCCGAACAACTCGAACAAAAGATCCGCGCGCTTGAGTGGCGTGACCTTCAACTCTGGTGCATTGAGTTCGTCGCCCTGGCCGCTTTGGGGACGGGTCTTATTGCCTTGGTCGCACCACAGATGTCGTGGTCAGTGAGTCCGCTAGTCAGGCACCAGCATAACCTGCCGCAACTCATTGTCGGGTTGACTATTTTACTGCCCCTTCTCAATGTTTACTTGTTTCGACAGAGGACAGTGCTATTGGGGATGCGACGCCGGCTAACTCTCCAACTCCAAATCGCAGAGGCGACGAGTTCTTGGTCATTATGCCCGACACAGATCGAGGCCAGGCCGAGGTGGCGGTTACAAGACTTGAGTCTTTGGTCGAAAAATGGAATGCTGGGGATAAACGACAATATTCCATTCAACTTAGTTACGGTATTGCAGAATATGAGTCTGGGAGTACAGTCGAGGATTTCATCAAAGCGGCCGATGCCGATCTCTACGCTCATAAAGCGCATACGGCGACGCGTTCCGACACCGAACCGGCTCGGGCATAAGCGCGATTGAGAGCAGGGAGGAGGTCGAAATTGGCAACGTTTAAGCCGATCCCTCTGCTCCGCGCACCCTCCCGAAGTCTGTTCCCACCCTGTTTGGTGGCGAGAGTTCACGAGTCGCGGACGCGGTCTAAGGGTGCAATCCTCTTAATGGTTTCTATCCGCGGAGCCCCGTTGCTTACTTTTTCAAAAGCATTTGACTCAGACTGCAGTTACCAATGATAGAGTCGCCAGGCTTGCGGTGCGGCCCCTCTTCAGATTCGGCTGCGTATTCTCCCAAATCTGATGAATCGATCAAACGCCGCCCCTGAGCGGCGTTTTCGGGACGAAAGATAGAAGAAAACTAGGCCGCCACTTTCTGCGGCGCGGCGCTTAAGAGATTGGCAGCAATCTTCCTTAGCTTGTCTTCGGCTCCCTGTTCTTCAGCGAAAGATTCCTTAAGCAAGCTGACGACCTCTTTTTCACCGATCCGTTCCGCCAAGCTGATGGCAGTCAGATAACCGGCCATCTCGTAGTGCTCGACACGGCTGCCCGCGCCGATGATACCCAGATCAAGGACGGTTTCGTTGCCGTCCTCGCTTAAGGCCTCCGCCCCTTCTTTGATGCACCCTTCCATGCCCACACACTTCTTTCCGCTCGGCTTAGTTTCGAGGATTCCCGCGATCTGTTCGAGACGCTGCACTTGTGCTTCGGTTTCCTTCAGGTGACCTTTAAACGCGTCCTGCAGGGCGGGATTATTGGATCCCTTCGCCATCTTTGGAATGGCTCTTATAAGCTGCTTCTCAGCGGAATATAGATCTTTGATTTCGTCTTCGAGCAGATCTTTCAAGACTTCCTTTTCAGCCATGGTGACCACCTCATTATTCATTTTTAACTGCCACCCATGCATCCGCGACTCGCCATTGGCCATTCATGCTCGTAACTCAGAAGGGCAAATACGAGTCACAATCGAGTCGCAAGTAAGACTCCGTTTGCACCTTATCGGTTGCTTGTTAACTATGACCTTCACAGGTGCTCGCCAACTGAGCGTGGTTGGAATGGGGAATGCTCAGCGCGAGTGTCTTGCGCGCTCAGATTGCCAACCTTGATCTTCACCGCCGCAACTAATTGCTGCGGATGAGTGCGTGGGGCAAAGGTATGAACCGACGAAATATGTTACGGGGAACTGGATCACTTGCTGCCTTCCTCCGATTCCGTGGAATCGTTGAATCGGGACGCACGCTCGATTTAGCAACTCACACAACCAGCACCACGCAGATGGAGATTCCTATGCCACGACCCGAATCGATTGCGAGCACCTGGCTTGCTCGCCAAGTAGCGATTTCAACTCGCACACGAGCAGTTCACCGTGCCTCAGTTGGTTGAGTTGGGGATTGCCGCGGAGCAGGCAGGGTTTGATCTCCTGCAGCGATCACCTGCAGCCATGGCAGGCCAATGAGGGACATGCCGGACAGGCGTGGGTGACGATGAGCGCCATCGGGCAGAGGACGAAGCGAATCCGCATGGGCACAACTGTTACGTGCCCGACCTTCCGCTATCACCCCGCGGTTGTGGCCGAGGCATTTGCTTCATTGAGCCTGCCTAATCCTGGGAGAATATTTTTGGGTGTCGGGTCGGGTGGAGCTTTGAATGATGAGGCAGCGGTCGGCTTTTGGCCGAAGTGGCCGGAGCGTTCTGAGCGATTGGTTGAAGCTGTAGAGGTCATTCGTAAACTGTGGGGCGGCAAGCAGGTCGAGCATGCCGGAAAATATTACAAAGTGAACGCGCGGCTCTATGATCCGCCGGCAAGTACCATTCCTTTGATGATGGCGAGCAAATAAGAGTGAATTTAAAACGGGGGCGGGCACTGTGCCGTTTAGATCTTGTTTTTCTTTCTTCTCAATCTCGTCTTTTTCGATCAAGGTGGCGCTCGCGGGGAAAATCGCCGGGAACGCCAAGAGAAGTCCTCCGATCACGGGGCCGAATCTGCTTGCCACAAGCCGGGCCACGACCGTGATGCAACCACCAAACAAAAAACGGGTTTCGTAGTTGTGCCACGTTGTCAGACCAAGATCGGAGGTGTCAAATTTGACACGCATTACGGTCGCCGCCCCAAAGCCCAAAGTCCAAATGCAACGGCGAACCATTACGGCATCGCGCTAAGTGTCACGAACAGGGCCTTGAACTGGCACCGCATCATGACCCAACTCACTACTGAAGCGTAGACAAAGAATGCGAAAGCGCCTGCCATCATGGATCGTGCTTCGGTTGCGCCGTAGGAGGCGCCTTTCGTGGCAATCGTAAATCCAAGTGTGGCGAGCGCTACTGAGAGAGCCGCTCCGAACAATCCCGCAAAGCTTTTAGGTTTCAGGAGATTCCCCGACCGTGGCAAAGGCGGAAACGACGAGTCCACCCACTAAGAACCTGATAAGAATCTGCATCACCGGATCCCTGATTTCACCAATTTTCG
>Ga0206971_10230_pt1 | contig 19762 bp, 22 predicted proteins | sample Alteio_BWOrgHeat_85_FD_152917 | JGI IMG/M metagenome (GOLD analysis project Ga0206971, IMG submission 152917) | Enriched cells from forest soil in Barre Woods Harvard Forest LTER site, Petersham, Massachusetts, United States -... | ecosystem: Environmental > Terrestrial > Soil > Temperate forest >...
TCGCCACGTTCAACGTTAACTCGATTCGTCAGCGCCTTCCAATTGTTTTGGGGTGGGTCGGCGCCCACAAGCCAGACGTGATGTGCCTGCAAGAGACTAAGGTTCCCGACCAGGACTTTCCGGTGGAGGCCATTCAGCAGGCAGGGTATCATGTGGCCTTTCGCGGAATGAAAGGCTATAACGGGGTGGCGACGCTCACGCTCAGGCCGCCGGAAAAAATCATCTACGGACTGCATGAAGGGCCGGATAACGAGGATTTTCGCATCATTCAGACCGTGGTCGATGGCATTCCGATCGTCAATAGCTATGTGCCACAGGGATATTCGATCGAGTCGGAAAAGTATATCTACAAGCTTGCCTGGTTTCGGCGGTTGCGGGCCTATTTCGAGACCGCTTTGGACCCGAAGGAGCCCGCAATCTGGGTCGGCGATCTGAATGTCGCGCCGGAGCCGATTGATGTTTATCATCCGGAGAAACGCGTGAACGATCCGGATTTTCACATCGATGCGCGAAAGGCGTTCCAGGAGACGGCGGCGTGGGGTTTTGTCGATGTTTATCGTAAGCTGCATCCCGATACGGTGCAGTACACGTACTGGGATTATTTTCGGAGCTCGTTTCAGCGAAACTTCGGGTGGCGGATCGATCACATCATGGTGACCGCGCCCATGGCGAAGCGATGCCGGGCTGCGGAGGTGGATGTGGAACCGCGCGGGAAGGCCGGGGCATCAGATCACACGCCGGTTTGGGCGGAATTCGATTAAGGGCGGCTTCTGTTAAGGCGTTTGAACCAGCCGCTTGAATTCCACGAAATCGCGGAGCGGCGCGAACACGGGATCGGCGGATGCCTGTTCGCGGAGGTTCTTCTGAATTGTCAAAGCTTCACGCAGTTCGACAATTGCGTTGACGAACTCGTGATTTTGGGTGTAACGCTGCGCAAGGGCATAGTGAGTGCCCTCGTTCCGCGGGTTCATTTCCACAGCCTGTTTTTGCTCGGCGAGCGCATCGGCAAATTTGCTTTCCTTCGCGAGTTGGGCGGATTGCTGCGCGTGCGTACCAGCCATCGTCAGGTTGAGCAGACGGCGGAGTTCTTTGAACGGGTCAACGGCGTCGTCGACGCGGATATCGACAACGCGCTCCACAGTGGAATCGGAACCCGGCGGAACTGGGCGGACAACGAGGATGCCCGCGGACTGCATGCCGCGGCGGTCGCCGCCTTTCGATTGGCCGGCGTCCAGGGCCGCCATAAAACGCTCGGCCATTGAGCCTTTTGTGGATTCGTAGGCGGCGGCAACCGCCTTCACCACCTCTTCTCCGGCGAGGGTGTTGCCCTGAACGGAAAAGTTTTTGCCGGTGACGTGGCCCGCGAAGACGTGAGTAAGAGTGGTCTTTCCTGTGAAGACGGCCGAGCGACCCTGGATATCGATGACGGCAACCTGGCGGCTGTCACGGCCAGGGTCCTCATCCGTGATTCGCTTCACCACTTCGGCGGGGGTCAGCCCCTTCTGCAGCAGTGTGATCGCTTTGGCGCCGTACAGGCGGTTGGCAGCGGCCTGAGTGGCGACGGCGCCAATGCCGGGAATCGCATAGGGAACGGCGGCGCCGGCTCCGAATGCGCGGGATTCGACGGCAACGCCGAGTTCTTTGGTGTCGGGATTCCAGGCAATGATTGAGAACGTTGAAAACCACGGATCGGATGTCTGTGCAAGAGCGGAGGCGGTCAGCGCGGCGAGGCAGAACGCAGTTCGCATGGTCATATCAATAGTCTCCTTCACGGGCGAGGTTCGGCCTGGCGTTCCGACAGCGGCGCGACGGGCCGCAATGCCTTCCAGCGATCGATGAATGCGACAGCGGCGTTTACAAAAGTATCGGTCGCGGCTTTGCCGGCGGCAGCAGTCGAATCGCGCGTGTCGCGCTGGCTCCAACTTCCGGTTGCGGTCATTTCGCGGGTGGAGGTGTGTTTACCAGTGTCTTTCGGTTTCAAACCTTCGGCGAGGAAGACCTGCGTTGCAACCGGGTCGCCCGCGATGACCTGAGGAAGCATCCTGTTCATATGATCGGGCAGCGTGAGATCGCCTTTGGTGCCTTTGGATATCTGGACCAGCGACGGAAAGAGATACATCGCGCCGGAGGTTTCGCCCACGCCGCCGTGACGATCAAACTGCGTTGCGCGCGAAGTATTCTGCCGTGGTTCGAGTGCGGCCGCGGCGCCGCCGAGTTCGACGGCGATGGCGGGCGTCTCCTGATTCACGCGGTCGGCGACGAAAGCCGTCATGTACTGATTGCGGCGTGGCTGTTGAGAAAGAGGATACGTCGGAAGCCGTGGTGAATGAGGCTTTGCGCAGCTTCGAAGTAAACCTTCTCCAGCGTTTCGGTGGAGATGGAGATGGTGCCGGGGAAACCCATATGATACGGCGAACTGCCCGCCATGATGACCGGCGCGACCAGGACATCGGTGCGTTGGGCAACGAGTTTGGCCCGTTCTACACCGGAGAGGAAGTCAGTGCCGATGGGGGTTTGAGGACCGTGCTGTTCGAGGGAAGGCACGGGGATGATCACCATGTCCGTGCGCGTCAGCAGGTCCTTCACTTCCGGCCAGGTCATGTGGGGCAGGTAGTTTTTGACTTTTTCTTCGTGCCAGAGGGGGTTGGTTTGCGCGGACAGTACGGCGGCGCAGGTCAATGTGAGGAAGATAAAACGTCGTGCCATGATGGCAGACATTTTACGTGAGGACTCGAGAACGATATCCTATCACATGAGGCGCACAAATCTTGTGCTTGATGGTCAACTGCTGGACGACGCCGTTCGGGCGCTGGGAGTAAAGACATACTCGGCGGCGGTGAATATGGCTCTTTCCGAAGCCGTCCGCCGGAAAAAAGTGGAAGGTTTGGCCGAGTTCTTTGGCAAAGGCCTGTGGCAAGGCAATCTTGCCGAAATGCGTGAAGATCGGCCTCGGCGAAAGAAAGCCCGGTGATTCTTGCCGATACTTCGGTTTGGATTGCTCTGCTAAACGGAAGAATTGCGCCGGTGCCGGCCGAGGTGCTCGGCCAGCTTGTGACGTGCGGCCCGGTTGTGCAGGAGGTGCTGCTGGGACTTCGGGAGGGGCGCGAAAGCCGTGCGTTTCGCACCGCGTTCGACTCCGTCCCGCGACTCTGTGATCCGTTGCCTGAAGCTCTTTTCCGCGCTGCGGCCGACATCCATGCGCAGGGGCGGCGGCAGGCGATCACAATTCGCTCGTCCATGGATTGTCTGATTGCGGCGATTGCACTGGAACACGGCGTCCCGGTGTGGCATCGTGACCGGGATTTCGAGAAGATCTCGCGCTTCACCCGCCTGCAGGTGATCGGCGATAAGGCCCATTAGAGATGCTACGGATGCTTTAACGGCGGTGAAGACGGTATCGCGCTGATGCCGGCCGATCGGAGCGCCAGAATCAGCGCGCCGGCTGCTGGATTGTGGGCGGGCTCGTGGCAATGCGTGCCGCCATCGAGTTCGATGAGAGCGCGAAAACGGCCCAGAACAATTGGGCTGGTGAAGACGCCGCCCGCCCAGGAGACATTCACGGATTCGGCGTCTGACCAAAGGCGCCGGCGGACGGCGGCGGTATAGGTTGCCAGGTTCTGTGCCTCGGTGCGAAGAATGCCTTCTGCGACAGGGTCTCCTTCTTCGCCCAGGCGGCTGACAAGCTTCGCCAGTTGGGCGACCCGCGATCGCGGCCAATCGGGTGTGTAGAAGAGGTGGAGGGCATGATTGGGGTCGGTCGCGCCGGCGGCTTCGACGAGCGCGGGTGTGAGAGCGGTGCGCGGGCCCCAGCCCTCCTGCTCGCGGAGTGTGGCTCGCAGTGCCTGGCGAACGATATTGAACGCTCCGCCCTCGTCACCGAAGATGTAACCCCAGCCGCCAGCGCGCGCCGGTTCGCCAGCCGCATTTTCTCCATAGACAAACGATCCGGTGCCGGCGATGGCGATGACTCCGGGTTGTCCGCCGAGAGCTCCAGCCAGCGCGATGCGTCCATCCTGAGTGACGATGGTGTGCTCGGCGGTGAAGACCTCGGAGAGCAGGCCCGCTTTGTCGTCCGGGCCGCCGCTCATGCCGAGGCAGGCCGCCCGGAAGTGAAGCTTCCCGGAATTCATGCCGGCAAGACTTGCAGCCTGACCCACGCACTCGCGCATTATGCGGATGAACTTACGGCGACCCTCGTCGCCCGCAGTGTGGTTGCACGGGCCGGACGTTGCCCAGGCTGTGATATTGGCTTTGTCGTCGCCAACCACCGCAATTGTGCTGGATTGACCGCCATCGACGCCGAGGAACATTATCGATGCTCCTTTGCCCGCCAAATGCTGTTTTGAATGCTGGGAGCGACGCCGAGAACGTTCCATTCTTCCGGTGTGGCCCACCGAACCTCGGGGGCTTCATCGGTGGCTGCGATTTCTTCGGACGCAGCCCGAAAGCACCAAATGAGGTCGTGGTGAAGGTGGAATGGTTCGGCTTTGCGCGCGGGAATGCCGTGCGCATCGATCCCTGCGAGAAAGGGCCGGCGTCTGCTGTCCAGTTCCACAGCGGTTTCCTCGCAAGCTTCACGCGCGGCTGCATCTGCAAGCCCAGGGTCGTCCGGCTCGACGTGACCGCCAGGGAGGAGCCAGCGTTTTAGCCGGTGGTGATGCATAACGAGAATCGATTTTCCCTGTGGATGAAAAACCAGAGCCGTGCACGTTATATGCCCCGGAGCATACTGATCGCGCGAAAATGGCGCGGGCGTATCGGCGAGAAGGCCGAGGGTCAGTTCACGGCTCTTTTCGGCGAGTCCATCACCAGCGGTATCGAAAACAGCGACGATCTCAATAGCTGTCGAGGAAATCATGGCGGCTAAATCGACAGTAGCAAGCCGAGCCGCCACAACCGGTCAGCTAAAGCCGCTCCGTGCCGCCGCGCAGTTTACGGTTGGGCCGGCAAACCAGCCAATTGTTGTTTGGTCCAGACGTGATCGGGATTCAGCTCGAGCGACTTCTGGAAAGCCTCGCGAGCCTCTTTGTCCTGATGGTCTTTCTTCAGCGCCACGCCCATCCAAAGGTACGCTTCGTAGGATTTGGGGTCGAGCGCGATTGCTTTACGGTAGTCCTTGATGGCATTCTCCGCGCCGCCGCCGAAGTTGGTGGGCAGATAGTAGAAGCCGACGCCGTGAGCCACCCAGACGTGCGGCGATTTGGGGTCGAGCGCGAGTGCCCGCTCCAGTTCTTCCTTGGCCCGCTTCGCGAAAGAGATGGCTCCGATGAGCGGATTGGCGGGGATAATCTGACCGTACAGTGTGCCGAGCAGCCGGTGGTACTCCGCGCTGTTGCCGTTCAGGTTCACTGCCTGTTCGGCATCCTTGGCGCCCGCGCGCGCGAATTTCTCGGAACCCGCTTTGTCGTGCTGCTCCATGGCGACTTCAGCGGCGTACGAGTGAGCAAGCGCCGCGCGATACCAACCGTTGGCGTCCGCCGGTTTGGCAGCGGCAGCGGAATGGAGAGAGCCCGCCGCCTGTTCGAGACCAGCACGGTCCTGGCGGTCCAGAAGCTTGTCCAGATTATCGCCCGGGGAATTGCCATTTTGGGCAGCGCCAAGAGAGGCGGTCAACAGAACCGGGATGAGCCAGCGCATACCTAATAGATTACAGAGCAGCTACCTTGCGTTGCACAAGAAGAAAATAAAGGCCAACTGCGGCTAACAGTACACCATTCACAGCAAGAACCGCGGGGGCGGTAAAAATTGGTACGAGATAGCCCGTAACCAGGCTGCCGAACGGCATTCCTCCGCGGAACGCGACGTTGTATACGCTCATGACGCGTCCCCGCATCTCGTGAGTTGTGATCAACTGGACAAGGGAGCTGATCATGGCAAAGGCGCACATGAGAACAGCGCCCGAGATGAAAAGCATCACGCAACTGAGAATTACATTCCGTGAGAGCGCGAATCCCGCGATTCCGCCCCCCATTCCAAACAGAGCGAGCAGGGCAATTTGACCCTTATTGCGGACATTGCCAAGACCCGCGACGCTGAGGGCGCCGGTGATGGAGCCAACCCCCGACATGACCAGGAACAGCGTATAAGTAATTTCGTCGCCTTTGAACACGGTTTTGGCAAAAACCGGGAGGAAGGTAATCAACGGGATCGCCAACGCAGTCATTAGAAAAGCAATGGCGATGAGGGTGACCATCGCGCCCTGCGTCCCAATGAATCTGAAGCCCTGCTGCATGCTCTTCAGGATGGATTCACCGGTTCGCGCCGGGTTAAAGTTTACCTTCAGGCGGAACAGCGAATAAATAACCGCCACGAACGACAATGCGTTAAGGCCGAAGCACCAGGCGCCGCCCGCGTACTTCAGCGCCAGACCGCCCAGCACCGGTCCGATCACGCGAGCCACGTTGAACTGAATGGAGTTCAGGGCGATCGCGTTGGGCAGATCTTCTTTCTCCACCAGGCTGGGGACCAGCGCTGAATAGGCGGGTCCGCCAAAGGCCTGAGCGGTGCCGACGACGAATGACGACAGCAGAATGTGCCAGATCTGAATGCGGTGCGTCGCAAGGAGGACGGCGAGAGTGAGCGCGGAGGCCATCTGCACATATTGAGAGCCGAGGAGCAAACGCCGCCGGTCCATGCGGTCGGCAATAACGCCGCCGACCAGCGAAAAGAGGAAGATGGGGATCTCGCCGAGAGCGACGTCGAGTGCCAGCCAGCGGGCGGAATTCGTGAGATCGAAAACCAGCCAGTTTTGCGCGACTTCCTGCATCCATGTGCCAATGGAAGAGGTACACGCTCCCATCCACATGAGGCGAAACTGCTGATATTGGAATGCCTTGAAAACGCGTCGGAACACTAGTGGTCGCTTTTGTCTACGGCAGCGGCCTTTCGCGATGGATTAGGTGGAGGAGATTGCCGTCAAGGTCGTTAAAGAAAACCAGCCGGTTCCCTTGGTTCTCGAAGGGTTCGCCGACAAAGTGGACGCCTTTTTTCTGCAGTTGGGTGTAGGCTTCGTCGAAGTTATCGGGCTGGATAGCCAGGTGGCGGATGCCCGCGTCTTTATTATTCGCAGTCGTCTGTGGCGCGGCCAGAGTGTTGGCTGCGGGAATGATTTCGAGCACGGTGCCGTTGGCTGCTTTCACAAAGAAATTGCCGCCGTAGCTAAAGTTGATGTGGAACTCGAGATGGTCGACGTACCAGTTGGCCAGAGCTTCCGGGTTCGGTGAAGAGATGGCTGTGTGTTCAATCCCTTGGAACATAAGCCATGATTGTAGCGCGGGGCGCGACGGTGGCGTGTTTTTTCACGGCAGGAATAAGGTTCCCAAAATATGCCATAATTATGGCATGCGAACCACGATCGAGCTTCCCGATCAACTTCTGACAAGAGCGAAGAGTCAGGCCGCATTGAAGGGCATTTCTTTGAAAACGTTTTTCATTGAGGCGATCGAAGGGAAATTAGCCGACCCTCCGAAGCGGACGCGCAGCTTTGCACCGATCATCGGCGGGGAAGGGCCGCCGATTCGCAGGGCAACGCGCGAGGAAGTCGATGAAGCCATGTTTGGTTGATATCAATGTATGGGTTGCCTGGGCCCACACCCGGCATACCGATCACATCCCAGCCAGGTCCTGGTTTGAAAAGGCCGGGCCTGAGGAAGCTGGATGGAACCGCTTCATCCAACTCGGCGTCATGCGGCTGCTGAGCAATTCGGCGGTAATGAGTGACGCGGCTTTGCCCGCCCGGGCCGCCTGGGTAACTATTCAGGAGATGGCGCGGGACGAGCGCGTGGAATTGGTCAATGAACCGGCGGGCTTTGAGCAACACTTTCCCGCCTTGCTGCGTTTTCCATATCCGACGAACAAGCTGATCGCAGACGCATATCTGGCCGCAGTTGCAATCGGTTCCTCGCGCAGGCTGGTAACATTTGACAAGGGATTCAGACAGTTCGACGGTCTGGACCTCCTGCTTCTCGGAAGCTGACCCCGCCGCTCAGCCCTTCGTTATAAACTGAATCCAATCCAACAGGAGTTAATTTTGATGCGAACGCTCACCGTATTTCTATTGGCGGCGGCTTCATGTCTCGCCCAGCAGAAGGTTTCGGCCGACAAAATCGCCGGAATGAAGGCCGACCTCAACGGCCAGATCGACGGCATGAAGAAACAGGCGCAGGTCATGGTGGATACCGTGTTCAGCTACGGCGAACTCGGCTTCCAGGAATTCGAGACGTCGAAATATCTCGCCAGTGAGCTTGAGAAAGAAGGCTTCAAGGTGACGCGCGGCGTTGCAGGAATTCCCACAGCCTTCACGGCAACCTGGGGTTCCGGCAAGCCGGTGATCGCGCTTGGGTCCGATATCGACGATATTCCGCAGGCATCGCAGAAGCCAGGCATTGGTTATCACGATCCGATCATCGAAGGTGCGCCGGGCCACGGCGAAGGGCACAACTCCGGCATGCCGCTCAACATTCTGGCTGCGATCGCGGTGAAGAAAGTGATGGAGCGGGAGCATTTGCAGGGAACTTTGATGCTGTGGCCTGGCGTGGCGGAAGAACAGCTTGGCACCAAGGCTTACTATGTGCGTGCCGGCATGTTCAAAGACGTCGACGTTTGTCTGTTCACTCACGTCGGGGCGAATCTGAATGTTTCCTGGGGCCCCACCACTTCCAATGGCCTGATCTCGGTAGAGTACATGTTCAAGGGTGAAAGCGCCCATGCGGCAGGCGCACCGTGGCGCGGCAAGAGCGCGCTGGATGCGGTGGAACTGATGGACGTGGGCTGGAACTTCCGCCGCGAACATTTGCGGCTCGCGCAGCGATCGCATTACGTAATCACAAATGGCGGCGATCAGCCGAACGTCGTTCCGCCGAATGCATCAGTCTGGTACTACTTCCGCGAAGCCGACTACGAGCACATTATGGACATGTGGCGCATCGGCGACAACATGGCGAAAGCGGGCGCTCTGATGACGGATACCACGATGACCTCTCGCGTGCTTGGCTCCGCCTGGCCAGGCCACTTCAATAAGACCGTTGCTGAGACGATGTACGAAAACATTAAGAAGGTCGGTCTGCCTACATGGTCGGACGACGATCAAACCCTGGCTCGCGGCTTACAGAAAGAGTTGAAGCAGCCGGTGCGCGGTCTGGCGATGAAGGTTGCGGAACTGCGTGCGCCTCGCCCTCGCAGTGGCGGTGGCGACGGCGAAGAGGGTGGCGGCAATCAGCCAACTGGCGGCGGCTCCGACGACATCGGTGATGTTTCCTGGGCGGTACCGACGGTGACGCTGAATTACCCGTCCAACATTCCGGGCGGGCCGGGGCACAACTGGGCGAATGGTATTTCCATGGCCACGCCAATTGCACACAAGGGCGTGATCGCAGGTGCGAAGGTGCAGGCGATGACGGTTTTGGATTTGCTGACGCGGCCCGAGCTGGTGGATCAGGCCTGGAAGTACTTCAAAGAAGTGCAGAACAAAAACGAGCACTACATACCTCTGCTCCGCGCCGAAGACAAACCGGCCATCTGGCTGAACGAGAAGATCATGCAGCAATACCGGCCGCAGATGCAGAAGTACTACTACGACCCGGCGAAATACGACAATTACCTGCAGCAGCTGGGGATTAAGTACCCGACAGTTCGTTAAGCTAAGTCCGCATCTAATTGCGCAGAGGCCACCCTCTTGTGCGGAATTATTTGCGGGCCGGGAATTCGCATTTTTTACCCGATTTCTTATGTGCGCCAGCGTTGCGACACTGAGAAACACGGGTTTACGTGAATGGCATCCCGATGGAGAGCGGCGTGCAATGCACAAGCTCGCACACGCGAATTTTCAGCGCTGTGCGATGCGAAAGGAAGAAGATCCAATGAAAAAACTCCTGCCTCTATTAACGCTTTCCATAGTGTTCTCGGTTTTGGCTTTTGCGGATACCTTTTCGGGAAAACTTATCGATGAGGGTTGCTATGCCAAACAACAGAGCGCTGTTGGATGCGATGCGACATCAGCGACAAAAACCTTTGCGCTCGACGTTGCGGGTAAAATCTACAGCTTTGACGCCATGGGAAATGAGAAAGCCTCGACAGCGCTGAAGAGCCGTGCCGACCAGTCAGCGGACCCGACAAAATCAGTGGCGCTTGGAATCATGGCGAAGGTGGAAGGAACCGAACACGAAGGGCAGCTCAAAGTCACAAGCCTTGAAGTTCAGTGAAGCGGAGTTCCGTAAAGGGAAGTCCAGTAGAAAACCGGTTGACCGGACGACAGAGCACAGCTCTGAACAAACACTAAACTTTCTCTGTTAACTGGAGCCGTTGGTGTTGGAAAAGTGTGATATCTTTTCCAACAGTGGCGTTTCGTCTCCGGTCAACCCCCTCATTATTTGCGTTTTTTTGTATCGCTCAGTCATGCGGCTATGGTCTGGGCGCAGAGCTTCCGCCGGAATCTGCAATGGGAGGCGAACCGGTCGTTGAATCGTATTTGAAGGACAAACTGGCTTTTTGGCAGGGCCGGCTCAAGCTCGATGACTGGTCCGTCACGCTGGTGATTTCAGAGGCGGGTGACCTTCGCCCAGGAACGTTAGGCAATATTCACTGGGATGCCGACAAAAAGACGGCAGTGATCAAAGTCCTTAGTGGCGCAGCCAGAGAAACTGGTTCTCACGATGCGCTTCCCGAGATGGAGTTCACGATCATTCATGAATTGATCCATTTGGAACTCGCGTATCTGCCGCGCACAGAGGAAAGCCGCCCCGCGGAAGAATTCGCAGTGAATCATCTCGCGGAAGCTCTGCTGCAAACCGAACGATCGTCGGATGTGGCAGTCCAGTCTGCCCGCTAGTCAGAAGACCGCACGTATTTCACCTTCCCGTCATACTCTGCAATTCAACCCTGCTGATTCGGGACAATAAGCCCGCTGTTGTTTCACGCCAGTTACAGGCACAGTTCAAATATTTGAACCGCTGAGCCCGGCATTTCCTGCATTGGAACGAGTCGCAGCGGAACGGAAACTGACGCCGATTCCGATGCATCGTTATATAGAGTCTGCTTCGCCGATCACGGGATCGAGATGCCGACCATAGATAAACGATAAGGCGTTAAACTTGCTCCTCTCCGTCAAACAACATCATGGACCCGAATTCATGGACAAATTGTTATCCAATTCCGAAATATTCCTGACGACGGCGGCAGTAGCGAGATGGTTGGGCATCTCGACGCGGACCGTTTGCCTTCGCGCCGAATGCAACGAAATCCCAGCCATCAAAATTGGTCGCCAGTGGCGCTTCCGACAAGATGAGTTACGCGAGTGGCTGCAGAGCGGCCGGGCCGGCGCGGTGCCCAGAAGCCACGGAGGAAATTCAGCGGAACAAAGTTAAAAAAACGAGGCTTTGCCGCAAGTGCGGAAATGGCGGCAACGTCTGCATACGGATCGGAAGGTTTCATGACAGCATCGGGGCATGGAGTGACAAAAAAAACACCGTCACTACCGTAATCCCTTGATGGCGAAGCCGGGGGGAAGTTTGCTCTCCGGCAGAACAGGAGATGTAACGATGACCTACGATCCGTTCCAAACCAATGCAACGCTGGGCGCGAATGCGGGGATAGCAAACCCGTTCAATACGCCGTTTACGGCACTGCAAAATTCGGCAATCAATCCTCAGACTAACCCTGCGGCCGGCTGGAATCCGGGCATTCCGCAAATGTTTGCAGGGGGGCAGTTCGGCCATCCCGGCATTAACGCTTTTCCGCAGACGCTGCCGCACAACCCGTTGCTGATGAGCGGGCTGCAACCGGGACTTCTGCACAACAACGTGCAGAATCCATTCCTGCAACAACTGGCGGCTCAGCAGCTGGCGCAGCATATCCTTTCTCAGCAACTGGCGGCTCAGCAAATCGTGGCGCATCAGATCGCCGCTCAGCTGGGTCAGCAGACTGGCGCATATTCGCCGTTTAGTCAGATCGGGCTGCAGGGATCTCCATTCGGCCAGAATGGCTACGGTCAGATAGCGCCACAAAGCTGGGTAGGTCAGGGCGGAGTGCCGGGTGTTGCGCAGACCAGCCCCATCCTTCTCGCACAGTTGACCGCAAGAGCCATGCAGGCTCAGGGGCTGAATCCAACATTAAGTACGGGCGCAGGTTTCCAATTCTGAAGCGCAACGATGGGAGCGTGCCGGAGCATCGGTGCCGGCACGCTCCGGGTGGGAGACGAGTACAGAAACAACGATGAGAGAGGTGAGGCACATGCCAACTACACAGGGACCAGTTGCGCAACCTGCGCACATACAAAACGAAGGAATTACAGTCATTGGGGAAGCAGTGAGGCGAACCTCGGGAGATCGGGCAGAAATTCTGATGGAGGTCACCGCGATAGCTGCAACCGCGGCGCAGGCTCTTCGGGATAACCAGGCGAAATTAGTTCAGGTAACGCAATCAGTCACCGCGCTTGGAGTCACACAGGCGGATATTCAGACGATTTCGCTGAATGTTAATAACATTTATTCACCGTTAACGCCGCCACTACAGCCTTACGCGGGGATGCCGCAGCTGAACGCGGCGCAATTGGGCCAGTCGCAGCTCGGCCCGATGACGCCTTTTGGACTGGTACAGCAACCCGACATACAGTTTGGCTCGTATCAGGCCAGAAACCTCCTGCGCGTGAACGTACGGGAAGCAACTCGTGCAGGCGAAATTCTGGACACGTCTGTCCGCGCTGGAGCTTCAGTGAGCCAATTCGCGTTTAAAGCGCTGGACGAAGCCAGCTCGTGGCGCAGTGCTCTCGAAGCAGCCGGAAAAGATGCCCGGGCAAAAGCTGAATCACTGGCAGCGGCGGCGGGCAGGAAGATCGGAGAAGCGATCTTTATTTCGGAAGATCTCGTGGCTTCGAATGGCACGTATACTGCCCTCCGTTCCGTCTTTCCTTTCAGCTTCGGAGCCGGCGCGCCGAACCTGGTGGGGGAACTCGAGTATTATGCCCGTGTCTCTGCGAGCTTCCGGTTTCAGTAGAAGGGGATTCGGAAATTAACCAGTCGCCTTGCAGTCGGGCACGAAGCCGATTAGATGGCGCTGAGCTTTCGCCGGTTCGGGAAGCGGTTGGGGCTCAGACGCACTTCGCGTGTGCTGAGCATCTGCCTGGCAGATTGGGTTATACGCCCATATGAGTTCGTCGCGAACCGCCCGGCGCTGCGCGGTAGTTGAGAACGGGATGGCGCAGACAGAGATGAGGAGTTCTTTGCCCTGCGCCGCGCGGAGAACAACATCGTAGTTGTCCAGCCAGGCACTGGGCGGCGCGTTGTTACCGACTTCATTGAAACAAAGCGGCCTGAATGGTTTGGGCGCCCAGCTGGGATCGCGTACAAAAATTGCTGAGATGCCCGCGAATTGGGGTGGAATCCAGCCGGCCAGTGCTACAGGTTCGCTGAAGATGCAATCGTTGAGTCGAATGCCGGAAGGTACAGAGTAAGGGTGCGCCATCGAGACCCGGTTAAAAAGCAATGTAGCTTACATTGCAGTTTGAATGCAAGCACGTCAATAATGGGCGACTCTACGATCCCTCGAAGTACCATACCTGTGTCGGCAAATAATGCGAAACAAAATTACGGTAGTGGGCGCAGGTAACGTCGGAGCGAATTGCGCGCTTTGGGCGGCAAAGAAGGAACTGGGCGATGTGGTGCTGGTGGATGTCGCCGAGGGGACACCGCAGGGAAAGAGTTTGGACCTGCTTCAGACCGGACCAGTGGAGCAGTTCGATGTCTCGATTACTGGCGCGAACGACTATGCGCTGACGGCGAATTCCGATATCGTCATCATCACCGCCGGCTTCCCCCGGCTGCCGGGGATGACGCGCGATGACCTGCTGCTGAAGAATTTCGCGGTGGTGAAAGAGGCGACCGAAAAATCGGTGTCGTACTCTCCCGGCGCGATTCTCATTGTGGTCACAAATCCACTGGATGCGATGGCGCAGGCCGCTTACTGGGTTTCGAAGTTTCCGAAAAACCGTGTGATCGGCATGGCCGGCGTCCTGGATTCGGCCCGCTTCCGCACATTTATCGCACAGGAACTGAACGTGTCTGTCAACAACGTGAACGCCGTCGTGCTGGGAGGGCACGGCGACACGATGGTGCCGCTGGTACGCCTGTCAAGCGTCTCGGGGATTCCGCTGACGGAATTGATTTCCGCAGAGCGGCTGAACGCGATTGTAGATCGCACGCGGAACGGCGGGACGGAGATTGTGAAGCATCTCAAGGCGGGCGGCGCTTATTACACACCGGCGGCCGCGGCAATCGAGATGGCGGATTCGATTCTGAACGACAGGAAGAAGGTTCTGCCGTGCGCGGCATACCTCGAAGGCGAGTACGGCATCAACGGACTTTATGTCGGCGTGCCCTGCAAATTGGGTGCGCGCGGTTTGGAGAAAGTCTACGAGATTGGGCTGAATGAGGCGGAACTCGCCGCGCTGCACAAGAGTGCCCGCGCGGTTCAGGAACTGGTCGACGTCATGCGCACCCGCATGCAGGTTTAATATCGAAGCGACTCCATCAGCCAGTCTTTGTTCTCACGAACCGCGCCACGCAGGCTCTCGACCAGCCCTTCACGCTGCTCGTACAGGCGGTAAGGTTCACGGGCGCCATGCTTCTCCAGCAGCGCCTTCACCAGGAACGGCATCATCATCGAGTAATCGGCAGGCAGGCTCTCCGTCGATTGCTGGTAAGTTTCCTTATCCACCTTGCCCCACGTCACTGCCTCCGCCGGGGGACACGAGGACAACGACCCATCGGTCACCGGCGCGGTCGTGATCTGCACATCGAATTCGTATCCGCGGACATCCGGCAGGCCCAGCACCTGGCCCAGCGCCGGTTCCGGCTGCAGGTTGAAATTTTTTGGAACTCCGCCGCCCAGAATCAGCGTGGCGATCGCCTTCGCGGTGCTTTCGAACAATCCCCAGTGGTGATAGGCGCACGCTTCGAAAACCTCCGCGTGGAGATCGAGATCGAAGTCGTACTCGGGGATTAGCCCGGCCGCCTTCATAGCCCACAGCTTCATGGAATTCAGAAAAACGCTGCCATCAGAAGGCGCGCCGACAAACACCGGAATCCCCAGACGGTTGCATGTTGAGAGCAGCCCTGCCTGCAGCCCGTGGCGCTTTTCTTCCACGCCATAGTAGTGCCCCAGCCGGTGGCGCATTTCCGTGCCCGTCATCTTCTTCTGAAATTCCGGCCTCGAAAGCATCGCCGCAATGAACTTGTCCTGATCGAGCAAGACCTGCTCGTCAAAGCCCATGTCCGTCACACGGATCACGCCGTCTTCGCGCAGTTGCTTATCGTCGCCGAAAATGGGCACTTCGTAAATGGCGTCTTTTGTGTGACCCCTCAGACTGCGGTGCCCATCGTGATAACAAACCGCGTCGGTGGTGGAAATGTATGCGACCCAGCCGGTCTCGAGCAACGGAATCAGCCACGCCTGATGTTGTCCCGATACTGTAATCGGGCCGGAAATCGCGAGCGTCAGCGGACATCCCGAGGCAATCGCGCGATCCAGAATCGAATAAACGCGACGCAAAATCGCCCCGCCGAACGCGGGCAGGCAATGCTCGAAAATCTCATGGACAGAGTGGCATTCATCGACCCGGCGCACCCGGACGGGCTTCTGATTGTGGTGGGACATTCAGTACGAGTTTAGCCCGCACAGGCAGACCTGTCCGTTGTGCGGACGACTCGAACCGGCGCTATCTGATACTAAAATCCCAGACCTGGAGATTGATCTTGCCCTCGGTGAACTGCACTACGGCATATTCGCCTTTTTCCAGCGACGCCTGCGGCCATATCTTATAAAGGCCGTTTCCCGGCATCTGGCGTGTGAATACCTCAACGCTCTGCCGCTCTTCCACGGTCTCTTTTGAGACGGGGACGATCGTCAGCTTCTCAACCACGCGAATGCCCTTTCCGGGCGTTAGCTTAATGATGCCGAACTGCTCTTCCGCGTTGAGCTGGATGTAGAACTCCGGACGATCCTCTCCGGTAATCGGATTCAGCGAGTGCTCCCCCTGGATCTCCACGGCGGCTTTTCCCGGTACAAGAGGAACCGGCGCAAGCACTTTCAGCACAGTGCGCCCCTTGTCGGTGTGGACCGTCGATTCGGCGTTCTTGAAAATCCGCAGCTCGCCATTTTCGAATCGATAGACGCCGGGGTCCTGCGGAATCTTGCGGATTTCGCGCGCCATCTCGCGACGCGCTTCATCCTCCTCGGCGACGGCCTGAGAAACCTTCTCCACACCCTCCTGACGGGCCGCTATGCCTTCCTCAGTCTTCTTCAGATCCACCATCGTCAGGGGAACTTCTTCCCAGTCGCTGCGTTCGATGCTGTAGAATTTCACGCGGTCCTCTTCTACCTTGTACTCGCGCACGACTTCAAACCCACCTTCTTTCATGTAGAGTTTGACGTTGGCTGCGAGGAGCGAGGCTGCCGCGGCGATAGCGAGGATCAGTAGACGGAGCAACTTACACCTTTGACTTCAGTCTAATCGAGAAAAGTCACGGCGTCGGTGCACTTCCCGGCGGCCATGCGAAGCTCCTCGTCGCGTTCCAGCATCACCCTTCGACAAACGGGTCCGAATCAGAGGAGAGATCAAATTAAAATGCATCGTTACCCACTCAGATGAGTCACTTTCTCAGTCCGGCTGATGATCGGAATTGCGGCGCGGCGGGAGGCAAGACAATATGAAAGCGTGGGATCTTCCTTCCGGCCCTCCCACTTTCAGGGGTACGGATCGCTCTCAACCGGTGTTGCTCGCCCTTTTCGCCGCCATTTTCATCGCCGTCCCGTCAGTTTCTCAGGACACTTCCACTGCTCGGGCGGAAGGATTTCCTACGGACTGGAGCCACAGCCATCTCATTTTCACCAACGGTGGTTCCGTGCAAGCGCAGCTGAATGCTGGGCAGGACCCACGCGCGCAGTTGCAGTGGATGCGGGAAGACCTGCCGCTGTTGCGGCAGCAGTTGCCGCAGTTTGTGAGCGATGGCGGCAACCTGGCCGGCGCGAGACCGGAACCTGGGCCGGATCTGATTCGGAGACGGCGGCCACCAGTTCACCTGCCCACACATGCTCTGCATAGCGATTGGAATTTCTCGGTCCAAACGGCTGCCAACAACGTCGGCCTCCCGCCAGCCCGGTATCCGGCCAAATATACCTTCGCTCCGGGAGGAACGGCCAACTGCACCACGGATTTTGTTTTCTATGGGCTGGACGTGCAAGGCGCCGCGAGCCAGGCAAATCTGATCGGAGCCAATAACCTTTACGTCGGGACGACCGGTTTGTGCGGCACCGTCTCCGGCGGTGGTGGAAGTGGCGCCGTGCCGACTCCCCACGTGCACTGGGCCTATTCCGATACAGCGGGTCCTGTTACAAGCTCCGTCGTGCTGAATTTGGCGGGCACGAAGGTGGCTTATATCGCGAATTCGAGCCCGGCGACTTTGCGTGTCCTCACACTCGGGCCCGGTACCGGCACTGTTACGGCTCCGACTGATGTGACGAGCGCAACTCTCGCGAGTATCACGCTATCGAGCACTGTCCAGAATTCTTCGATCTTCGTGGATTATAAGAATGACATCGGCTGGGTGAGCGATGACGCCGGACACCTGTATAAGATCACTGCGATCTTCAACGGGATCCCGTCTTTAGCCTTGACGCTTTCTCCCGATCCAGTAAGGTGCGGCGGTGACAACGGTACTATGACCGCACCGGTCTACGATTCGGGCACGGACACCGTCTTTGTCGCATGCGAAAGCGGCTTCCTGTACGGCTACACAACCGCCAGCGCAACTCCTGTCGCCATGGCAGGCAGCATTCAACTCGCCCGCCCGGGTCCAGGCATGGTCGCTCCGCCCATCGTGGATTCCACCAACCACGTTCTTTACGCATTCTACGGCGAAGCGCTGGCCAGCAGCTTGGGTGAGGTAGCCCAGGTGGTCTATACTGCGACCCCCACCTTCTCTTCGGCGGCCACCGCCTCTCTTGGAATTCCGGGGACAAACACAGTATCGATCCTGAGCGCCAACCCCAACCTTGACATCGTTGCTGACGGCGCATTCAGCCGCAGTTACTTCAGCGGCTTCTCACCCGCCAGGTCGTTCCTTTACACCTGCGGGGCGAATTCGGCGTCGGTCCCAGCCGGCATTTCTTTGCAGCAGATCAGTTTTAACGCGAACAGGATACTGTCAGGCATTACAAAAGTGGCGACCCTGAGCAACAGCTCCAACCCGAGCAGCAGAACATTCTTCTGCTCACCGATAACGCATTTCTTTAACGCCAACACGGCCACCGATTATCTGTTCCTGAGCGTGTCACAGCTTTCCACATCCAATATCTTTAGCTTTGACATAACCAGCAATCTCCCAGGACTCACGGGGGGGCCGTTTGTGACCGCAACCGCGGCCGGCGGCACCACCGGAATTATTGTGGATGGCAGTGACCCCGCCAATCAAGCCTCAAGTATCTATTTCACATCGCTGAGCAACGGAGCAGGTGCCTGCACGATTTCTGCCGGAACTCCGGCCGGCAATGTTGCCAACCCAATCAACACCGGAATTGGAAGCGCGGACAACGCCATTTGCGCCTACAAGCTGACACAGAGCGGATTACAGTGAACGGCACTTCAAAGCTTTGCCGCCCGGAAAGGACAGGTTCTCTCATGCAGAACCCGAACGACGAGGCAGCGAGCGAACCCCCCGCTGAAACCATGAAGAAGCCCTATCAAAAGCCGGCGTTCCAGTACGAACGCGTGTTCGAGAGAATGGCGCTTTCCTGCGGCAAGATTGACCCAACGGAGGAGCAGTGCAACATTCAGGCGAGCGTTTCCTAGCCGGAGTTGCGGACAGCGATCCCGCGCGAGTGGCAATGAAGCAGGAGCTCGCGCTTCAGGTGCTGAGGGACTATGGGCGCGTGCACATTCGCGCGTTCGGGACCAGCATGCTCCCTGCGCTCTGGCCAGGCGACGTGCTTGGCATCGAGCGAACCGACGGCGGTGAAATCGGAGGCGGCGACATAGTGTTGTTCGAGCGGCGCGGACAGCTGTTCGCTCATCGCGTCGTTGCGATTAGCGGATCTGGAAAGCAACGAGTGGTGCTCACTCAGGGGGATTCCATTTCGCGCACAGACCCGCTATTCCGGGCTTCCGAATTGCTGGGGCGAGTAGAAGTCGTGATTCGTGCCGGGCGCGAGATACCGCTGGGCCGTCCCGGTGCTTTCAGCCTCGTAGCTTCATGGCTGTTCCGTCAGTCAGGCCAGCTGAGGCGGATTTCACTGGCCCTGCATTCGCGACATCGCCGGTTGGCCACCTGGAAACCAACCGGTGATGCACAGCCCGAATCCGGCATCCTGGTGATTTATTAGAATGCCCGAACAAACCATACTACGCACCTGCGCCGAGAACCTGGACTATGGGGTCTCTGTTGAAATAGGAGCGACCCCCATCCGCCTCCGGACCAGTAGCCCCGCGTTCTTCAGATTGCTTGAAGACCGATATGGCGGATTCCTTGGACAGGCGCCGAAGCCGAGCTACGAACTGGACGTGGAGTTGCACTCGCCAACTCCCAACAGCCCACGTGCAGACCTCGAGGTATCGCGGAACCAGAACGTCTGGAGGATAAGCCGCGGAGACTTTTGGGCCGAGTGGGACACCCAGTCGCGGCGCGGTCATGTGCGGCAGTCGCCCAACCCTTATTCCATCGATACTGTGTTGCGCATCCTGCATAGCCTGGTGCTCACTGAAGAGGGCGGCTTTCTG